>Ga0233424_10000386_pt1 | contig 58043 bp, 46 predicted proteins | sample Watercolumn_Towu_FD_181011 | JGI IMG/M metagenome (GOLD analysis project Ga0233424, IMG submission 181011) | Freshwater microbial communities from Lake Towuti, South Sulawesi, Indonesia - Watercolumn_Towuti2014_125_MG | ecosystem: Environmental > Aquatic > Freshwater > Lake | place: Indonesia... | reverse complement strand
GGGAGCGGCTGGGGCGGGTGGGGGGGCGGGGGGGGGGGGGGTGGGGGGGGGGGGGGGGGGGGGGGGGGGGGGGGGGACTCCCAAGCTCATCAGCCGGAACGCACTAGCGTCCGGTTCGTGAGAAAGGACCTGGCCGGATGCCAGCGCGTTCCGGCTGAGGCATCAAGCAAGTGCCGGCCGGCGTCAGTCCCCCGAAGCGGTGCGTCGAAGCAGCCGTCCCAGATTCTGCAGGTGCCGCATGTGGTCACGGCCCGTTTCGCCTGCGAAGCCGAATACCCGAAACCCCTTCCGTCGGCAACGCGACGTGCAACGCCACTCGTCGGCCCAGACCTCATCGACCGCCTCGCGATTCAGCGAAAGTTCAGACAGCAGGTAGTCCGCCGTCTCGGCCGTCGAGGCGTATCCGTCGGGCTGAAGCTGGCAGTGCGAAATGACCAGCGTTTTCTTGCCGTCGGCCGCGTCGCGAGCGAACCGCACGAAGCCTTCCATGTGCTTCGGTTCCACTTGCTTCGAAGCGGCTCCCGCGGCATAGCCCGCGTAAATTGAATCGGCCATCACCAGCGTGTCGATGCGCCGGGAGAAGTCGTCCGATTTCAGCAGCTCGCGCACGCCGCCGAACCCGGCGCTGAACGACGTGACTGTCAGCCGCTCAATCTTGGGTTCGTCGGCCACTCTCAACTCGCGCAGCCGGTCGGTCGTCTCGCGCAGCAGCGTGAGAAACGTTTCCGGCTGCCTGAACTTTTCGGTGTAGACTCCGGACAGCCCGTTCAGCGTCACGTTGACCAACACCGCTTCGACACCGCTCCGTTTCAATTCCCGCTCGCACACCGCCGGTGCTCCGTGAAGATGGACGACCAGATGCACTCGCCCCTCGGTCGCCACATACCCCGCTGGAACAAAAAGTTTCCCGACCGTCAGGTCGCTTCGCATCCCCACTGGATGTTCATCTGGCGACTGCGTCAGCACGCACGCGACGAGCGACACCAAGGTGATACACGTCATGACTCATAAACCCCGCAGTATCTCAGAGAGTCGTTGCATCCTGGGGACGGCCTCACCGGCTCGTGTGCTCCACTCAGTTCGACTCGTGCAGCCCATGGCCGCTGCCGGACAATGGTGCTACTTGAGCGTCTCCCGCCACTTCGCCAACTGTTCCCGAACCGACTCGCGGCCACCGGACCCGTGCGTGCGAAGTGCGGCCACCGCGTTCGCCACACCGAGGACGGATCGCACGTCGTCGGTGATCGCGGGGCAGGCGGCTTGCAGGTCGGCGAGCGATGCGTCAGCGAGGCGGATGTTTTTCGATTCGCATTGCGACACCAGCTTGCCGACGACTTCGTGGCCGGTCCGCATCGGCACGCCCTTTTTAATCAGGTATTCCATGAGCGCGGTGGCGTCGAGGAATCCGTCTTCGAGGCGCGACGCGATCCGTTCGCGCTGGAGGTGTACTCCGGCCACAACCGACGGCACGAGTTCGAGGCAGGCAACGACGGTGTCGAGAGCGTCGAACAGAGCCACCTTGTCTTCCTGCAGGTCGCGGTTGTACGCCAGCGGCAGGCCCTTCACGAGGACGAACAGTTGCTGGAGGTCCGCGATCACGCGGGCCGATTTGCCGCGGATCAGTTCCAGCACGTCGGGGTTCCGCTTCTGCGGCATGATCGAACTGCCGGTCGTGTACGCATCGGGCAGCTTGAGGAATCCGAATTCGGTCGTGTTCCACAGAATCCATTCTTCGGCCCACATGCTTAGGTGCACGGCGATCAGCGACAAGTCGAACACGAATTCGATCGCGAAGTCGCGGTCGCTGGAGACATCAAGGCTGTTGGCCGCCGGTTCGGTGAACCCCAACGCCGCCGCCGTGTGATACCGATCGATGGGCAACGACGAACCGGCCAGCGCGGCGGCTCCGAGCGGCGACACGTTCACCCGCCGCAGGCAATCCGCCAGCCGCTGCCGATCCCGCTCGAACTTTTCGCAGTACGCCAGCCAGTAATGAACCACGAGCACGGGTTGCGCCCGTTGCAGATGCGTGTAGCCCGGCACCACGACGTCCAAGTCACCGTCGCTCCGCTCGACGAACGCCCGCTGGACATCGAGCAGCAGCGAATCGACATGCTGGATGGCTTCGCGAACATACAACTTGAGGTCGGTGGCGACCTGATCGTTTCGGCTGCGACCGGTGTGCAGCTTGCGGCCGACATCGCCGAGACGCTCGATCAGCGCCCGCTCGATGTGCATGTGGATGTCTTCGAGTTCGACTCGAAGCGGAATTTTCCCGGCTTGCAGGTCGGCGAGGATTTCGTCCAGCGTGCGACAGATCGCGTCGGCTTCGGCGGCAGTCAGCAACCCGACGTGCGCCAGCATCCGGGCATGCGCCTGCGAACCGCGCACATCCACGGCGGCCAATCGCGAGTCGAAGCTGATCGACTCGGTGAACTTTTCGACTCGCGGATCGGTCGCGCCGGTGAACCGGCCAGACCAGGGTTTTTGTGACAAGGGAGAACCTCACAGTTTCACGAATTGCCGATTTCCGATTGTCGATTGCCGAATAAAACCTGCAAGTCACCATGCCTCTTTTTCAATCGGCAATCGACAATCGGCAATCGCAGATCCCTTCACACCCACCGAAACCATTTCAAAGCCAGCACGAACGACACGCTGCCCCACGCGGCGAGGCCGAGCAACTGCGTCGTCATCGCGGCCAGCGACGTGCCGTCCTGCATCACGGCGCGGAGGGCGTCGATCAGCATCGTCAGCGGGAGCAACTTGATCAGCGGTTGGGCCGCCTCGGGGAACCGGTCGGACGAAAAGAAAATGCCCGACAGAATCCACATCGGCAGCATGATCAGATTCATCAGGCCAGACACGGCTTCGATCGTTTTGGCTCGGCTGGCGATCAACAATCCGAGGCCGGCGAACGAACCCGCGCCGAGGAGGATCAGCGCGAGCACGGCCGCAAAGCTTCCCTGAATCACCACGCCGAAGGCGACTCGCGAGAAGATCAGCAGCACGAGGACTTCGGGAATCAAAAACGTCAACCGACTGAGCATGATGCCGGTCAAAAAGTGAGACTTCTTCATCGGCGTGGCCAGGAACCGTTTGAGCAGTTTCCGCAGCCGCATGTCCACGATCACGAAGCCGACACCCCACAGCCCGCCCCCCATCAGGCTCATGCCGAGCAGCCCAGGAACGAGGAAGTCCACGTAGCGGCCGCCGGGTTCGGAGAACTTCTCGTCCCAGACAACTGCCTTGTCGAGGCGTCCCACGGCGCGTTGCAGGACGTCATCCACAGCGTTGCGGGCGAGAAGGCTGTCGGGGCGAGTCGGATCGAAGAGGTAGGTGAAACCTGCCGCTGGTTGACCACCTGCCGTCCCCTCTCCCACCGGGAGAGGGTTAGGGCGAGGGGGCGTGGGTTGCGGGCTGGATTCGGATTGAGTGTCGGCAGTCGCTTGCCCCTCACCCCCGGCCCCTCTCCCCGTTTCGGGGCGCGGGGAGATGACGATCGCTGTCTTGCCCGTTCGCAAGCGACGGCGGCAGGTGTCCGCGTCATTCGTCGCGATGACGAAGCGCTTGTCGGCGCGGAGGGCGAACGCGGTCGATTCGGCCTGCGGGCCAGTGACGACATCGACGTGAATCTGTTCCACCGGCTGATCGCGGAAGGCGATGCCGAGCGTCACGACCATCAGGATCGGGAAGCCGTAGACCCAGAACACGGCTTCCGGCTCGCGGTAGAATTCGCGAAGGCGCGACAGCACAAGCTGGCGCAGCGGCGAGTAGCGGCCGGAGTTTGATTCAGGCATGAGGCCGCTCCTCGCCGTCGAGGTGTCGGCCCGCGAGTTTGACGAACACGTCTTCGAGGCTCGCGTGCCGCGTGGTCAGGCTGGTCAGATCGCAGCGGAGCACTTGCAGCCGCGAGAGCAGAGCCGGCAGTGCGACGTGCGGTTCGGTGACCGAAAGTGCGATCCGGCCGTCTTCCGTCCAGGCGCTGCTGACGGCGGGGAGGTTCGTGAATCCGTCGGGTGGCACGCCCTGACCAACGGGAAGGGCGTGGCTGCAATCAGAACTGACCACGCCCATCGCTTCGCTCTGAGCGTGCCACCCGGCCGACGAACTGGCGTCCACCGAAAACTCGATGACGTGTTCGCCCCCGAGCGACGCGATCAGTTCGCGCGGCGTGCCGAGGGCGATCATCTTTCCCTGATCCACAATTCCGACTCGGTCACACAGCCGCTCGGCTTCTTCCATGTAGTGCGTGGTCAGCAGCACCGTGCGACGCTGCTCGCGAAAGCCGCGGATGATGTCCCACAACTGGCGTCGCGACTGCGGGTCCAGCCCCGTGGTGGGCTCGTCGAGGAACAGCAATTCGGGATCGCCCATGAGGGCGCAGGCCACAGCCAGTCGCTGCCGCTGCCCGCCGGAAAGTTTGCCGACCCACGCGCCGGATTTCTCCTGAAGATCGAGCCGCCGCAGAGCGTCCTCCGGCGCGATGCCCTGTCGGTAAAAGCTGCGAAACAGCGTGACCGTTTCGAGCGACGAGAGTTTTTCGGACAGCCGCGTTTCCTGCAGCGAGATGCCAATCCGCTGGCGAATGTCATCGTCGTCGCGACCCCACACGCGCCCCAAGACTTCCACATCGCCGCTCGTCGCCGGCAGCAGACCTTCGATGATTTCGATCGTGGTGGTTTTGCCGGCGCCGTTCGGACCGAGGAGGCCAAAGCACTCACCCTCACGCACCTCCAAGTCGATCCCACGCACTGCTTCGACCGGCGGACGGCCGTCGTAGGTTTTCACGAGGTTGCGGCAGGAGATGGCGGGCATCGGCGCGGCGAAAGGTGAAAGCAGACGAAGCAAGGGGATGGCACGCAGCCAACTTGACTGTCGACTTTTACACGTTTCGCACCCTGCTTACCACACACTCCTCTCGAACCGGCGCAGACGCAGGACGGGTTGCGCGGGGCGTTGGGCGCGGCGGTCGGACACTTTCAGAGTCGTCTTCTGAATGCTGTCCTGTCGGTTCAGCTCGTCGGTCAGGTAGGCGACGAACTTCGGGCTGGCGCGGTCGAGAATGACGACGCGGCTGGCGGAGTTGGGGTGGTCCAGCAGACGGATCACACAGGTCACCTCGGCAGGGCCGAGTGCGCGGAGTCGATCGGCGAGTTCGCTTTCGGCGGAATCAGCATCGGTGTCGTTCGAGGTTGCATCGGTTGTGGCATCGGATGCGAGGGCAACTTCCGGCGCGTTCGAGGTCAGCGATTCGTTGTGGTCTGCCGGGACCGGACGAGCACGGCTGGCTCGGCTGCGCGGGGGCACGTCGGCATCGTCCGCATTCGCCATCTGCGTGTCAGCCGACTTCGTGCCGCCGGCTGGCCGGTACAGGTGGCTCAGTCGGCAGTCGTCGAGCAGATCGTGGATCGCCTTGAGCCCCGCGTACAGGCCGCGTTGCTCCTTGTGATCGGCAGCTGAGCAAACGCCGACCACGAGTCCATCCTTCGTGAACAGTCCGCCGCCGGAGCGTCCCTGGACGGGGACGCCCGAGCATTCGACGTTGTCCGGGCCGAGGTAGCGGTTGAGGGCCGTGACTTTGATCGACTGCAACGTCGGGTCGTCACCGCCGCCGCATCCCACACTCTGCACGGTCTGTCCCGGCGAGACTTTCACATCGGGCGACGCAACGCGAGCCGCCGTCAGAGGCAGGTCTGTTTGCACCACGAGCAACCCGACGTCTGCTTCGAGGTCGTGTTTGATCGGCTTTCCCATCAGCGTCTTGACGCCCTGCGCGGTGAATAGATCGACTTCGAGGGCGCCGTCGGATTTCAAGTCGCGGAAGATGTGTCCGCAGGTGAGGATCATCGCCCGACCGTCGCGATAGTCGATAATCGTTCCGGAACCGTAGTTGATGCCGCTCGCGTCGCGACCGCGCAGACGGACGCTGGCAGCAACCACCGGCGCGCGGCGGTCAGCCGGAGCCGTCGCCACCGGTTGCTGGCCGCGGGCCGCGGTCGCGTTCGTGCCGCGATCGGCCGGCTGCTGCACAAACGATCCCTGTGTCTTGCCTCCCAAAAGCGGCAGCGACACCTTGTTCTTCGATTTGTCCTGGTAGTCGGCCAGCTTGATGACTTCGCCAGTTGCCGCCTTTGCGGGTGCCGGCGCGGAGACCGAACCGCCGGCCTTCGCGATTGGCTCGTTCGATAGAGTCGCCGGCGACGACCTGGCTGCCGGGATGCGGGCCAGCATCTGTTTGAGGTCCCCCTCGGTCATCGTTCCGACTTGGCGCGACACCTCGCGGCCATCGACGACCAAAACGAACGCGGGAATGCTCGTGATGCCGAACCGGCTGGTCAGGTCGCGCTCCTGATCGACATCGACTTTACGGATGGCGTAGCCGTCGCGAGCCAGCTTCGACACGATCGGGCTCATCTGCTGGCATGGCCCGCAGCGCACGGAACTGAAGTTCAGCACGACCGACGACGGGATCGACCCCGACATCGGGACGGAATCGGCATCGAGCCGGAAGGCGAAGGTGGCGGCGAACACGATCGCCGCGACGAGGCAGAGTGAGAGCCGCACCATGAGTCGGGCCTCCATGCCGGACGTGTTTGGGCGAAATTGTATTTTTGCCAGACGGCTGGCAGTTGTTACAAACAGACCGGTCCTGTGCCGTCCATGCACAGCCGATTGTCTGGCTGCCGCAGTCATCCATCAACTCAAGCAACTGATGTGCCGGACCCGGCGGACACCCAGACGGGTCGTGTCCGCATGTGGTTGTCACGTGCCGCGCGACGAGGCTCATCACGCGGAACGTGACGGCTACTTTCGATCGCTGTTCGGGGCGTCGGTCTTTGACTACGCTGCCGGCCCCAGCACGGTCTCGCGTGTCGGTCACAGGCTTGTTGGATGAGACCTCGGAATGCTCGAAATCGATCAAACGACAGACCGGTACCGCCTGACTTCGGCCTCGTTGCGGCTGACGTTCGACAGGTCGGGTGGCGACCGCTGGCGGCATGCGATCGACGTGCGGATCGACAACGACTGGCGGCGGGTGCTCGATTCCGTTGAGGGAACCGCCGCCGAAGCCGATCCCCCCAGCCCGGCCATTCAGGACCTACGGCTGGAAGTGCTCAATCCGGATACGGCCGAGTTTCAGCTCTTCGGTCAAGCCGGCCGGCGCGTGTATTCGGCCGCGGTCCGATTCGATGGGACGCACGACGCCGTCGATTTCGACATTTGCTGCCGCCTCCCGACGCAACACATCAGCGGCTCCGTGATCAGCAGCTACGTCTGGACCAGCGACTGCCGTGAGGGTCCGGTCCCGGAGGGTGCTCAACCAACTCGACTTTATCTGCTGCCGCATCCGATCGAGATCGAATTGCCTCCGTCCACGGATCAGAGTTCGGGAAGGTGGCGAACGGCGACGCATCCGTCCGGTCCCGTGCTCCAACTTGGACGTTTTGCCGATTTGCCGGCCACTACCGGTTCGTCGTTGAAAACGATCCGCTGGCGATACGTCGTCCGAGTTCGGTAGTGTCCAATGCCGTCATCACGCTCCGCATGACGAACTCATCACTCGGAACGTGATGGCTACGTTCCGCTTCCTTGATTTCCCTTGGCGGATTCTTCAGAATGCCGAACCGCATTTGAACCTCCGCCGCCTTCGTTTGGTGTTCGCGCCGTCCCGGGATTGACCATGCCGTCGTTTGATCAAGTTTCGCAACTGCAGAAGCAGTTCACGGATAAATTCGTCACGGTGGACGCCAAGGTTCCTGAACTGAAACGGTTCCTGGGCCTGACCGGGACCGTGAAGACGGTGAATATGAGCGGGCGGGCACTCGTGCAATTCGACGGCCCGGTGGACATCGGCTGGTACGACATCGCCCCGTCTTTTTTGACTGTCGTTGAAGCACCGGCGAAGAAGGCGGCTCCGGCGGAGAAGAAACACGAAGCTGCCGAGAAAAAAGCCGCTCCAGCCGCGGCTGCAGCAACTCCCGATGCAAAGCCTGTCGCTGCGAAAGCCGCCGGCGCGAAGCCGGCCGGCATGAGTCCGCTCGAAATGGCGAGGGCGCAAGGCGCCGCCAAGTCCGCGGGCGCCGGAGCCGCACCTGCTGCAACCGAAAAACCTGCCGCCGCACAGAAGCCCGCCGCTGCAACCGGAGAGAAAAAACTCTCGCCGCTGGAGTTGGCTCGGATGCAGGGGGCGGCCAAGTCGGGAAGTGCCGCGAAACCGGCTGCGGAAGCTGCGGCACCAGCACCCGCCGCCGCAACCGCGATACCAGCGGCTCCCGCGGCAGCGGCGTCAGGCAAACCGCTGTCCAAACTCGAACTCGCCCGGATGCAGGGGGCCGCGAAATCGGGATCAGCCGCGACGGCACAACCCGCAGCCTGCGCGCCCGCTCCACCCGCCGCATCAGCACCGGCGGAAGCTCCACCCGCAACGCCTGCCGAACCGGCGCCTGCTTCCAAGCCCGCAGCCGCTGTCCCCACGACCGGCCCCGACGGCAAACCGCTGTCGAAAATTGAGCTTGCTCGGCTGCAGGGCGCGTTCAAGGGCGGAAAGTAGTTGCCACGGCGCATCGGAGACGCTCACACCGAGGACATCACATGGAACGCACTCTTATTTTGTTCAAGCCCGACGCTCTCCAGCGTCGCCTGTGCGGCAGGCTGCTGTCGCGGCTCGAAGACAAGGGGCTGAAAATCGTCGGGATGAAGTTGCTTCGCGTGACGCAGGAACTCTCGCGGCGACACTACGCCGAGCACGTCAGCAAACCGTTCTACCCAATGCTGGAGGAGTTCATCACGTCCGGCCCGGTGATCGCGCTCGTGGCGGAAGGCCCCAACGCGGTGACGGTGGTTCGCGGCATGATGGGGCCCACCAACGGACAGTCCGCCCCCCCCGGCACGATTCGCGGCGACTTCGGCCTCAGCCGCCAGATGAACCTCATGCACGGCAGCGACAGCCCGGACGCGGCCAAACGCGAGATCGACATCTATTTCCGCCCGGACGAACTCGTCAGCTACGAGACCACGCTCGGCGGATGGGTCTGCGCGCCGGACGAGAAGTGATCGCGAATGCGTCGCGCAACGCTCTGTTCGTTTAACCCGGAGCCAACGGCGACGGCGTTTCCGGCACACGTGACGGTCGGACGCGCCGTCGCCGTTGGCTCCGGGTTAAACGACACGACATTCTGCTACCGCCGGTTGCGCTCGATTGCCCGTTTCATCGCGGACCCCATGTCGGCGGGGCTTTCCGCGACTTCGACGCCGGCGGCTTGGAGTGCGGCGACTTTTTCCGCGGCCGTGCCGCCGCCTCCGGAGATGATCGCGCCCGCGTGGCCCATGCGTTTGCCCGGCGGGGCCGTGCTACCGGCGATGAAGGCCGCGACTGGTTTCGTCACGTTTTTCTGGATGAAGTCGGCGGCTTGCTGTTCGGCGTTGCCGCCGATTTCGCCCATCATCAGGATCGCTTCGGTCGCGGGATCTTTCTGGAACAGGTCGAGGCAGTCGATGAAGTTCGTGCCGTTGATCGGATCGCCGCCGATGCCGACGCACGTCGTCTGGCCGAGGCCGAGGTTGGTGAGCTGCCACGCGGCTTCGTAGGTCAGCGTGCCGCTGCGGCTGACCACGCCGACCGGTCCCGGCGTGCAGATTTGTCCCGGCATGATCCCGATCTTCGCTGCACCTGGCGTGAGCAGCCCCGGGCAGTTCGGCCCGATCAGGCGGCTCTTGGTCTGCTTGATCCGCTTCATCACGCGGACCATGTCGAGCACCGGGACCCCTTCGGTGATCGCAATGATCAGCGGAATGCCCGCGTCGGCCGCTTCGAGGATCGCGTCGCCGCAGAATGGCGGCGGGACGAAGATCAGCGAACAGTTGGCCCCCGTTTTCCGCACGGCCTCATCGACCGTGTTGAAGATCGGGAACCCGTCCACTTCAGTCCCTCCCTTGCCCGGCGTGACTCCGCCCGCCATCTGCGTACCGTATTCGCGGCACTTCTGGCTGTGAAACAGACCCGCCTTGCCGGTGATGCCCTGGGTGATGACGCGCGTGTTTTTGTCTGCGAGGATGCTCATGGTTGATTTTCGATTTGCGATTGCCGATTTTCGATTGGACGACGGAACTCGTCAGAACTCGATGAAGTCGTGCGAGATTTTGGAGAGATCAAGACGCTCGTTCAGCAGATCCAGTTTGATGTTCCACTGCTGCATGGCGAGCGCGCCAAACAAAACTTCGATCGGCCGCCCATTCTCGTCCGGTCCGATTTCGTCAACCACGTTGGCCGAGAGTTCCAAGTTGTTCCCGTCCAATCTGGTTGGGACATGGCACACATGCGTGACTTGATGTTCGCGCCCGCCAAGTGCCGACTTTCTGTCACCCCGAACGGGGAGCAGGCTCAAACCCGATGCCGCAACGGACGAGATGTACGAATTCCTCGTGCCCGAGTCGAATAGTGTCCAGCACTTTTTTCCGTCCACATCAATTTCGAGTTGAATTCGTCCCATTGGTTCACCTTGTTCAATTCTACGCCCTCAAACATGCGACGACTTTTTTCGCCGCGTCGGCCAGGTCGGTGCCGTTGATGATCGGACGGCCGCTCTTGGCCAGCATTTCGCGAGCCTTCTCCACGTTTGTCCCTTCCAGCCGGACGACCAGCGGCACGTTGAAGCCGACTTTTTCGTAGGCGACCAGCAACGCTTCGACAATCACGTCGCACTTCATGATGCCCCCGAAAATGTTGACGAGGACCGCCTTCACGTTCGGGTCGGCCAGCAGGATGCGGAACGCTTCGGTCACCTGATCGACGTTGGCTCCGCCCCCCACGTCGAGGAAATTCGCCGGTTCGCCACCGTGCAGTTTGATGATATCCATCGTGCTCATTGCCAATCCGGCACCGTTCACGAGGCACCCGATGTTCCCCTCCAGCTTGACGAAGCTCAGTCCGGCCTCGCCCGCGCGGACCTCCATCGCGTTTTCTTCGCTGAGGTCTCGCAGAGAATTGAACGATTCGTGGCGGAACATCGCGTTGTCGTCGAATGACACCTTGGCGTCGAGCGCGATCATCTCTCCCTGCTTGGTCACGACCAGCGGGTTGATCTCCGCCATGCTGCAATCGCTGTCGAGGAAGAACTTGCAGACCTTTCGCAAGAAAGTTTCGGCCGATCGGATGGCGGACCCTTCCAGCCCCAGCTTGAACGCCAGCTTGCGCGCTTGATACCCCGCCAATCCCGATTCGCCGTCGATCGGTTCCGTCAGAATTTTTTCAGGAGTCTTGGCGGCCACATCTTCGATGTTCATGCCCCCTTCCGAAGACATGATCAACACCGGTCCACCGACATCGCGGTCCACGACCACGCCCAGATACAACTCGCGGGCGATGTCGAGTCCCTGCTCGACGTAGAGCGTGTTGACCTGCTTCCCGTCGGGACCGGTTTGAATCGTGACGAGCGTGCTGCCGAGCATTCGCTTCGCATTTTCACGTGCCTCGTCGGCCGATTGCACGAGGACAACTCCGCGTTGCTGCGGGTGTTCCCGGAAAAACCCCTTGCCGCGTCCGCCGGCGTGAATCTGCGACTTGACGACCGCGATCGCCCCGCCGAGCTGCGCGAACGCCGCCGCCGCTTCGTCCGGAGTCTTCGCGACAATCCCCTTCGGCACCGCGACCCCCGCCGCCGCAAAAAGTTGCTTGCCCTGGTATTCGTGGATTTTCATGGTGTTGTCGTAACATTGTGTGAGTGTGTCAGACGTCCAAAGTCTCAAAGACTTCGGAAGTCTCAGTTCGGCGGGCATCGTAGCGACCCCCGTTGGCGGTTGCCAGCAGCCAAACTCCCCTCTCCCCACCGGGGGAGAGGGGTTGGGGGTGAGGGGGCCGCGTGCCACCGAACGCTGCACTCGATTAGTCCGAACCGTTTCTCCGCCCCCGCACCCCTCACCCCGGCCCTCTCCCCCGGAAGGGAGAGGGAGAACTATTCCGCGAACCGGATCGCGAACAGATCAGCATCCTTGATGACAAATCGCAGGCGGACGGTTTGGCCGGCGAGCTTGCCGACGTCATCGCCCGACTTCCATGACACGGGGCGTTCGATCTCGTTGCCGATCAACTCGCGGGTATCGGCGAGCATGAAGCCGGGGATCGGTTTCCCGGTGGCGTCTTGAATCTCGACGCGCAGGCTGCCGGCGGCGGATGTGGCGAGGTTCACGAGCAGCCGCCGGCCGGTGAACTTGATCGGCTTCGTCAGCAGTTCACCGCCGGAGTAGCCGGCACGGACCGAGGCGAATCCGTCCAGCCGCAGCGAGTAGCGATGCAGATGCGCCGTGGGCTGCGCGTAGTCTTGATTGACGTAGAACGACATCTCGTCCGGTCCGGTTTGAACCGTGTTCAGCGCGGGATAATTCGTGCGCGAAACCCAGTTTCTCGCGCCGATGGCTGGCCGGATGAAACCTTCGAGGAACGTCCGATCGTACACGGCGCCGCCGCGCGATGTCTGGAAGATCGCGTCCGACGTGTCCTTGAAGTACGCCGAGTTGACGCCGATCGCCTTCGCTTCGTCATCCGTCAGCACCTGCCGTCCGGACATGAACCTTGCCGCCAGCGAAACGTAAATGTGCGGTGCTCGGAAGTACGCGTGCGTCTGGTTCGTGTAGTGATGCTCGACCGGCGGCGATCCGCCGGGGACGCGGTATTCCATCAACTCGGGAGCCGACCACGTCACGAAGTCGTCGCTCGTCGCGCGGGCGATCCGGCGGATGCCATCCTGAAACACGCGGAAGTACAGCAGGTACTTCTGCTCGCTCTCCGACCAAAACGCGAGGTTCTGCGAATCGAACATCGCTTTGAATGGCACTTGCGACTTGGTCAGGATCGGTTCGTCGCGCAGCTTCCGCCACCGCAGGCCGTCGGCCGACGCGAACGCGGCGAGGCCGCTTGACATGATCCCTCCGATCCCCTTCCACCGCTGATCGGCCGGCACGCCCGGGCGCGAATCGAGCAGGGGTGAGAAGTTGTGCGAAAACGGAGCCAGCCCGGCGAGCACGACGTTGTTGTCTTTCGTCCCGTCCACTTCAAAATGCCCGAGTTTCGGCTTGCTGAAATGGATTCCGTCGGGCGACTCGGCGACGCATGTCACCTCGGTGTTGCCTCCGTCGCGTCCGGCCGTCGGATTGCCTCGGTAGTACACTCGAAACCGGTCGCCGTCCTTGATGACCGTGCAGTACCCGCAAAACGGCCCCTCCCACGGCTGATCGAATTTCAAGACGACTCCCTCGTCGCGCGGCCGCGCCAGTTCGAGCCGGCACCCGTCGAGCTTTTCGATCAGGTGGTGATCGACAAACAACTCGCGCCGCGAACCGATGTCAACCGGCGTCTCGCCACGAGCCGTCCCCGCAGCGAGGAATACCAGAAAGAGTTTCAAAACCACAGATCGGTGCCACTGGCAGCTTGCTGCCAGTGCGAGCGTCGCTGGGCATTGCACGGGCGGACCATCCGCCCGTGGCACCGGAATCGGTTTTGAAACTAAATTCAACAACCTCAAGCGAACAACGTGGCGGTACTGCATGGTCGTCTCCGGGATGCGGTCGGATCGAATCAACGTGGCCTACCACTGAGCCACGGAATACCGCATGGCGAAGTAAACAGCAAGCACGTAGCCCCGGCTCTTGTGGCCGTGATCGTTGACCGTTCGCACCGCGAACGACATCCGTCTCGCGGAGCGAGACGCCTCCTCGCCGGCACAAGGCCGGCGGCTACCGGGCGGGTTGCTCGAACGACGCGGGTTGGATCGCCGACGGAGAACGCTTGGCGGCCCACTGTTCGAACTTGGGGAATGATTCGCCGAACGTCCCGCGCGAGGGGAGCAGCGTGACCAATCGCGACGCGTGCCGTCGCACGAGGTCGCAGTTGCGGGGCGGCACCTGGCTCACCAGTTCGAGAAACTCGACGAGCGCCACGGTCTTGCCCAACCGAAGCGCGATCGCGTCCCGTTCGGTCGCCGGGGCGTTGTCATCGGACAAGTCGGCGAGGTCATCGGCCAGCCGCTTGAGTTCCGCGTGACCTCGCTCGCGCAGCGCCGCCAGATCGAACTGTGCATCGAGACGTACGCGGGCAATCGCACAACTCAGGCTGGCTGTCAGCGCGGCGAACTGCGACGGCGTGAAATGCTGATCGGCCATCGCCGCGGCCACGACCGGGTCTTTCGCCCACAGCTTCCCTTGCTTCTCGGCGTCGAAGTGGCTTCGGAACCGGCGGCGGAACTCGGCGGCCAATTCGTCCGCCGGCAAGCCGAGGTCCACGTCGTTGTCGCTCGCGGCCGGAACAAACTCCGGCACGCGCTGCGCCGGCAGCTTCGCGACAACTCGGAAGAACTGCTCGATCTCCGCATCGCTCAGCGGTTCGCCCGGCTGTACGAACAGCGGTGCCGTCGCGACGGCTGTCGTTTGCTCGGACGCCGTGGGCTGGCAACCCACGAGCACGAGGAAGACGAGAGCGAGAGCGGGACAACGCGAGCAATCGAATCGAGACATGACACACCTTCCGTGGCTGTTGGCGCGGGGCGGAAGGGTCGTCTGCGATGCGAATCTGGTCAAGAGACGAATCTCCACGCGCCCCTTTGGGGCACACGAATTGTAGCCCGCTCTCGCCGAGAGCGGCCCCGGAGATTGCGTCGACCGCAGTCTCCGCTTTCGGCGAGAGCGGGCTACACTTGTGGCGGGGGTGACGGGCGGTCAAGCGTCGCTCGGCCCCCTCATCCCCGGCCCTTCGCCCTCGGTGGGGAGAAGGGAGGATCGCGACGACGACGTCTTACCCACCCTCCGGCGTCGGCGGGGCAATGGGCTTGGTCCCCTTGCCGTGGCGGGCTTTGAGGTCGAACAGGCCGAAGATTTCCGAGGCGGTCAGAGACAGCTTCGCGCTGGTGGCATTTCCTTCGCCGAGGACTTCCGCGAACAGACGCCGCTTCTCCTGCAACACGCGGTCGATACGCTCCTCGATCGTGTCTTTCGAGATGAACTTCGTGACGATGACCTGGCTTTTCTGGCCGATCCGGTGGGCGCGGTTGATCGCCTGATCTTCGACCGCGGGGTTCCACCAGCGATCGAACAAGAACACGTACCCCGCGAATTGCAGGTTCAGCCCGACGGCTCCGGTGCCGTAGCTCATCAGGAGGAGATGCGAATCGGCGTCGGACTTGAAACGGGAGAGGATCGGTTCCCGTTTCGACGTCGGCACCTTGCCGTGGTAGACGAGCGGGCCGAACCGGCCGAGCCGCTGTTCCAGCCAGTCGATCGTCTGCGTCCACTGGCTGAACAGGATCGCCTTGCCTCCGCTCGCGGCGATTTCTTCGAGGTCCGCTTCGAGCCGTTCCAGCTTGGCCGATTCACCGGTCAGCGGGTCGAAGTTTGTGATCTGCTTGAGCCGCAGCACGAGTTCGAACACGTGCTGGATCGTGATCGCGTCTTCCATCGCGTCGAGCTGGATGACTCCTTCCTTTTCGGCCACTTCGTAGGCCAGACGCTGGGCCGGCGTGAGTTCGAGCACCTCGTCGCGATCGAGGCGCGGCGGGAGGTCGGTCAGCACGAGGTCCTTCGTGCGCCGCAAAATGTAGTGCTTCGAGAGCTGCGTGAGCTGCCGGATGTCAGGCGTGGCTCGCGGCGGCACGACCTCCATGTATTCGTACAGCGACGCGAGTTCTTCCGGCCGGTTTTCGATCGGCGTTCCGGTGAGGGCCCAGCTCCGCTTTCGCGGGAGATGCCGGGCCGTCGTCGCGGTGCGACTGTCGCGGTTCTTGATCCGCTGGGCTTCGTCGAGGATCACGAGATCGAACTGCGGCGGTTGATCGCCCAGCGATTCCATGTCGCGGACGAGCAGCTCATAGTTCGCAAGCAGGATCGTCATGCCGGGCATGGTCCACATCAACTGGCGGCGGGCGAAGTCGCCTTCGAGCGTGACGACTGGCAGTTCGTCCGCCCACATTTTGAATTCGCGCTGCCAGTTCGGGATCAGCGGCTTGGGGCAGATCAGCAGGATTCTTCTGGCCTGGCCGGAGACCAACAGCATCCGGATCGCTGTGATCGCTTGCATCGTCTTGCCGAGGCCCATTTCATCCGCAAGCAAGGCGTGTTTCTTCGAGAACAGCCACGCGATCCCTTCGTACTGATACGGGAACGGCTCGAACGGCATGATCAGTTCCTGCCCCTTGAGCCACGTTTCGAGCGGCGGTTGGAGCAGGTAGAACAACCGATCTTCGAGCGACACGGCGTCGTCCGGCGGTTTGATCCGCGTCGGTTTTCGCTCGGGCACGGGCTGTCCCGCGACCGGTTGGCCAGGCAAGAGCGAGGCGAGCGAGTGGCCGCCACGCGGCTCGGCGGGAGCCTCGCCCTCCCGCACCGCTGCCGCATCCCGAATCGCTTCGCCCTCAGGTCTTGGAGCGGGAGGCGGGAGGAAATCCATCCCGGCGGGAAATGTCAGCCGGATGGTCTTGATTCGCGGCCGGATCGCGTCCCACCTCGAAACCGACAAGTCGGCCGCGGCGATCGGCAGCGACTGGCACTCCACCGCCGGACGCCGGTTCATGGCGCCGTTGATACCCGACGCGAACAGGTCCACGTGCGGACGCAACGGAAAGTGATGAGTGATGAGTGATGAGTGATGAGTGATGCGGAGCGAAGCCGCAGTCGATCCTCCATCCTCAATCCTCCATCCTCGATCCTCAGCGACGGCACTCATCGCGACGCTCCACCGCGGACGGTCTCCAGCAGCGCCTCGTGGACGCGCCGGAACGGTTCGCACAGGTCGGCTTCCTTGGGCAACTGGCCGGCTTCCTGTTCGATCAGGCCGCGGTCTTCGGCGTGCGAGGCGTCGATGCGGACGACCTGTTTTCCCAGCGGAATCTCGATGGATTCGAAGGGGATGCAGGCGTCGGTCGCGGGTTCGGATTCCGGCAACGCGACCCACAACACGGGAGTCGCGATGTGGTTTCTCAATTCCAGAATTGGCTTGCGGTCGGTGAGAATCAGGTGCGGCTTGATGCACGCTTTTTCCACCAGCACGCCGCCGATCAGTTCGCCGAGAATGAACGGGGTCAGCGTGGGACCGTACAGCACCTGCTGCGTAGGGTTCGCTTTGACGGGCGTCGTGCACTGGAATTCGAGCGGCCGGCCTTGACGATTCGTCACCAACAGGCCACCGACGAAGCCTCGTTCAGGCACGTCGATCGCGGTCAGAAAGCCGAGCCGGAATTGATCTTGTTTGCCATTGCCTGCCATGCGGCGGAAACCTCGGTCAAACGGGTGCGTATTTCAAGCGGTGGATCGAAGTCGGGTCGAACCGTCTCTCCTGTCATCGACCCCGCCGCCTACCGGCCTGCAATGCTTCTGCCTTGCCCGTTCCGACCGTAACGATTGAAATGACTGGCGCGTTGTTTAACCCGGAGCCAACGGCGACGGTGATTTGCAAGCCGAGGTGCTCCGACACGCCGTCGCCGTTGGCTCCGGGTTAAACGACGAGTTTGAAACATCTCGGTCCTTGCACGCTGTCATGCCCGACGAACCGCAGAAGGCATCCGAATTAAAGTACACGCAACTGGCGAAGCTCCAGCGGTTGCTGAGCGCGCTCGTGCCGGGCAACCGGTTCTGGACGGAGAAGATTGCGGCGGCGAAGGTGCAGCCGGCGGATGTTCGATCGCTGGACGACCTGCAAAAACTGCCGTTCACGACCAAGGCGGAGCTGGTCGCCGACCAGGAGCGGCATCCGCCGTACGGATCGAACCTGACGTACGAGGTCTCGCGGTACACGCGGCTGCACCAGACATCGGGCACGACGGGGGCACCGCTGCGATGGTTGGACACGGCCGAAAGTTGGAGTTGGATACATGATTGCTGGCGGCAGTTGTTCGACCTGATGGGACTGGTTCCGAGCGATCGCCTGTTCTTCCCGTTTTCGTTCGGGCCGTTCCTCGGGTTTTGGGCCGGGTTCGAGGGGGCGTCGCAACGCGGAAACTTCTGCCTCGCTGGCGGAGGCTTGTCGAGCCAGGCGCGGTTGCAACTCTTGATCGAGAACGAAATCACCGTCGTCTGCTGCACGCCGACGTACGCGCTGCGGTTGGCCGAGGTCGCCACCGAGCAGCGGATCGACCTGGCGACAAGCCGCGTGCGCGCGATCCTCGTCGCCGGCGAACCGGGCGGCAATGTGCCGGCGACGCGGGAGCGAATCGAAGACGCTTGGGGAGCCCGCGTCGTGGATCATTGGGGGATGACCGAACTTGGCCCGCTCGCCATCGAAGCGGTGGATTCGCCGGGGACGCTGACGGTACTCGAAACCGAGTGCATCGCGGAGATCGTTGATCCGACGACGCTCGCGCCGGTTCCGGCCGGAAGCGAGGGGGAGCTGGTGATCACGAACCTCGGGCGCGCGGGATCGCCGTTGATTCGGTATCGGACGGGGGATGTGGTGCGGGCGGCCCCCTCACCCCCGACCTCTCTCCCCAGAGGGGAGAGGGGGGAAGGGCATTCATTCCTCCGCCTCGACGGCGGCATTCTTGGCCGCGTGGACGAACTGGTGACGATTCGGGGGAACAACGTGTACCCGACCGCGTTGGAAAATGTCGTGCGGCAGTTTGACGCGGTGGCGGAGTTCCGGATCACGCTGCATTCGTCGGCGACGGCGCAGCGGCTGCGCGTGGAGATCGAACCCACGCCGCAAGCGGTCTCGACCGCGCAGGTCGATCGCACGCTGAGCAGCATCGCGCGGGCGATCCGCGATCAGTGGCATTTGCATGCGGAAGTGGAAGCGGTCGCGTCCGGAAGCTTGCCGCGTTTCGAAATGAAAGGCCGGCGCTTCGTCAAGATTTCGGAACAGGCCTGAGTCACGACACGAGAGCTGTCCACCTGAACCCGCGCGGTGTGCGACGCCTCGTGCGCGAACCTGAATGGCACGTGAGTCGTCGTCGTAACTCGCGGCATTGCCGGAGGTATCATCCGCCTGACGACGTGGGTTTCCGCGCGTGGCCAAATCACCACGGCGGATCGGTCTTGCAGCGTTTGCCGATTTGGTGATAATTCGGCGTGTTTTGTGCGTCGCTTGGAACCAGGGCCGGGGCCACGACGCCGCAAGCCGAACCTCGAGTTCGGCCAGACCAGAAGCGTGTCTTACAAGCAGGTTGATGACCAAGGATGGTCCAGTCCCTCACGCTGGGGTCTGCCCATCGAAGCTTCCACGCGGGGCTTGAGCCTGCGCGGTCCCTTCGACCGAGCATTCCCCGTCGACATCAGGGCTGGCCGCCACGGGCGGAACGCTCGGACTTCCACCCGGATCGGGATCCAATCTCGGAGCAGTCTTGCGACGGGACGTCCGAGGGGTGACTTCTTCAGCCTTATCCAAGGAGGCTTGGCCGTGGGAGACGGACTCAGCTTACTCAATCGAATTGCTCAACGACAAAACCCGGACGCATTCCGTCAGGAACACTGGGAGGGCTCGTTTGCCGAGTATCTGGACATCGTGCGGGCGAATCCCAAGGTGACGCGCACGGCGTTCCAACGGCTTTATGAAATGGTGGTGTCCAAGGGGACGTACGCGGTCGAGGGGACGAAGGAGAATCTCGTGCGGTACTCCTTCTTCGACGACCCGGATAACGACGGGCGCGATGCCATCTTCGGTTTGACCAAGCCGCTGATGGAACTGGTCAACGTGTTCAAGAGCGCGGCGTTGAAGTACGGCAGCGAGCGGCGCGTGCTGTTGTTGCACGGTCCGGTCGGCAGTTCCAAAAGCACGATCGCCCGGCTTCTGAAGCGCGGCCTCGAACGCTACAGCCGCACCGACGAAGGGGCACTGTACTCACACGGCTGGAAACAGGAGGATGGTGCGATCACATGGTGCCCGATGCGCGAAGAGCCGCTGCATCTCGTACCAGACGAGAACCGGGCCGAGATTCTGGCGCATCTCAACGAAGGCCGGCCGACTGACCCGGAGACGTTTCACGTCGAGATCAATGGCGACCTCTGCCCGCTCTGCCGGTTTGAATTCAATCAGCGCCTGCGAAAATCCGACGGCGATTGGACTCGCGTGGTGCAGGACATCGTTGTCCGACGCATCGTCCTTTCCGAGCAGGATCGCGCCGGGATTGGCACATTCCAGCCGAAGGACGAGAAGAACCAGGATTCGACCGAGCTGACGGGAGACATCAACTATCGCAAGATCGCCGAGTTTGGTTCGGAGTCGGACCCGCGCGCGTTCAATTTTGACGGCGAGTTCAACATCGCGAACCGCGGGATGATCGAGTTCATCGAGGTGCTTAAACTGGACGTGGCGTTTTTGTACGACCTGCTGGGCGCGTCGCAAGAGCACAAGATCAAGCCGAAGAAGTTCGCGCAGACCGACATCGACACGGTCATCATCGGGCACACGAACGAGCCGGAGTACCGCAAGCTGCAATCCAACGAGTTCATGGAGGCGCTCCGCGACCGCACGGTGAAGATCGACATTCCGTACGTGACCAAGCTCGCGGACGAAGTCAGCATCTACGAGAAGGACTACAACAAGAAGCGCGTGCGCGGCAAGCACATCGCTCCGCACACGATCGAAATCGCCGCGATGTGGGCCATCCTAACGCGGCTCGAAGAACCGAAGAACGCCGGCTTGACGCTGCTGCAAAAACTCAAGCTGTACAACGGCAAAACGCTCCCCGGCTTCACGATGGACAACGTCGATCAGCTTCGCAACGAAGCGCAGGCGGAGGGGATGCTCGGCATCTCGCCGCGTTACGTGCAGGACAAGATTTCCAATGCCCTCGTCGCCAACGTGAAATCAAGCAACCTCAATCCGTTCATGGTGCTCAATGAGATGGAGAACGGCCTGAAGCATCATTCGCTGATCCCGAACGAGGAGACGCGAGAACGCTACAGGCAAATCATCTCCGTCGTGAAGGCGGAGTACACGGACATCGTGAAGAACGAGGTCCAGCGAGCCATCGCCGCGGACGAAGAGGCGTTGACGCGGCTTTGCTCGAACTACATCGACAACGTCAAGGCCTACACGCAGAAGGAGAAGGTAAAGAACAAGTTCACCGGCCAGCTCGAACAGCCCGACGAGCGCCTGATGCGGTCGATCGAGTCGCGGATTGACATTCCGGAAACGCGCAAGGACGACTTCCGCCGCGAAATCATGAACTACATCGGTGCGCTGGCCCTCGATGGCAAGACGTTCAATTACAAAACCAACGAACGCCTGCAGAAGGCTCTTGAGCTAAAATTGTTTGAGGATCAGAAGGACACGATCAAGCTGACGAGCCTCGTTTCCAACGTGGTCGATAAGGACACGCAAGAGAAGATCGACATCGTGAAGGGTCGCCTGATCCGCGATTTTGGCTACGACGACGAATCGGCGACCGATGTCCTCCAGTACGTGGCCAGCATCTTCGCCCGGGGTGACGCCAAAGGGAATTGATGTTTGAGACACGGACGGCACGGTCGGTTACGGAGAGCCGGAACCGTGCGGGTTCGTGGTGGAACGTGTCTCGCCGGGGAGTGAACCATGTCACGCAGCATCGACCGGGACCTGTCGCGTTTCAAGCAGATTGTACGCGGAAGGGTCCGTCAGCAGCTTCGGAAATACATTACGCACGGCGAGATGATCGGCCGGCAGGGACGGGACCTCGTCAGCATCCCGGTACCGAACATCGAGATCCCGCACTTCCGGCATGGCAAGAAGGGTTCCGGTGGCACCGGGCAAGGTGATGGTGAAGTCGGCCAGCCCATCGGGAAGGGACAAGACGACGCCGACGGCAAAGGTCAGGCAGGGAGCGAACCGGGTGACGAACACTTCCGCGAAGTGGACATTACGCTCGAAGAACTCGCCCAGATGCTCGCGCAGGAACTCGAACTGCCGCGCATTGAACCGAAGGGGAAGGATCAGATTTCGAGTCAGAAGGATAAGTACACTACAATTCGTCGCACTGGTCCCGAGTCGCTCCGGCATCTCAAACGGACGTACAAGCGGGCACTGCGGCGGGCCATCATGTCGAACGAATACGACTTCGCCCGTCCGGTGATTGTTCCCACGCGCGACGATCGATTGTATCGCGGCTGGAAAACCGTCACGCAGCCGGAAACGAACGCGGCCATCATCTACCTGATGGATGTGTCCGGTTCGATGACGGACGAGCAGAAAGAGATCGTGCGGATCGAGGCGTTTTGGATCGACACGTGGTTGAAGAGCCAATACGACGGAATCGACATCCGGTATGTCATCCACGATGCCGTTGCGAAGGAAGTGGACGAGGAGACGTTCTACCACACACGCGAAAGCGGCGGGACTCGTATTTCGTCCGCGTACAAGATCGCCCGCGAAATCATCGCGGAGGACTACTCGCCGGAGGAATGGAACATTTACTGCTTCCAGTTTTCGGACGGCGACAACTGGGGCGAAGACAACAAGACGTGTCTGGAAATGCTCGTGCAGGACATCCTTCCCGTGTGCAACCTGTTCTGCTACGGGCAGGTGGAAAGCCCGTACGGTTCGGGCGAATTCATCCGCGAGCTGAAACGCATCCACGACAATTTTGACAACCTGGTGCTCTCCGAGATCGCCGACAAGGAAGGCATCTACGATTCGATCAAGGCGTTCCTCGGCAAGGGGAAATGAGCCGACAGCATGTTCACCACCTCCACCCACCGACCTCTGCCTGCCGAACTCGCAGCCGTCCAAGACGAGATGGAAGCGCGGGCGAAGGACTACGGCCTGGACTTCTTCAAGACGATCTTCGAGGTCCTCGACTACGAAGAGCTGTCGATGTTCGCGGCGTATGGCGGGTTCCCGGTGAGGTACCCTCACTGGCGGTTCGGGGCGGAATACGACGAGCTGATGAAGGGCTATTCGTATGGCTTGCAGAAGATTTACGAGATGGTGATCAACACGGATCCGTGCTTCGCCTACCTGCTGTCTTGCAACGCCATAACGGACCAGAAGCTCGTTATCGCGCACGTCTATGGACACTGCGATTTCTTCAAGAACAACGCGTGGTTCAGCCACACGAACCGCAAAATGCTGGACCAGATGGCCAACCACGCCGCCCGCATGTCGCGATACATTGATCGCTACGGGTTCGAGGAGGTTGAGACATTCGTCGACGCCTGCCTGTCTGTGGAAGATCTGATCGACATGCACTCGCCGCACATCCGCCGGCGTGAACCAGAGCAACGTGCGGCTGCGAGCGCGCTGGAGGGAAAATGGACGGAGGACGAGCCGCGCGTCACGCGATTCAAGTCCAAGGACTACATGGACGCCTACATTAACCCGCCCGATGTGCTGGAGGCGGAGGTCAGGGCGTGCGAAGAAAAGGAGAAGGAACGCGAACGGCTCCGTTCCTTCCCAGAGACTCCGCAGCGCGACGTGCTTCTGTTCCTGCTCGAACATGCCCCGCTCAAGGATTGGCAACACGACGTGCTGTCGATCGTGCGCGATGAGGCCTATTACTTTGCTCCGCAGGGGCAAACAAAGATTATGAACGAGGGGTGGGCGAGCTACTGGCACTCCAAGATCATGACACGTCACGGCGTGACCGACGCCGACATTATCGACTATGCCGACCATCACAGCGGCACGATGGCGACCAGCCGAAATCGCCTCAACCCGTACAAGCTCGGCATCGAGTTGCTCAAGGACATCGAGGAGCGCTGGAACAAGGGTCAGTTCGGTCCCGAGTGGGAACGCTGCACCGACATCCGCGAAAAGCTCCGCTGGGATAAACAACTCGGTTTGGGACGCCAGAAAATCTTCGAGGTCCGTCGCGTCCACAACGATGTAACGTTCATCGACAACTTCCTGACTCCCGAATTCTGTATCAAGCAGAATCTGTTCGAGTACCGGTTCAACGAGTCCACCAATTACTACGAGATTGCCTCTCGCGAGTTCCGGGCGATCAAAACCCAACTCCTCAACGGCCTTACCAACCACGGACGTCCGTTCATCTACGTGAAAGATGGCAACTACAAAAACCGGGGCGAACTATACCTCTGGCATCAATTCGAGGGGATCGAACTGCGAATGGACTATGCGAACGACACGTTGGAGAACCTCGGCCGGCTGTGGCGTCGTCCCGTGCATATCGAAACGATGATCGACGACAAGCCTCACGTCCTTTCGTTCGACGGATCCAGTCACGAAGTACAGGAAGTGAAAAAAATCTAGGGGATTTCGGATGGACAGCGACTCAGGCTTGACGAATTATTTTTCAGGACGCGCGATCGATCCGACTTGGGCACTGCATCGCGCGGCATGTTGGCCCACGGTCGATGAAAAATGAAACGAGGGAATGGCATGTCACTTGTCGAATGTGTCCCAGCGGCGCTGACCCAACTCAAAGGACTGGAAGCGACTCCGCCGAAAGTGTTCGTATGGACGGAACATGGAGATCGACTGGAAATCGATTGTGTGGCCGTGGACGCCCTCAGCTGCGCAATGCGCGAGCTCCGGTTTTTCGCCGGGGCGCTGCGAGACGCCTCGCTCGAAACTCTCCAGGAATGGTCGCAGGCACTTTGCCAACGGATTTCCTATCTGCTGGAGCATATCGAATCGGTTGAAATCGACCGCGAGTCATCGACGATCTTGGTTCGCTCATCGCCTCCAGACCGGAATGCCGGCGCCGTGTCGTATTATGAAATCATCATTCAGAATGGCGGGAGTCTGCGGATGTGCCGTTATATCGGCGGTGCCGCTGATGCAGAACGCCAGCGAACTGATCTTCATTGCACGCACGAAACGTTTCGCAAGCTGGTGCGGGATATGGTCCATTCGGTGCCAAACCTGGCATCACCTTCCGCCACCCCGCGTTCGCAATAACAGCACTGCGGGTGCAACTTCACGGCTCAATTCGACGCCTCTCCGCCATCACTCGAGCGGACTGCTTGTTTTCGCGCATCGCAGTATGGTACTCTATGCACCTTGACAAGTCCGGTGACGGGCGGGCCTGATTCGAATTGGAGGGGCAAAACATGCGGGTTTTGGTGGGTTGGGACGACGTCGCCCAGGCAGATCTGATTTCCTTGTACCTGAGCGTCGAAGCCAGCGAAATTGTCGTCACGACCGAACCCGAAAAACTGATTGCCGAAGTGAGGCGGTCCGGGGATTGGGATGTCATCCTCATGACCACTCACATGCCGGACATCGATGGTTCGTATGCGGTTTTCAATCGGATTCGGCACCACCGACCGGGGTGCCCGATCGTCTGCGCTTGCGAGTCTCAGGATGTGTTCCGCATGGCCAAGTTCATGGGCGGTGGCATGCGGACCTATGTGCTGCGCGATGCCGGCGCCGAATTCATCTTCCTTTTGCAGGCGACGCTGGAGACAGTCGTTTCGGCCGTACACAACGAGCGGGAACAGAAGATTGCCGAGCGGCTACGAGAAGAAATCGATTCCGTCCGCAAACTGCAGGAATCGATTATTCCAAAGGACATTGTGACCCCACCGGGTTACTCGATCTGTGCCCGATACGAGCCGTCACAGGTCAAGGTGATGGGTGGTCAGCCCATCGTCATGGCAGGTGGAGACTATTACGACGTGTTCCGGCTCGACGACTCCCACATCGTCGTGTTGGTCGGCGATGCGTCGGGGCACGGCATGAAGGCGTGTATGTCAATCATGACCATGCACACGCTCGTCCGCATGGTGCGCAACCGCCAGTATGAAGATCCGGCCATGTTCGTGGTCGAGATCAACCGCCAACTCTGCGAACAAAGCATCGTCTCAAGCGAAGGCGGGTTCATTACGATGTTGTATGGTGTGCTGAACACCGATCACCACGTTCTGCAATGGTGCTCCGCGGGACATCCGCCCCCGTTGCTTCAAAACCTGGAACGAAACGAAGTGATCGCACTCGCTTCAGACGATGCCGGCGGACTGCCGTTGGCCATAACTCCCGAAGCCGACTACGAAACGCACACTTCGCCCGTTCCGCCCGGCAGCCGCCTCCTGCTGTATACCGACGGACTTATCGAAGCCTTTCCAGACGGGGAGGATGAACACACGGAATTCGGTGTGCGCGGGATCCACGACACATTGCGGAGGTTGCGCAGCAGTCCGGTCGCCGATGCATTCGAAGCTTTGTTCGATGAGTCGCATGCGTTCACAAAAGGGAGTGGTCGCCACGACGACACTTCCATTGTGTTGCTCGAGCATGCTTCCCAATGAAAAGTCACACCGGCAACTTCGAGATTGAATTGGACCAAGTCTGGCGCTGGGACCGCTAGCCACCTTGTGATGGGCTGACTTGGTCTGGCCGCATCGCCCGACACGCCGTAGAATCCGAGGCTGGGTAGCGTGACTCTGCTTTGATCAAATCACTTCTCCAATGGCTATCGGCAGCGGCTCATGTCCACGACCAAGATCAACCTGAAGAACCCATATTTCGCCGCCTTCCTTGCCTACCTTGTCCCCGGCTTGGGTCATTTTTACCAGGGGCGAATCTTCAAAGGGACGTTGTATTTCGTGTGCATTCTGGGCACGTTCTTCTTCGGGATGCACTTGGGTGATGGTAAGGTAGTCTATGCCGATTGGCGAGAAGGCAAACGGACTTGGGTGTACATCGGGCAGTTTCCTGTCGGGTTGCCGGCCCTGCCAGCGTTGGCTCAGTCCAAGCTGCGGTCAAACCAGGCATTGTTGCCGAACAAGTTTGAATCACCACTCGTGGGCGGCTTCCGTGGACGGTTCGAGTCCGACGCTCACGGAATTCAAGCTGACATCGTGGGGCAGATCGATCTGCAACCGGCCGCTGGCGACTTTGGACAACGCTCGCTCAAGGGCAACCTTGTCGCCGGCTTGCTGACGACGAACGCGGAATCGCTTCGCTTTGATGCCGATGATTTCGAAATCCAGGAACTCGACCCGCAGGTGGCACCCGACTCCCGGCGATGGATGACGGGGCGAATGTCTGCCGTCCTCGACAACCCGAAAACCGGCCGTGTGAACGGGCGCGTGAGCGGCTACGTTCTGCGGTCCGTCTTTGATTCGTATGGTGCACCGTTGCTTGACGAATCCGAAATCCGTCGTCCCACCGACCTTGACCGTGCGCACGACCAACTTGGCGGACGCTTTGAACTCGGAGTCGTCTTCACCTTCATCGCCGGGTTGCTAAACGTGCTTGCGATCTACGATGCGTTTCAAGGTCCGGCGTATGAAGATCAGGAACCGCCCGACACTCCTCGTCCCGCCGCGCAGGCCACCTAACCGGCGTCAATCAAATAGAAGTCAATTCCATGTGGAACCTGCTTGCTCCCGATGCCAACAAGATGTGGCTCCTGCTGCCGCTGGTGGTCGTGGTCAGCTTGGTTTACAGTGCCAGCCGGTACGAGCATCCGCGTCGGATCCTGCACAAGTCGGCCCGCTTGTTCCTGACGATCATCGGGTTCATGGCGATCGTGTTTGGCGTGCTGACGTTTCTGTCGCACGGTCTGTGACCGCCCGGTTGGACTGCGTCCCGGCATCGCCTTATGATGCCGCCGAATCGTTCGGGCCGTGCCATCGGGGTGATTCAGAATGGACCAACCTGCGCTGCTTTTGGAAGAACTCCGGGAACAGCCGGTCGTGCTCGACGTCGTGTCGCCGTATGTGATCATCGGCACACTCACCGGCTGGGATGACCGCTATCTGACCCTCAAGGACGCCGATGTCCACGACCTCCGTGATACGACGACCACTCGCGAACTCTATGTCCTCGAAACGCGCCGTTTCGGCGTTCGCATTTCGCGAGAACGCGTGCTCGTCAAACTCAATGAAGTCGTGACTATCTCCGCGCTGGCCGACGTGTTGGATTGAGGTGCAAATGAACGCGACGCCCCCCTCTGCACCCCGCGCGGCGCATCGACGCGCGGTCATCGCTGTCCCGCTGTGAGTACGTCAACTCCGGACTTGTTTTGAAACCGAACTGTCCTTGCCTTGGTACCGGCTATCGTCAATCTCTCGATCGTCCAACTCAAAAACGTTTCCGGAGAATCTCCATGCGCCGGCTGCATGTTTTCCGCATGATCGGTCTCGCACTCGTTGTTGGCTTGGCGCTTGGGTGGTCTTGCCCAGCCCAGGCCCAAAACGCCCTTGTCCGAGTCAAATCGGTGGACTCGCTGTTGGAGTCCGCGAAGTACCTGGCAAAGATGGCCGGGCAGGAAGCGCAGGCGGACCAACTCGAAGGGCTGCTCCATCTGGTCACCGGAGGCAAAGGGCTGGCGGGCGTCGATCGCTCGCGTCCGGCGGGAATCTTTGCCAACCTCACGGCTGGCGGCGGCCAACCGATCATCGTGTTTGTTCCAGTGTCCGATCCCGACAAGCTGCTCGACCTGCTGCGTTCGCTCAACGTCAAGGTGGAGGGGAGCGGCGACACGCTCATCGAACTCAAGCCGCAGAAGGGAGACACTTCGTACCTCCGTTTCGAAAAGGACTATGCTTTCGCTTCGCCGCGGCTCGACTTGTTGCAGGGAGAATTGCCCGACCTGAGCCGCTTCGCGCCGCTTCCCAACGACGGCACACTGGTCAATGCGCAACTCGACATCCGCCAGCTTCCGTACGAATTCCGCCAGCTTGGCCTCGCCGCGCTCCGCAAGCAGGCACTCGATCAACTCGAAAAAGACAGCAGCCGAAAGCTGGGTGAATCAGATGCGGCGCACCGTGGCAGGCTGGCCGCTTCGCGTTACTTCACCGAGCGCGGTCTGCGCCTGCTCGAAGAGTTGCACGGACTGACCGCCACGCTCAAGGTCGATTCGAAATCGCACCTCGCCACGCTCGAAGTCGGCTTGGAAGTAAACCCGAAAAGCGAAGTCGGCCGCAGCATCGAACAGTTCGCCCAGTCGAAAAGCGTTTTCGCCGCGTTTGGGCAGGAAGCCGGCCTACACGGGCTCTTTTCCGTTCCCGTCGCCATCGAACTGCAGAGTCTCCTGCGGACCGGCTTCCGCGACGAAACTCAGAAAGCGCTCGACAAGGAATCCGATCCCCGTAAGCGCGAACTCGGGGCCAGGCTGCAAAATGTCCTCGACCGAGCGTTGTTTCCCGACCGGTACGACATCGCGTCGGCCATCCGCGGGCCGTTTGATGACGGTCAATTTGTGATCCTGTTCGGCATGCGAGTCCCCTCGGCGAAAGAACTCGAAGCGGTGTTGATCGACGTCGCAAAGGAATTTGCACCGCCCGCGGATCAGGCAACGATCGAGCTTGGCCACGGCCGCCATGGGCCCACCGCCATCCATCGCATACGCTTCCCGGAATCGCGCGACGGCACGGCCGAAAGATTGTACGGCGCTGCCGAACTGTTCCTGGCGTATCGCGACGAGATCGTCCTCGCCGCATTCGGCCAGCGCGGCGGCGAAGTGCTCCCCCGGGTGCTCGACGATCTGGAACGTCCGGCCGATCCGGATTCGTCGCCGATTCAGCTCGACGTGAGACTGTCGCGTGTCGGCCCGCTGGCGGTCGATGACGCTGGCCGCAGGTTCCGCGACGCCGTCGCCGAATACTCGCGCGACAACCCCGATCGCGACCGCATCCGCCTCAGCCTCACCGGCGGCTCCGCCCTCAAGTTGCGTCTGGAACTGGACACGCACCTGCTGCAACTGGTATCCAAGCTGAAGCCAAACTAGCTCCCCCTCGCCCCCGCCGGGTCGAGGGGCTGGGGGCGAGGGTCCCTAGCATAGGCGTCTCGCCTGTGCGTCGATGGGCCCCGGCGGGACGCCGGTGCCACGGTCTGTCCGCCATCGTCGTTCCCTCAGCCGAATCCTCTGCGGTGGAGAGGCAGCAACCAGTTTCCTCCAGACCATGCTCATCGCCGGACAACTTGTCAGTTCCGCGGGTGTTCGACCCGGGCAGATTCGCATCGACGGCGAGCCAATCGCCGCCGTGGGCGATTGGCTCGGGACGCCGGACGTCGCGTTCTCCGACGACTGTCTGATTTTCGCGGGGATGGGAGACATTCACATCCATGCGCGAGACGACGTCAGCGAAGCGGAAACGTACAAGGAGGACTTTCGCACGGCGAGCGCGGCCGCGATTCATGGCGGAGTCGTCCACGTGGCCGACATGCCGAACAACCGCGTCGCCCCCGTGGACGATGCGTCGTACCTCGGCAAGCGCGAGCATCTGCGAAAGCGTGGGGTGCCGATTCAGGTCACGCTGTACGCCGGCATCGGACCGGGCACGCGGCCGCTGTCGTTTCCCGTGCCATACAAGGCCTACATGGGTCACAGCGTCGGCCAGCTTTTCTTCACCACGCTCGAGCAGCTTGACGAATCGCTGTCGCACTACCGCGGATGCAACGTCAGCTTTCACTGCGAAGACCCGATCCTGCTGGAGGCGAACAGGTCCGCCTCGACGCACGAACAGCGACGGCCGCCCGAGTGCGAAGTCTCGGCGACCCGCTTCGCGCTGCAAATGATCGAGAAGTACGACCTGACGGGCAAGCTGTGCCACTACTCGGTCGGCGAAGGCTTGCCTTTGATCCGTGCAGCCCGCGCAAAGGGGCTTCGCGTGACCTGCGAAGTCACGCCGCATCATCTCTACTTTGATCAGGCCGACATCAGCGAATCGAATCGCGGCCGGATGCAGATGAACCCGCCGCTTCGCGCGGCCGCCGATCGGCTGGCGATGCTCGCGGCCTTGCGCGACGGCACGCTGGATTACCTCGCCACCGACCACGCCCCGCACAGCCTCGAAGAAAACCAACGCGGCATCTCCGGCCAGCCGCATCTCGACACCTACGGCCCGTTCGTCACGTGGCTGATCAAGTCACAAGGCTTCACGCCCGAGCAGGTGGCTCGATTCTGCTGCGAGAACCCCGGCGACTTCGTCAACCCGTACGCAGCCCCTCGGAAATTCGGCCGCATCGAACCGGGCTACACAGCGTCCCTCACCGTGCTCAACATGGCCCGACCGGTCACCATCCGCCGCGAAGACTTGAAAACCAAGTGCGGTTGGTCACCGTTCGAAGGCGTCACGTTCCCCGGCTCGGTCGAGGCGGTGTTTGTGAACGGGCGACGGATTGGTCCGTGAATGCCTGCCAACTGTTTGCTCTGGCGACACTGCCAAATCGCGCGAGAGATGAGGTCGCCGAAGTCATCGTTCGCACTCGTCGCTCGCTCACGCGAACAGGAATCTCGCCTTCAGGTTCTTCGGGTGCTGCACGGCGAAAAAGTATTCGGTCTGATAGGCCTGCTGCTGGTCGAGGACGAGCTTGCGGCGCGTGAGCATCACGGCGAGAGCCAGCTTCATGTAGAACATGGCAAACTCCTGACCCACGCACGTGCGTGGACCTCGACCGAACGGGAAGAAAAAACCGCTCCCCAACGGGTCGCGCGTCACGCCGCCGTTCAACCACCGATCGGGAACGTACCGCTCCGGGTCGGTCCAGTGCTTCGGGTCGCGGTGCAGCAGCCAGTTCGTGATGAAGATTTGGGTATTCGCCGGCAGTTTCTTGCCGCCAAGGATCACCGGCCGGTTTTTGGAAGCGTTCCGGAAAAACAGCGGCACGGGAGCCTGCAAACGCATCGCTTCGCGCAGCCCATGATCCAATCGCTCGCACGTTTCCAACGCTGCCAGATCGAAGCCAGCGGACAACGGTTGCCGTTCCGCCAGCTCCTTCCGGATCGCCGCCAGCGCCGCAGGGTTTTGAAGAGGAAGTACAGTGTGGTCGTGATCGCACTGGCCATCGAAAACACGCCGCCGAAGTACACCGGCGCGGAGAGTTGATTCGCGAGTTGCTGCACGTTGAGTTTTGATCCGGCTCGCAGCGTGAAATGGAGCAGGTCGGCCGCGGCCGGGTCCGGTCGATCCATCGCCCGTTTCACGCGAGCTTCAAAGTCGGCGTACCACCGCTCGCGATGCAGGTAGAACATCGGGTTGAGCGGCGGCAGCTCCATCATCCGGCCGCTGCCGGTGGACGCCAGCTCTAGGAACTGCTTGTAACTTTCATCGCCCAGCTTCTGCCCCCAGATCGCGACCGAGAACGCGTCGTAGGGAATCCGACGGACGAAATCGACCAGGTCGGCGATGTCGTCTCCGGTCGCCTTGTCGACCCCGTCGGTCACCACCTTGCGGACGGCGGCCACTTGCGTCCCGAGCCAACTTCGAAACCCGGTCAGGCTGAACGGGCTGTTTTCTCGGCCAAACCGCCACTGGCTGCCATTGGCAATGAACATGTTCTCGGCGGTGATGATGGGAGCGAGCGCGTCGTGAGGGGCATCCTTGTAGAACGCCTCGCAATTATTGATCAGCACGTCGCCGATGAGATTGGGATCGTTGAGCACGATCGCCGGTGTGCCCATCAACCAGACGAGCGTCAGGCCGCCAAAGCGTCGGCCGTAGTCGGCACAGCGCTCCCACGCCCAACCTTTCATGAAATCACCGGCATTTCCCATCGGGAAACTCGGCTCGGGACCGGGAATGCCCGCCATCTGTTCCAGGCCTGGCCATGAGTCATTCGGAAAAGGTCCAGTGACATCGGAGACTCCTCGACGGGGAATGGGAAAGTTGCGCCGGCAGTAGACCATAATTCCCTGAGAGATTCATGCAACTTGGCGGAAGTCTCCTACAGGTTCCGCCGGCAGAATCCGAAGGTTCAGGAGACTGCGGAACTGTTTTGACCAAACTGCCAGGGCCGGGCATGATGGACGGGCTACGGCGTTGGAGTCGGCAAGGACTGCTGTTGGGACTTGTGCTGTCGCTGCCGGATTTCGCCAGCGCCCAAGGCTTGCAACTCTTTGGGATCGGTCCGGTCAACCGCTCGATGGGCGGTGCCTCGACGGCCGCGCCCATCGAAGCGATCGGTGCACTGCATTTCAATCCGGCCACGCTCACCGCGCACGACAATCAACTGAGCGTGAACTCCGAAGTCGTATCTCCGCTGGTGGACATCGACTCGTCATTCATGGGCCGATCGGGCCAGACCAACAGCGATTCGGGATGGGCCGCGGTGCCGGCAATCGGTCTGGCGTTCAAGCCCAAGCCCGACGGTCCGATGACGATCGGATTTGGCCTGTTCGGTGTCGCGGGGTACTCGGTCAACTATCCGGCGAGCACGACCAACCCGATCCTGTTTCCGCAAACTCCTCCGCCGGGGTCGGGTCTGACTCCAGGCGTCGGCAATGTTTTCGCCGACGTGAGCCTGTTGCAACTGGCGCCGTCGATCGCGATGAAACTTTCCGACCAGTTGTCAGTGGCCGCGGGTCCGACGGTGATGGCCGGCCGGCTGGCGGTCACACCGTTTCCGTACACGGCACCCGACGATTCGAACGGCGACGGCGTGTTCACGTATCCCGTCGTTTCTGGAACTCGATCCGCATGGGCCCTGGGTTTCCAGGTCGGTGTCTTCTGGCAGGGCGAAAACTGCGTGAACCTGGGGGAGTCGTACAAAAGCCCGCAGTGGTTCCAGGACTTCGAGTATCACGGCACGACGGAGCGCGGCCTGCCGCGCGACTTCGAATTCCGCTTTGACTACCCGCAAATCGTGTCGCTGGGTGCGTCGTACACCGGGATCGAAAAATGGTTGTTCGCGACCGACGTGCGGTATTTCGACTGGCGCAACACCAGCGATCTGCCCGGCGAGCCGGCGGCATTCGGAGCGAACGGAGCCATCACCGGACTCGGCTGGTAAAGCACCTGGTCGGTGTCGCTCGGAACGCAGTATCAAATGTCCGAGATGATGGCGCTGCGGCTGAGTTACGCCTTTTCCGAAAGTCCGATCACCGACGACAACGCGGCGTTCAACGTCGGTTCGCCGCTGATCCTGCAGCACTCACTCAACGTCGGCGCCACGATGCGGCTGGGCCCGTCGCTGGTCACGCACCTGGCGTATTACTACGCACCGCAGAACGAGGTCAACAGCCCGTTCGCATCTCCGGCCGGTCCGGTGCCAGGCTCGAACCTGAGCTACCGCGTGTCCGCCCATGCCATTTCGGTCGGCATGACAGCGAGTTTCTAACGCGGATCTTTCATCGTTGCATTGATGATCGGCCGCCGAGCTCCGATCGCGGCTTGGGATGCCCTGATCCGGCCGCCAGCGCGGTCCGGCTGGTGACGTCAAGCGCATCCATCCGCGCGGCGACCGCAGGGTATGCGCGTGAGTCGTTCGATGGCCGCCGCGATCAGTGTACATCGCGCCGCGAACAGGGCACAATGTTGCCCAGCGAACGTGGAGCGGGTCCGCGTTCGGTTCCACATCCTCGGAGACATCATGTCCGCATTTCTTCCGCAGCACGACGCCAAGCCGCAGCAACGCACAAAGCAACTCGCCGAGACGCGTACGAAGTACGAATACTGCTACGACTACGTGTCGCCTTTGGCGCTGGTCAAGAAGGTGCCGGCCGGCCCGACGACCTGGAACGTGGTGACCACGTTTTCGGACTACCGACGCGTCACGGTGCGAATCAAGACCACCGATGCGGAGTTGCAGACCCGTACGCTAGCCGAGTTGATTCGAGTGTTTGCCAACGTGCCGCCAGTGCCGTGAAGGAGTGGACAGTGGACAGTGGACAGGAAACGGGACCCGGGGGCGCAGCCACGCACACGGTTTCACGCTTGTTGAACTGCTGATTTCGCTGACGCTCACGACCATGCTGTCGTTCGTGATGGGTGCCATGATTCTCGCGGCGCACGACGGCTGGGAGCACTCGAACGGGCTGTCGGAAGCCAACCAGCAGGCACGCACCAGCCAAGACCGGATCAAGTACATGATTTCGCAGGCCGGACAGTACCGGCTGACCGGCCAATCCACCACGTTGGGAATCGCTGTCGTCGAGCAACGGTATCCGCTGGTGAATTCGCCAGAAATCCTCGTGGTGTGGAGCGGCGGCCGCGCCGGCGGAATGGTCTCCGCCGGGGTCCAGTCGAGACTGCCGCGAGTGAACGAGCTGGTGATCTACACGCTCTCCTCGGCCAATCCCACGCGGCTGATGGAAATCGTCCATCCCACGGACGCGTCCGACCTGGATTTTCGGGCGGCCGATTTCGCCTCGCGAGTGCGCGACGTCCTGACGTCCGCTCTCTGCCAGGAGATCCTCCTGTGCGACCGGATCCGGACGTCCGAGTTGTTCAGTCTGGGGCCGTCGCCGACGGTGGCCGGCAATGTCCGTTTCGAGCGCTGCGATTCGCCGACCGATGCCGAATTGCAGAGTGTCGCGCCCGGCTCGACTGCTTGGTTTGATCTGGTCTGGGCTCAGGGCATCGTGTCGAGCGGCACCGGCATGCGGCAGACGAACATCCGCATGGAGCTCCAAGTTGAATCCCGTTCGCAGCCGCCGGGCACGGGCTCGGCAACCACGACCACCGCCATTCCATTTTTTGCCTCCGCGAGCTACCGCCATGTTTATCAACCGTGAACTGTCATCGTATCGGGGATTGACAGCAGCATTCTCGGCCCGTCGCGGCGTGTCCATGATGATGGTCATGGTCTCGCTCAGCACGTCGGTCGTGTTGACCTACGCGATTCTGCAGACGCAGTCGGTGTCGTCGCAGGTCAACCAGAACGCGCTCCGCACCGATCTGGCTTCGCAGGCGGCTCAAACCGGCGCGGCCATCGCGCTGGAACGGATGCAGTCTGCGGATTGGAAAGGAGTCGACTCGCCGCTGTCCCAGGTGATTTCATCCGATGGAGACGGCACGTTGTCGTATGCGGTCGAGTTCCAGCGCTACCCACCGGAAACGAAAACCGGTTCGTACACAGTCCATTCGGAAACGGGACTTGTCGACGGCGCGACGTCCGGAGTCTACCTGACAGCCGATGCGACGCTGTCGGCGACGTCATCGCGCGGCGGAACGATGCCGGAGGGCCATCGCGGCGATCCGGCCCTCGTGGTCTGCGTGTCGTCGCTCGGCGTCTGGCAATCGAATCACGATCTAAATCAAAGGGCAATCCGCAAGGTGGAAGTGCTGGTGCTGCTGGAACCGCGTCTGCCGGGGCGGGCGCTCGTGTCCGAAGACCACGCCGCCGCCGAAGATGTCGCGGCCAATCCCGGCGACTTCGATCGCATCCAGACGTACACGCTCGTGGCCCGCAGCCAGCAGGGCAAGAACTCGCTGGTCATCGATCCGGGCACGCGCGTGGACGGCCGCCTGTGGGCCGAGAAGGGGGGCACCGCGCTCTTCAACGACCCGATATGGAGCAAGACCATCCGCACACAGGTGCTTCGCGAACTGGGTTGGATGTACGTCACGTCGAAGGGAGGGAATGTCGTCGTGCAGCATCCGCACCCGTTCGGCGACCAGTTGGCATTCCGCAGCCAGCCGGAAAGCGCGCTGCGGACGGAACTCGGACAACTGGCCATCCTCTGGACGCGAAACGAAAAAGCCTGGGTCTGGCCGGAGGTCGACTTTGCGGCCTGGAAGCGCTACCGCATTTACCAGGGCGGATTCGCCTATGACGCGCAGAAGACGGCGACCTGGCTGAACCGCGTCACCCTGCGGCCCTCCGACTCCAACCCGCTGGGCGTGTTTTACGTGTCCGGTTCGATGACGATTCAGGACGACGTCACGATTCAGGGAACGCTCGTGTGCGATAAGACGGTCAAGATTGTGGGCAACCGGGTCCGAGTCGGCAGCTACAACTGGCGCGAATCGGACGGCTCCGACCACGTGGCCGATGCCCAGCTGATACCCCGCCTGCCGGCCATCGTGGCCAACTCCGTCGAATTCAGCCGCGACACGACGGCCCGGATTGAAGGCACCGTGGTCGTCAGAAAGTCGGTGACGGGTGCAGGTGGTTCCTACGAACTGCCGACGAATTCGCTGGGCCAGGTGGACAACGTCGAGTACACCGGGCTGGCGACGGTCCGGCCGCTGCAACAACCGCTGAGCGAAGTCGTGTTGCTGGACAAATTGTGGCCGACGTCGCTCATGGGTCGCGAAGAGTTTGCCATTTGGCTGACCGAAGGCTCCAGCGGCGCGTGGTATCCGATCGCATCGGTCGATCCAGGCGCGAAATCGCTCACCGTGATCGGCGAAGCCCCGATGGATGGTCCGGTCAGCTACCGAATCAAGCGCATCCGCAAGCGCAGCGTGGACATCATCGGACCGGTGCTGGGAGAGTGGCACGACTTCAATCGCCCCGACGATTGGGGCAATTTGTCGGCAGCGCAATGGAACACCTTGTACACGAACTGGCTGACCGTCGTATCAAAGGCTCCGGCCGGCACGACACCGCCCAGATTCATCGAGTTCCTGGCAAACCCGAACGACTTTTCGGGCGCGGAGTTCGGCGCTGGCTACTCGCGGCTCGGGTTGAATCTGGAACCCACGTTGCACCTGCGCCGCAACGGCCGGGTTGCACACCACTGGTCGCCACCGCTGTTCGAACCCTATGCCGGCACGGCGGACAACGGCAAGCACGCCGGCTATCGCTGGAAGGTGCTGACGTGGCGCGAGATGGAAGGCGGCACAACCGGTGACGTGCTCGTCCCGCTCACCGTCGATCAATTCAATTCCGGCAAGCCGTACGGATCAGGCATCAAGCTGTTGGATTGACGGATGTGATCCAGGACTGCCTGCCAGACGACGTACGGATCGTCGTGAAAAATGAAGTCGGAGCTGGCGGGGCAAACCCGCCAGTCGTTGCGGGCCAGCTCGCCCTCCAACTGCTTCGGCCCCCACCCCGCACAGCCGGCGAACACGCGGAACTGCACCGACGCCATCCCTTCCGCCGCGGACTTCACCACTTCTACAAACACTTCGGCACTGCTTCCGGCAAACAAGCCCGGCGCGATCGGCGTTTCGGAATTGTCGATCTCGGACGAGTTGTGCAGGATGAAATACGCCTGCTCCTCGACCGGCCCGCCGCAGTACACCACGTCCTCGGTTTCCGGAAGTTCGAAGTGTTCCGATAGCGCCTGCGCCACCGTCACGCCCGATGGCCGGTTGATCACGACTCCCATCGCGCCCTGCTTGTTATGCTCGATCATAAGCACCACGGTTTTGAAGAAATTGGGATCACGCAGGTCGCGACTGGCAACCAGAAAGTTTCCCCGAAGCGACGCCGGCATCGAACAGCCTCCAAAGATTTGTCGGCTGAATTATAACCGGCCGTGAAGCCTCGGCAATCGGTGGAGGAACCAAAGGATGAAGCCTGGATCGCCCGTGATTGACGGCCTTGAACGACTCCACGGACATCGTTCGGACATCGTACCCAAGCGCTGCTTGGGAACGGCTGGACGGAAGCCCGGCTTTCCGGAGTAAAGCGGAGCCGTGCGCGAGTCGGTTGCCAAGCAGAGCTACGGAACCAGATTGACCTTCACTCTTTCTTGGCTTCCACAGCTCCATCACCGGCCTCGGCCGTGCGTACGTTCAGGCTGCGAAGATAACTGTAAAGGTCCGCCAACTCGGCCGGCTTCAAATCCTTCAACAAATCCGCTGGCATGATCGACGTCGGCAGGTTGCGGCGCGACTCGATCTGGTCCGCCTCGATCCGAAACGTCTGGTTGGTCCCGTTCCGCAGCATCACGCCGTCGACCGATTCATACACGATCAGCCCGGTGATGACTTTGCCGGACTTGGTTTCCACGAGCGTCGTCTGGTAACGCGGCGACACGTCGCGGCTGGGAAGTGCGATCGCGGTGAACAGGTCGTCGCGGGAGAATCGGCCCGCGACGCCCGCCAGGTCCGGGCCCAAGCCCTGTCCGCCGGCGTGGCACTGTGCACAGGAACGCGACACGTACAACTTCTGCCCGCGAGTCTCGTCGCCGCGTTCCCACGGGACGTTGGTCAGCAGCTTTCGCAACTCCGCCAGCGTGGCCCCTCCTCCTCCGAGTTGTTTCGCGGCTTCTTCGGGATACGCCTCCGCGACCCAATCGGTCCACTTCCCGATCGCTTCCGGTTGTGGCTTGTGTCCTTCTTCCCCTTCGATGAATCCGAAATCTTCGCCGACACCAGTGTTTCGCACGAGCAGTTTCGCCACGCGCTCACGCAACGGGAATTCCGACTTGTCTTCACCCAACCGGCGCAACGTCTTGACGAGCGCGACCAATTCCTCGGGGTCTTTCTTCTCAGGCAGCTTCTCAAGGGCCGAGAGGCATGTGTCGATGATCTCGATCGGCTGCGAATCGAGACCGGCAGCGTATCGCAACCGATCCTCCTCGGCGGGGTCCTCGGCGAGCACCATCAGTGCGGCCATGCGCAGCTCGTACGATTCAAACTTCTGCCGCACGACCTCGCGCAGCTCCGGCTTTTTAATGAACCCGAGCACGAACACGACGTCGTTGTTCCACGGGTAGTGCGGGTCTTTCGTGGTGGCTTCAACAAATCGTTCGACCGCCTTTGGCACATGGTTCTCCGTCAGGCGGCTCATGAACAGCACGTGTCCCGGCCGGCCAAACCCTGGATGGTCGAGCAGGTTGACCGGCAACTCCGGGTCGTGGTCTACGAGCTTGCCGTAAAGTTCGCCGAGGCGATCGTTCCAGTGCGTATCGAGAGCCAACTTGCGCGAGGTAATCTTCCCCTCGAGGTTGACGAGCGCTGCGGCGATCTTTCCCTGCTGCTCCTTCCCGCGCGGAACTGGAATCTTCGCCGCGACGATCAGGTAGTGCAGGTCGTCCGTCGGGTGACTCGTCTCGGTGATTTGATCGACAATCTTCGCCAGCAGGTCCGGGTTGAGAGGCGACACCATCGCCGCGACGCGAGCCAGCTCAAGGTTGAGCAGCCGGTCTTCGGACGGGAACTGCTTGGCCACTTGGATGCGAACCGGGTCCAATTCGCGTTCGTGTTTTTCGAGGTCGAGCGGGCTGGAGTAGCCATCGAACACTGCCGGAAGTTTCTCGGCCGACGAGAGGTCACCCAGCCCAAGTTGGATCAACCGCACGGCATCGCGCTTCAGTTCGATCGGGTAGTCCCCTTCGAGAACACGGCGGCCAATGTCCAACGTGTACGCATTGAATTCGCCAGGCTTGACCAATTGCAGCCGCCAGGCGAACGCCAACGCGTTCACGACCGCGGCTCGCCAGCTTGTCGTCCGGGCGATCTCTGAAATCTGCTTGAGCACCGCGTTGTCCAGCCGCGGCAACAGCGTGGCCGACGACAGCCGGATGACCCGCCGCTCGTCGTTCATGTTGCTCGCGATTGACGCCGCCAGCGGGCCGTGTTCTTTCGTCGCGGTCGCGACCGCTTCGAGAGCACACCGCCGGACCAACGCGTCTCGGTCGGCAAGGTACGACGCCAGCACCTGCGGGTTGAGGTCCGCGACCGGTTTCCGCCCGAGCGACCACACCGCCCGCGCCCGAACCTCCGCCGAATCGGTCATCGTCAGACCCAGTGCGACTTCGGGCGGCAGTCCGTTGAACAACTCGGTGACGATTTCGATGGCTCGCACGCGCGAAGCCGCGCGCAGTCCCTCCGACATCGCCGCTTCGATGAACGGTTCCGGTCCGAGTTGCTTCGCCAGCGGGAGCCAACGGGCGCGCGACCACGCGCTCAACGGCTGCGGCGCTTCGATGCACGCTCGCACTTTTTGCTGCTGCGGCGCGTTGGCCGGCACACCCACGAACGGCGTGCCCGGCCCTTTCGGATACGTCACGCGGTACACGGTGCCGTGCGTCCCGCGGCCTCCCACGCAGACATACAAGCTGCCGTCCGCTCCCACTTCCACGTCGGTCGGGGCGAATCCGTGTTCCCCCTTCGCCTTCATGAACTCGACTGGCTTGCTGGCGTACGTCTCCCCCTTCCGTTCCAGCGGCAAAGCCCACACACGGCCGAAAGTCCAGTCGAGGGCGAACAAGGCTCCCTGGTATTCGGCCGGGAACTGGCGATGCCAGTAGCACGCGACGCCGGTTGGCGAACCGCGACCGGTCTCGGCCACCACCGGAGCAGCATCCAGAAAATAATCCGGCCGCTTCGAACTCTCGCTGATCCAGCCGTGAAAATCGCCCGGCAGCACGTGGAACATTCTGGTCGGCTGATACCACGGCAACGACACGTCGCGCTCACCGTCGCTGTCGTACACGAACAGGTCGCCCCGCGGATCAAAATCGAAATCGTAGGCGTTGCGGAAGCCATCGGCGAAGACTTCGCCTCCGGTCAGATCGGGTTTCAGACGGATCAGCGTGCCAGCGTAGGGTTGCTTCACCGGCGAGGTCGGCAGATTGGCGAACTTCTCGTTCACCTCGGCGGTGTTGCCGGCGAGGAGATACCACCAGCCGTCGGGTCCGCGGCGGATCGCATGGGCGTTGTGTTCGCCGCCGGTGGCGATTTTGAGATACGTTCCCGGCGGACCGTCCGCCCGGTCGTCGCCGTTGGCGTCGCGAAACAGGATCAGCCCGGCGTCGCCAATGCACAAGAGGTCGCGGCCGATGAAGAACAGACCTTGCGCGCCGCTCTCAGGCCCGTCGGCAAACTGCTTGACCGTGTCGGCCTTTCCGTCGCCGTTCGTGTCGATCAGGATCCTCACGTACCCCGGCCCCGACACGACCACGCGGCCGAGCGAATCGATCGTCATGCAGTAGATGTCGTGCGCCAACGAGTCGTCCGCAAACCTCGTGACTTGGAACCCCTCGGGAACCACGACTCCGATCTCGTCATCAGCCGCCACGGCCACGGAAGCGGCGAGCGTCACAAGGCCGAACGCTGCCAGGAACAGCGCCCGTGCGGGAGGCGGAACGCGGACGAATCGAACTTCGTTTCGAACCGAGCGCTCGGTGTGTGGCATGACAATTCCGTCGTGGAAACAAGTGTCGCGACCGATCAAACGCCGCGGCATTTAACCCGATTTGCCCCATTCGGGCAATGCGGGGTTCGACTTGCGGCAGGTCGTCTGAGGCCGATAGACTCTGCCGCGACAGAACACGGAGGTTCCCTTGCTGATCACGCGGACGATTCGCCGGAAGCTGGCTTGCGGGCTGGCGCTCGTGATCGCCATGCTGCTCGTGCTCTCGATCAGCGGCATCGCCGGGCTGGTGTCGTATCGCAATGTGGTCCACGAGCTGGACTACGTGATCCATGACGCCCCGCACCAAGCCGATCTGACCGCGTGCATCGCCCTGCTGTTTGAACCGGTGGACTTGATCGCCAAGGCAGACGTCTCGGACGAATTCCAGCAGCAACAATTTGAACTGCGGCTCGGCGAGGCCCGGCACATCGTGCTCGACTTTCGCAAGAAGCTGGACAGGCTGCCGCCGTCCGATATGCCTCACGCACAAAGGCCGTTCATCGAGACATCGCTCGCAGAGATTGATGCGGGTCTCGACCGGCTGGAGGTGATTCAGTCTGCCTACGAGCGTGGTCGAGCCACGCTCGCGGAACAGTCAGCCCAGCCTGCTCCCGCGGACGGAACGAAGCGTGTCTCACTCGAACGATTGCTGCGAGGCGACACAGCACACGAGATGTGGGGCGTGCTTGGTCGGATGGCGATGAACTCGCAGAACATTCCCGACCCGATCGAAGGCTTCGCCCGCAGTCTTCGCATGGCTCGCAGCCACTACCGGTTCAGCATGGTGTCGGTCGTCGTGTCGAGTGTGGTCGCGCTGTTGCTGATGGCCGGGATCATCCGCTCGGGTCGCCTGTGGATCATCGTGCCGATCGGCAAGCTGCACGAGGCGGCTCGGCGTTGGAGCCAGAAGGATTACGGCTTCCGCGTGCAGCTCAACACAAAAGACGAAATGTCCGAACTCGCCGACGCATTCAACGAGATGACCGCTCGCGTACGCGAGAGCGAGGAGGACTATGAGAAAAAAGTCAACGAGCAGGCACAGATGCTGGTGCGGTCCGAGCGCATGGCGGGAGTCGGCTTTCTGGCGTCGGGTGTGGCGCATGAGATCAATAACCCGCTGTCCGCCGTGTCAATGGCCAGCGAATCGCTGCAAGGGCGGCTGAGCGGATTGCTGGACCGAATCGACCCGGCCGAGGCTGCGACGATCCGCGAATATCTGGGAATGATCGAGACCGAGTCGTCGCGATGCCGCGATATCACCGAGCGATTGCTCGACTTTTCGCGAGGCCGCGGGTCGGCACGCGAGCTGACCGATGTTACGCGACTGATTCGCGAAGTCATTTCGATGGTCCAGCACCTGAGCAAGTATCGCGACCGGCGGATCGAATTCGACTACGCGACCGCGTGTCACGTCGAAGTGAACGGGCCACAGATCAAGCAGGTCGTGCTGAACCTCGTCGCCAACGGACTGCAAGCCATGCAGCCGGGCCAGACGCTGCGGATTGCGATCACCGAGCACACCGATCAGTTGCTGATCAGTTTCTCGGACGAAGGGTGCGGGATGACATCCGAAACCATCGCGACGATCTTTGATCCGTTCTTCACGACCAAGCCCGCCGGCCAAGGGACCGGCCTCGGGTTGACGATCAGCCACAACATCGTCGAGCAACACGGCGGCACGATCACCGCCGCCAGCGCTGGTCCGGGAAAGGGGAGCACGTTCTGTGTCCGCCTTCCTCGCAAGGCCACAGCCGGCCAGGTTGCCGCTTGAGGCGTGTCGCGGGACGACACACCTTTTAACGTCGGCGGCAGGCCGGACCGATTCTTAAGTCCACTTCGCCGTCGTGCAATAACGCCCACCGTGCCCGTTTCCTGTGCGAAACGGCCCATCTCTGCGATCACGGTTCCGGCAGTTTTCGTTCGATCCTGTGCTCTGTACCGAGATTCCGTCCGAAGGACACAGCGCACTGGCATCGGCACGGCGACTGCATGGGCTGACGGTCGCGTCAGTGAGAGTCGCGATGCACGTCGATTTCCGGAGGCGAATCATGAGCCCAACGCGAAGGAAACCGTCGTCGATCGGGCGAGTGAACGCCGAGGCATCGAATTCGTCGGTCCAATCTTCGCGATGGTCGTGGTGCCTGCTGCTGATCGGGTTGTGCGTCCTGTCGGCTGGATGCGATTTGCGACGCCCCACGCGGCCAAAAAACGTCGCACCATCCCAAGCCAGCAAGACAGCCGCTGCACAACCATCGGCGACGGATTCGTCTGAGACAAAACTCGCGGCCGCCGGCACAGCCGAATCGCAACCCGATCCCGCCGCGTCGAAAGCTTGTGGTCTGCAACTCTTTCAACAGCACTGCTCCGACTGCCACGGTAAGAATGGAGATGGAAATGGTCTGGCGGCGAAATTCGTTTACCCGAAGCCGCGGAACTTCCGCGCCGGCAAGTTCCGGTTGGTGACGACCTTGAACGGCGTCCCGACGCTCGACGATCTTGAAGCCGTGCTGATCCGTGGCATGCCGGGTTCTTCCATGCCGCCGTGGCCGCATCTGTCGGCGAGCGACCTGCGGTTGCTTGTCGAAACAGTGTTGGAGTTTCGCCGCGAGGGGATTCGCGACGTCGAACGAGCGCTCGCGAAGGACGCTGGCGATGAAGTCAACGAACAGGAGCTCGCCGAGATCGTGCGTGACCTGACCACGCCCGGTGAATTGGTCGCCGTGCCGGACCTCGGTCAGCCGGATGCCGAGACGATCGCTCGGGGTCGGGCACTGTATCGCATCGTCGGCTGCGCGGGTTGCCACGGCAACGAAGGGCGCGGTGACGGTCAGGACAAGATGGTGGATGAGGAAGGTTTGCCCACGCGCCCACGCGACCTGACGAAGGGCTATTTCAAAGGGTCGTCCGATCCCGCCACGGTGTACCGCCGGTTCCTCGCCGGAATGCCCGGATCGCCGATGCCCGCGTTCCGACAAAACACGCCGGCGCAGGTTGCCGACCTGACGCACTTCGTGCTGTCGCTGTCCGACGAGAAAACGCGAGCCGGCACGGTGCTGAATCGCGAACGGATTGTGATCCGCCGCGTGCAGGTGGCACCGGACTCGCCGGGATCGGCCGCGTGGGCGAACATCGAACCGGTGCGGCTCCACACCACGCCGCTTTGGTGGCGGGACGACTTCGCGACCGTCGTCGAAGTGCGATCGGTCCACGATGGCGAAACGATCGCGTTCCATCTTCGCTGGGCCGATGCCACCGATAATCATCACGCGGGGCGCACCGAGGCGTTTCGCGACGCGATCGCGGTCGAACTGTTCCGCGGCGACGCCGAACCTTTCCTCGGCATGGGGACCGCCGCGGCGCCCGTTGATGTGTGGCTGTGGGGCGCGGGGCGGCATGTGCCGCAGGACCTCGAAAATGTGAACCCGAACGTCGTCGTCGATTTGTATCCGTTCGGCGAACAGATCGTCGAATCGGCCGAGTACCGCCGTTCGGGAACGCGGACCGACAGGCAGGCGCCGGTCGCGTTCCCGGCGGCGGCCGCGGGCAATCCGAACGTCCCTGGCCGCACGGGAATCTTCGCGAGCGCCCTCGAAACGGCGGGGCCGGGGACCGTGACCTTCCGGCCTGCGGTCAACGAATCGGTCGAGGCTCAGGGGGAATGGAAGAACGGATACTGGACCGTGGTCCTCACGCGACGCCTCGCGTCCGCCGATCCGGCTCACGGCCTGCCGCTCGCGGCTGGCGATCGCGTTTCCGCCGCGTTCGCGATCTGGGACGGAGCCCACCGCGACCGGGATGGGATGAAGTCGATCACGATCTGGCAGGAGTTGGTCATCGAGTGAGTGGTCAGTGGTGAGTGGTGAGTGGTCGGGAGTTGAGGTCGAGGTTTGACGATTGGTGGTCGTTGGTCATTGGAGCTTGGACATTGCTTGGACATTGGTGCTTGGTCATTGGAGACGACGATGGACCTGTCGCGACGCAAGTTTCTGGAGACGTGTCTCGCCAGCGGAGGCACATTGCTGGCCGCGGGGCCGCAGGCGTGGGCGTTCAAGCCGGTCAGCATCGACAACCCGCTCGGCTCGTACCCCGATCGCAATTGGGAACAGGTGTACCTTGACCAGTACCACTACGACAGCTCGTTCACCTGGGTCTGTGCTCCGAACGACACGCACATGTGCCGGCTGCGAGCCTTCGTGCGCAACGGCGTGATGCTGCGCAGCGAACAAAACTACGACCACGATCGCGTCGGCGACCTGTATGGCAACAAGGCCACGAAAGCGTGGAACCCGCGCGGGTGCCCGAAAGGGTACACCATGCAGCGGCGAATCTACGGGCCGTACCGGCTCAAGGGTCCGGTGCTGCGCAAGGGTTGGAAGGAATCGGCCGACGCGGGCTTTCCGTCGCTGTCCGACGACCCCGCGCTCCGCACGAAGTTCAAGTTCGACGACCGCGGCAACGACACGTTCGTCCGGCTGACCTGGGATGAGATTTCGAAGTACGTTGCCGCCGGGCTCGAAGCGATCGCCCGCACGTACAGCGGCGACGCCGGCGCGTCGCGGCTCAAGCAGGATGGCTACGAGCAGGCGATGATCGACAAGGTCGAGAACGCCGGCACGCGCGTCATCAAGATTGGATCGAACTTGCCGCTGCATGGCATTGTCGGGAAGTTCGGCATCTACCGTTTCGCCAACATGCTGGGCCTGCTCGATCACCACGTGCGCGGCGTGCCGCCGTAGCAGGCTCGCGGGGCGCGGGACTGTAACGAGTACACCTGGCGCGGCGATCAGGCGCCAGGGCATCCGTTCGTCCACGGGCTGCAAACGTCCGACATGGATTTCAACGATCTGCGGTTCTGCAAGCTCGTCATCCAGATCGGCAAGAACCTGATCGAAAACAAAATGCCGGAATCGCACTGGCTGAACGAAGTCATGGAGCGAGGCGGCAAACTGGTGGACATCGCACCCGAGTACAACTGCCCCGGCACGAAGAGCAACTACTGGATTTCCGTCCGACCCGGCCTGTCCGACACCGCCGTGCTGCTCGGCGTGACAAGAATTCTGATGGACGAAGGCTGGTTCGATCGCGACTTCTGCATCCGCTTCACCGACTTCCCGCTGCTCGTCCGCACCGACACGTTGCAGCGACTGCGACCGCAGGACGTCGTGGCCGATTACAAACCGAAGGACATCGCCGCTGCAGCTCGGACCGGAACTGTTCCGCCAACGTGGATGCGTACTTCTGCGCGATCTTCGAGTTCTCGCTGAAATCGGTTGGGAACAGTATGCGTTTCAGTTCGATCATGGCAGCCTCCCGGTTTGAGTAAGAAAGTCGGCCCCCTGTGGGCCGGTCCGGCCATGCGGATCGGTAGCCACCTGGCCGCGCTCCGTAACCACCGGCGACACGACATCCCGGTTGAATTCGAAGTGCGGCAATTCGTGTGCCAGTGGGAGGTCGACTTGGCGGTGGAAAGTTCCCATCCTCCACGGTCGATTTCGGTCGGATTGAATTCGGGCCGTGGCCGGATGCGACACGTCGCGGTATAGTGTGAGCCCTCCTCCATCGAGCTGATCGGCAACTTCGACCTCGCAACCTGGCGGCTGAATCGTGGACCATTGTTGTCATCGCAGGCGACCGCGGCTCGGACTCGGCCGGTGCGCTATCTTCGCAGCGATGTGCCTGCCACCGTTGAGTCCGCTGTGGGCTCAGGAAATCAAGGGCGGCTTGGGACAGGCGGTGGCGCAGGTGTCGGCGGGGGGAGTGTACACCTACTCGCCCAGCAAGTGGGGCGCGGTGCGACTGTACCTCACCAACCCGACAGACGAACCAGCCGATCTGCTGGCGGCCACTTTTTTCGAGGAGGAACCGACACTGCAATTCGGCCGGCGCGTGTGGGTCCCGGCGCGGTCTCGGATTCAGACTTGGTATCCCATTCTGCCGCCCCCTGTGGCGGCTGAAGGCGGCCTGCGGTTCAACATCCGCACGCTGGTCTTGGATACCCGCCACAATCGCGACGTGCTGATCCGCAGCGATTCCGGATACTTGCAGTTGGACAGCAACTTGCGGGCGATTGTGGGCACACCGGTGATCGGGATCGTTGGGCCGATGGGTGAGATTCCCGACGACGGTTTTGACGCGCCGTATGAACTGCTGCTCGCCATGCGGTCCGAGGAAACGTTCGATCGGCAGATTTCACATTTGTCCGAGTGGCTGCTGCCTCCCGCCACCGAGATCTTGAACGCCCTCGATCATCTGGTGCTGGCGGATGACCGCCTGCTCAATGACGACGCGGGACTGGCCGCGGTCCGACGTTGGCTGTTCGGCGGTGGGCGGCTGTGGGTCATGCTCGACCGCGTCGATCCCCGGGTGCTCGAAAGACTGATGGGAGACGAGTTCATTGGCGAGGTCGTGGATCGCGTGGGATTGACGACCGTGCGGATCGAACCGGCGGCCGGGACCCGCAACTCCGAGCGGTCGGTGCAGGATTACGAGCGGCCGATCGAATTCGTGCGGACGATAGTGGGGACGGGCGAAGTCGAATTCACGGTCGATGGTTGGCCGGCGGCGGTCACAAGGAATTGCGGGGAGGGGCGACTGTTCGTGACCATGCTGGGCGCGGAGGGATGGCTGCGTTCGCGGGTCCCGGCGGACGATCCTGCTTCTCGTCAGCCGCCACCTGGAGGGCCTGGACTTCGCCCGTCATCCCCAGACCGTTCCGGCGGGACGCCACCCGTGGGTGTCCGGATGAAGCCGCGATTTATACTGCTGGAACCATCAGCGCACCTCGTCGCGGACTTTTTCCGCTCGCGCTCGACGCCGCTGCTTTCGGAAACGACACTGGAGCCGCAGGTCCAGGAATACGTCGGCTACGCGGTTCCGTCACGATGGATCGTCGTCGGCCTGTTGATCGGATTCAGCGGGATCCTGGCCGGGCTGGGTGTTTGGCTGTGGAGGCTGGATCGGCTGGAACTGTTGGGCGCGATCGGGCCCGGGTTGGCCATCGCCGTCAGTGTGGTTTTGGTTTTGATGGGCCGGTCGCAGCGCCAATCGATTCCGGCCGCCGTCGCCAGTGTGCAGTTCGTGCAAGCCATGTCCGGTACCGAAGACGTGCGCATCGACGGCGTCGCGGGCCTGTTTTCTCCGGAGGGCGACTCCACGAGTCTTAAGGCCGTGCACGGTGGTTGGCTGATCCCCGACATGACCGGCCAGCAGGGAACGACGCGGCGGTTGATCTGGACCGACCTCGACGCCTGGCAGTGGGAAAACCTTCCATCGGCCACCGGCCTGCGAACGGCGCGGCTGGCCGCATCGATGGCGTTGCCGGAACGCCTGGAAGCGCGGGCGACGTTTGGACCCCACGGACTCAACGGTCGGCTGCGCGCGGCAAGTGCTCGCAGCCCCGCCGACGCGGTGCTCGCCACGCGCGATGGCCGGATGGGTGTTGAATTGCGAGACGACGGCACGTTTGAAGTGCGATCGGACAACGTGTTCGCGGCGGAGCAGTTTCTGGCGGCGGGCCTGCTTTCGGATGAGCAGCATCGGCGTCGAAAGCTGCTCGAATTGCTGCTCACGAATCCGGAGCGTCGTGACTATCCCTCCGACCCGCAACTGCTGTTCTGGAGCCAGCCGTGGGATTTGGGAATCAAATTCGGTGAAAGTCGGCGGCCGTTCGGCGCCGCACTGGTGGCGGTCCCACTGCGGATGGAGCGACCTCCCGCCGGAACCGACGTGACCATCGCTGCGCCACTGCTGCCGTATCGCGCCGCGTTTGGACCCGACCGGCTCGCCCCGTCCGGGTGGTACGACGACCGTCGGCATTTGTGGGTCGAGAAGTCCTGGCCCTCGACCACCTGGTTGCGATTTCAAATTCCGCCCGTGTTGCTGCCGGTTGCCATGCAGCAGGCGCGGCTGGTGGTGAAGGTCAAAGGCCCGGTTGGAAAGCTGGAATTCTCCGGCGTGAAGCAGGGCCAGGTGGTGCCGATCAAAACGTGGGTCGATCCCGTCGGCACACTGACTTTCGATATCAACGATCCCGAACTGCTGACCGTCTCCGACGACGGCGGACTGTTGCTGCGAGTTGCCGGAGGCGATCCGGATCGGCCGGAATTGACCGAATCGAGTTCCGGCGGAAGCGCGAAGGTGAGTTACTGGCAGATCGAGTCGCTCTCCATGGACCTGTGGGCACGGACGTTGGCCCCACGATCGATCGCGGACGAAGCAGGCGGAGGCGGTTGAATCCGCGTGACGCGGGCGCCGCCAGGCGCGAAAGGACGTCAGATGAGTTCGGAAAAACCAGTGGTCGAGATCGTTCACCTCACGAAGCGCTACGGCAACTTCACGGCGCTCGACGGTCTGTCGCTGCACCTCTCGTCAGGCCAGATCCTCGGATTGATCGGACCCAACGGCGCCGGCAAGACGACGGCCATCAAAATCCTCGTCGGACTCTCGCGGCCCACCTCCGGCAGCGCGCGGATTGGCGACGCCGACTGCGTGAAGGACGCCCGGCGCATCAAGCATCTCGTGGGATACATGCCGGACCAGTTCGGATCGTACGACAACATGCGAGTCCGCGAGTATCTCGATTTTTTTGGGGCCGCGTTCGACATCCCGTGCCGACGACGGGTCGCGCGGATTGAGGAAGTGATGGAAACGACCGGTACCGCATACATGCGAGACAAATTCGTCGAGAGTCTCAGTCACGGGATGCAGCAGAGAGTCGGGATCGCACGCACGCTGCTGCACGATCCGCAGGTGCTGATCCTCGACGAACCCGCCAACGGCCTCGACCCGCAGGCCCGCATCGAAATGCGCGACCTGTTGATCCGGCTGGCCAAACTCGGCAAGTCCTTGATCGTCACCAGCCACATCCTTCCCGAGTTGTCCCGCATCTGCGATCGCATCGCCATCCTGACGCATGGCAGGCTGCGCGCGGTCGGGACCGTGGAAGAGATCGGCCGGCAGGTCAGCCAGCAGCGGACGATTGAAGCCCAGTTGGCGTCCGCAGGGCAGCTTCCCGCGGCAGCCGAAGTCATCCGCCGCGCGATCGAGGCGGAGGCCGACATCGTGCAGGTTCCGGCCGAAGCGTCGGTGCGATTTCGCACGGCCTGCACCGAGGAGCAACTGGGCGATCTGCTGGCAATGCTCGTGCGCGGCGGAATCCGAGTCACGCAGTTCCGCGAGGTGCAGACCGATCTGGAAGAGGCGTTCATGTCGTTTGCACGCCCCGGGGCCTCGGACTCAATGGCCGCGCGATCCGAAACCGCGGTCGTCGCCGGAGGAGCCGCGCATGGCTAACCCACTCGTCCGTCGCGAACTCATCACGCTCCTTCGGAAACGGAGGATGGTGCTGCTGCAATGCGGCGTGGCGGTTGCATTCGCCCTGTTGGTTATCGTGCGCTGGCCGACCGATCCGCGGATGGCTCTTTCCGGCAGCCGATCGCAGGAAGTCTTCCGGCTGTTCGCGTACGGCCTGCTGTCGACACTCCTGTTGATGCTTCCGGTGTTCCCGGCGACAAACATTGTTCGCGAACGCAGCGCGGGTACGCTGGCCCTGCTGCTCAACACGCCGCTGGGTCCGTGGCGGATCTTCATCGGCAAGCTGCTGGGAGTGCTCGGAATCGCCGGGCTGGTGCTGGTCCTGAGCCTGCCCAACGCCGCCGCCTGCTACGCGCTCGGCGGCATTTCGCTCTTCGGAGATCTGCTGGCGGTCTACATGCTTCTGGCGCTGACGGTGTTGCAGTACGCATCGCTCGGATTGCTGGTCAGCACGCACGCGACAACGACGGACGCCGCCGTGCGTTGGACCTACGGGTTCGTCCTCGCCTCAAGTGTGCTGTCGTTGGGCCCGCACCAGTTTTTCCAGGGCACGGGTGGTTACCTCGCCGAGGTCGGCGACTGGTTGCGCTGTGCGTCTCCGTTTGCCGCGCTGATGGCCCTTCAAGGAGCCGCCGACCTGGGGCCGGCGGGATTGATCTCGACCACGGACGTCGCCGGCCGGTTCACGTTGATCTCGCTGGCACTGACCGCGATTTACTCCGCGTGGACCATCAGCCGGCTCAACCACACGATTTTCGATCGAGATCGCGAGGCGGGCCGGATCAGCGACGATCAGGCGTTCGGCGTTCGTCTGTTGCGACGTCTGGTTTTCATCGTCGATCCGCAACGGCGTTCGCGATCGATCGGTCCGTTGGTGAATCCCGTGATGGTCAAGGAATTCCGGTGTCGGCGGTTCGGCCGTTTGCACTGGCTGTTGCGGTTGATCGCCGTTTGTGCCGTGCTTTCGCTGGGTCTGACGTACGCCACGGTGACGGGCACCGTCGATTGGGGCGTGAACACGATCGGTGCGATCATGGTGCTGATGCAGGTGGCCCTGCTGGTGCTCATCACTCCCAGCCTTGCCGCGGGTTTGATCAGCACCGAGCGTGAGAGCGGCGGCTGGCCGTTGCTCCAGATGACGCCGATGTCCGCGCTGCGCATCGTGTGGGGCAAGCTTCTGAGCGTCGTGTTGACGCTGCTGCTGGTGCTGTGCGCGACTCTGCCGGGTTATCTGGTCATGGTGTACATCGAACCGGGCTTGCGGCTCGAGGTCCAACGGGTCGTGACCTGCCTGGCGGCGACTGCGCTGTTCGCCATGCTGGTCAGTGCCGCCGTGGGCAGTCTGTTTCGCCGCACGGCGACGGCGACGGCGACGGCCTACGCCGCGCTGCTGGTCGTCTGCGGAGCGCCGCTGCTGATCTGGCTTGGCCGCGACGCGCCGTTCGGGCACGACACCGTGGAGCATTCGCTGATGATCAACCCCGTCGCCGCCGCGCTGTCGGTAATCAGGCTGCCGGGATTCCGGGACTACCAACTGATCCCGGGCAACTGGTGGTTCCTGGGAATCGCGTCAACTCTGAGTTTGATCGTGCTGCTGGGCCAGATTCGTCGCATCTCGCGTCCGCAGTGACCTGTCGTGGGGACTCTCTCACAAATGCCATCCATGCCATCAATGACTCGACTGCTGGTAACGATCTGGCTGGCCGCGGGCTCGGTCGCCATGGCGGAAATCCGTCCGGAATTCGCGATGGAGACGGACCCGGAGCTGCATATCCCGCCGCCGGTCCGGGTCTTTTCCGAAGCGAATCGAGTGTTGTGGCTGCAGGCTGTGTCACGTCCCGAAGCCGACATGCAACGGATGGCTGCTTTGACGATCGCACGCGCCCATCTCGTTGGGATGCCGAACCTGTCCGAAGCGCGACCGGCGTTGGCAAAAATCGTGTCGGCCGAGTCCACGCATCCCGCTGCCCGGTTTGCGGCGGCTCGGGCTCTCATCGTGCTGGACATCCGCGACGAAGCGGTCACGTTGTTCGCCGCGTCGCAGCGGTCTGGAAGTGAATTGCGTCAGGAGATCGAACCGGCGCTGGGTCGCTGGAAGTTTCAACCAATGATCGAAGCGTGGCACAAACGACTGGCCGCCAGCGACGTCCGGCACCGAGATTTGATGCTGGCCATCCGTGGCGTCGCCGATGCCGACGACACCGCGTCCGCGGATGCGGTGCTGACGATTCTGCATGATCCCTTGCGGCCGGCCGCCGTCCGGCTGGCGGCGGCACGCTCGGCGGGGCGGCTGCGTGATTCCGGGCTGGAAGGCCACGCCGAACGCCTGCTCACGTTCGCCGCGGCTTCGGTCCTGGATCGGCTGGAGGCGGTCGCGCTCCTGGAACACCATCGCTCGGAACCTGCACGCAGGATGTTGCTGCGACTGGCGACGGATCGCGAACCGAGTGTCGCCGCCGCTGCGCTGGCCACTCTAAACTCAATCGACCACGACCTTGTTCTGCCGCTGGCCGGCGAAGCGCTTTCCAACGGCGACGCCAATGTCCGCCGCCAGGGCGTGGATGCATACGTGGCTCGACCAACGCCGGAACGAGTTGTCGCGGTCGCCCGGTTGCTCGACGATCCGCATCAGGGTCTGCGTGCCGTTGTCCGCGAAGAGCTGTACCGCCTCGCTCAGACTCCCGAACTGAATGGACCCATCCGGCAAACGGCCGTCGAAGTTCTGGGCGGCGAGAGTTGGCGCGGCCAGGAGCAGTCCGCGTTGTTGCTCGCGGAACTCGATCATGAGCCTGCCGCGGCTCGGCTGGTGCAGCTTCTGGAATCACCGCGACCTGCGGTGACTGTCGCTGCGGCGTGGGGCCTGCGCAAGCTGGCCGTCCCCGACACGCTTCCGGCCATTCTCGACAAGGCCACGCGCCAGACCGAATCGAGATTGACAAACCGGCCGCCTCCCAACGAACTCGACTTTCAGGTCGGCCACCTGTTCGAGGCGCTGGGCCTGATGAGGTACGCTCCGGCGGAACCCTTGCTGCGACGGTACGTCCCGAAGGACATGAGCATGGGCGAGCTATCCCGCGGTGGAGCCATTTGGGCACTCGGGCATCTTCACGCCGATTCGCCGGACGAAGCGCTGGCCCGACAACTCGTGGAACGTCTCACCGAACCGGACGGCATGAACCCCAGCGAAAAGATGCGGGTGCGACTTGCCAGCGCGATTTCGCTCGGGCGGATGGGGGCCAAATCGCAGGTGGATCGCATGCGGCAGTACATGGGGCCCGTGTCGCCCTACAGAATGTCCCTCACTCTGCGTTGGGCGATCGAGACGGTCACCGGCGAATCGATACCGGCGCCGAAGCCGCCAGTCGAATCGATAACCGGTTGGTTTTTGGAGTCGATTCGCGAACCCCCTCCAGGCGATTTGGCTCCGTAACGCTTCCCAATCAGCCGCCCACCCGAAATGTCATTCGCCGAGACAGGCCGACTGGCCGGAGTGGACATCGAATCCGCACACCCCCTTTCGGGATACAGGATTCGGAGTCCGACAAGGGGGCTGCGTCACACGACCGAGCTTGGTTTCCCGCCAGCATCCGGACCAGTCCGCCGTCGAGTTGGTGCACGCCGCTCGGGGCCAAGGCCATCAAGAAGGATGGCAATACGAACTCGGTTCCAACGAGCGGGTTGGGTGATGTGACCATTGGTACAACGACGAAGCGTAATCTAGCGGCCGGCAAATTGCCGACTCTCGGCATCGGATTCGCGTAGTCCGCACCGTTAGAGCGGCGGAACGCGATCAAATCGTCGTGGAAGTTTGGCAACGATGTGGAGATCGACTAATATTCCAGTCAGCACGGGCCGATGAGGGTTCCATGATACGCCGAGTACTATCCCCGCTGTTGATCCCGTTGGTGCTTGCCAACCAAGGGTTGATCTTCGCGCATACGCATCTCGGAACGAGCGTTGCGGAGCCGCCGGGACATACGGCCCGGCCGCACGTGCATTTTCGCGACCGAAATCACCATCACGGGCATGGTCACAAGCACTCCCACGGCAATGGAGCCGGTCGCCACATCCATCATCGAGGCGGTCAACACCAAACTCAACGGGCGATCGCCGTCGGTTTGATTCCGAGTTGCAGTCATGACGACGACGCGTTGTATGTTTCGGAGACGGTGACAGACCGAGTCGGTCGCCCGACCGCATCAGACGCCAAGTCGATGCAGGAGCAGTGCCATTCCTCAGAGTGGAAGCTGACGACTCCCGAGATGCTTCGGTTGGTGGCGGCCTGCGAATACTGTCGGCCACCGCCGCTGAGCTTCATTGCCGAGCCTCTTTTTCTGCGGACGCTCTCGCTCCGCTTGTGATCGTCGCCTTGTGCCCCGGTCGAGCCGACTCCGTGTTGAGCGCGATCGCGTAAGCACACTCGCTCGGAGTGCGACGATTGGACGCTCGTAACGCCGGGTGGCGACTGCGCCATTTTTCGACGCGCGGTTTACGGCGGTTGCAACGGGCGATTCTCGTCACACTTGGTCGGCATGAGCACATCCTGTCTGGTCCCCGATTGCTCTGCAGTATCACAGGCTGAATGAATTCTGCACTCCATCTCGTCCGCGGAAGGGATGAACAATGATTCGAATACCAGTTTGTCGGCATGGGAAGAACCAGGCGGGGATTGTTGCGCGATTGCTGGCGACACGTCAGCCAGTGCGAGCGGAGCGGCTCGCTCTTCAGCAGACTTCCGTGCGGCAACCGGTCCGCAATGTGAATTCGGCGACGGACGCTTCGCGCGACGTCGATCCGACAGCGAGGGGCATCACCGCCGATCGATATGCATTGCTGGCTGGCGTTCGAGCGGCATGCTTCGACGTGCTTGCGTTGCAACGTCGCGTGGACGTGCCGGAACAAATGGTGAAACTGTCCGAGAATTCGGTCGCGCAGATCAAACTGCTGCTGGAAGCCAGGTATGTCGCCCGGCTGGACCTTGTCCAGCTTGAGGTCGAGTTGGAACGGCTTCGAGTAGATCCCGAAGTTGCGGAGCTCGAGTTGCCGGGAGATTACAAGCGACCTGCCGCGAAGGTAGGCAACAACCGGTTGGCAATCGTCGGCATTGATGAGTCTTCAGGCCGGCCGCTGCCCAACCGTGACGCCGATCACACGCTACGGTATGTGCTCACTACGTACCCTAAGTTGCAGGTGGCTATGTGGGAGATCGCACGTGCTCGGTTCATAATGCGCCAGGCAAAGGTCGAGGCCGTTCCCAATGGCAGCCTCGACACCGGCTACGTGCGTCAGAAGCAGCACCAAACCAACGAGTTCTTCGTCAGGGCGAGGCTGAGCATCCCGCTGTGGAGTCGCAAACAAGGCAACATCCGATCCACGGTAGCGCACTTGTGTGACGCAAACCGGGCAGTTGGCCGAATCGAAAACAACCTGACCGATCGCGTGGCGATCAAAATGCGCGATTGCTCGCCAGTTCGCTGTCGAGTCGATCGTTTTTGCACGGCGATTCGGCCGCGAGCCAAAGAGACCTGCGAATTGTCGCGAGAGGCGTATCAAGGCGGACAGTTCGAGTATTTGCGAGTGCTGGAGGCACAACACGCTGAGGCTCAGGCGAATCAAGTATACACTCGAGCGTTGGGCGATGCGTGGAAGGCCGCCGCCACGGTTTCGGGCCTCGCCCTTGAGGATCAATGGCCGCAGACCAAGTTGAATGTTCCTCCTGCTCCGGTTCCTTCCTCACAACGGTAATCAACACAGAGGTGACACAATGAGAATTCCACGAATACTCCGAATTGTCGTCGGTCTGGTCGTCGTTGCCGGGCTTGGTGCCGTCGCGTTTGTCACGCGCGATCATTGGAAGACGTGGCTGCCATCGCACGCGACCACGGCGAAGGCCGCGGAGGCGGCTCCCGCACCGATTCAAGAAGCCAAAGTGCTCAAGATGACTCCGCAGGCTCGCAAGAACTTGGGGTTGGTCGCGAAGTCTGCGAAGCCGCAAACCTATTGGCGGACGATTCAGGTTCCCGGCGCGGTGGTGGATCGGCCGGGTCGCTCGGATCGAGGCGTGACTTCGCCGGCGGTGGGAGCCGTCGTGCAAATTCACGCCTTCCCCGGTGACACGGTGAAGCCCGGCGACCGGCTCTTCACGTTGCGAGTCTTCAGCGAATACCTACAAAACACGCAGTCCGAGTTGTTCAAAGCCACTCGCGAGACAGAGTTGGTCAAAGAGCAACGAGCACGCTTGGCCGAAGCGGCGAAGAGCGGTGCGATTCCCGAAGTGAAGATCATCGAACTCGACCAGCAATTGCGACGGCAGGCGGCCTCCATTCAGAGCTATCGCCAGGACTTGTTGACGCGCGGCCTCAGCCCGGACCAGATCGCCGCCGTGACCGAAGGAAAGTTTGTTTCCACCATCGACATCGTCGCGCCGCCCCCCGTCGATGCCGAAAAGCAACCGCCGAAGATTCAACAAACCTCGCTGCAACTGATCGACAATCGCGTCGAAGGGTTGGCTTACGAAGTTCAGGAACTCAAGGTCGAACTCGGCCAGCAGGTCCAAGCCGGGCAGTTGCTCTCGATGCTGGCCAATCACCATTCGCTGTACATCGAAGGCCACGCCTTCAAGCAGGAAGCTCCGTTCCTGGAAAAGGCCGCTCAGAACGGCTGGCCGATCGAAGTCGAGTTCGCGGAAGACGACAGCACGAGTTGGCCGTCGCTGGATCAGACCTTCCACATACGGCATCTCGCGAACTCGATCGACACGACGACTCGCACGTTCGATTTCTTCATCCCGCTGACCAACCAATCACGCGGCTACAAGAAGGACGGTCAAACTTTCGTCGTCTGGCGATTCCGCCCCGGGCAGCGAGTCCGCCTGCACGTCCCGGTGGAGGAACTCAAGAACGCGATTGTGCTGCCGTCCGCCGCCATCGTGCGCGAAGGGCCGGAAGCCTACGTCTTCCGTCAGAACGGAGACCTCTTCAATCGCATTCCCGTGCATGTCCTGCACGAAGACCGAACGAGCGTCGTGCTGGCCAACGACGGCAGTGTGACGTCCGGTTCGTACTTGGCGCAAAACGGAGCAGCGTCTCTCAACCGAGTCCTCAAAGCC
>Ga0233424_10000385_pt1 | contig 58091 bp, 51 predicted proteins | sample Watercolumn_Towu_FD_181011 | JGI IMG/M metagenome (GOLD analysis project Ga0233424, IMG submission 181011) | Freshwater microbial communities from Lake Towuti, South Sulawesi, Indonesia - Watercolumn_Towuti2014_125_MG | ecosystem: Environmental > Aquatic > Freshwater > Lake | place: Indonesia... | reverse complement strand
GCAATATGGCCGTGTCGCTGCTGCAGCACGAAGCCATCAAGACCACGGTCCCCAAGGCCAAGGAACTGCGCAAGGTTGTCGAGCCCCTGATCACCCTGGCCAAGGTCCCGACCCTGGCCAACCGTCGTCTGGCCTTCGACCGCCTGCGCGACCGCGACATCGTCACCAAGCTCTTCAACGAGCTGGGCCCTCGCTTCCAGACCCGTCCGGGCGGTTACACCCGCATCCTGAAGATGGGCTTCCGCGTGGGCGACAACGCGCCGATGGCCTATGTCGAGCTGGTGGATCGCGCTGAAGAAGCCGCTCCGGCCGAAGCCGCCGCCGAGTAAGCACATTGCCCTGCTGGCGCCTGCGGCGTCGGCATGCAAACTAGAAGGCCAGCTCTGCTGGCCTTTTTCTTTGTCCGCGTGCTTCAGACTCGGCAATGTCGTGAATCTATGCTATACTGCTAGCTTCAGTCGCGGGGTGGAGCAGTCTGGTAGCTCGTTGGGCTCATAACCCAAAGGTCGTAGGTTCAAATCCTGCCCCCGCAACCAACCAGAATTCAAAACGATGGCAGCCCAGCGCTGCAGTCGATGTGGATGACAAGCCGCCCGCCAAGGCGGCTTTTGTTTCCCGGTACCCTTCAGTCGCGGGGTGGAGCAGTCTGGTAGCTCGTTGGGCTCATAACCCAAAGGTCGTAGGTTCAAATCCTGCCCCCGCAACCAATCGAAAAGCCTTCGCAGCAATGCGAAGGCTTTTTTTGTTTTCGGCTCGGCCAGACAGACCGGGACGGCGCCACGCGTGCGCCGCGCAGGACCGCACTCAGATCAGGCGCGCCAGGGCCTCGCCCATCTCGGTGGTGGACGCCTGCCCGCCCAGGTCGCGTGTGCGCGGGCCCTGCACCAGCACGGTCTCCACGGCCTTCAGGATGGCGTCGTGCGCCGCCTGCTCGCCCAGGAACTCCAGCATCAGGGCGGCCGACCAGATCATGGCCACCGGGTTGGCGATGTTCTGTCCGTAGATGTCCGGCGCCGAGCCATGCACAGGCTCGAAGAGCGAGGGAAACTTGCGCTCAGGGTTCAGGTTCGCCGAGGGGGCCAGGCCGATGGTGCCGGTGGTGGCGGGCCCCAGGTCAGAGAGGATGTCGCCAAAGAGATTGCTGGCCACCACCACATCGAAGCGGCCCGGCTGCAGCACAAAGCGCGCGCTCAGGATGTCGATGTGCTGCTTGTCCACCGTCACGCTCGGATAGGCCTGGCTCACGGCATCGGCGCGGCCGTCCCACCACGGCATGGAGATCGCGATGCCATTGCTCTTGGTGGCCACGGTCAGGTGCTGGCGGGGCCGGCTCTGGGCGCGCTCAAAGGCGTACTTCAGCACGCGGTCCGCGCCGAAGCGCGAGTACACCGATTCCTGGATCACGATCTCGCGCTCGGTGCCGGCATACATCACGCCGCCCAGATTCGTGTACTCGCCCTCGGTGTTTTCGCGCACCACCAGGTAGTCGATATCGCCGGGCTTGCGGCCGGCCAGAGGGCAGGGCACGCCCTCAAACAGGCGCACGGGCCGCAGATTGATGTACTGATCGAATTCGCGGCGGAACTTCAGCAACGAGCCCCAGAGCGAGACATGGTCGGGCACGGTGGCCGGCCAGCCCACGGCCCCGAAGAGGATGGCGTCCTTGCCCGCCAGGCGGGCCTTCCAGTCGTCCGGCATCATCTGGCCGTGAGCCGCGTAGTAGTCGCAGCTGGCCCATTCGATGTGCTCCAGTTCCAGCTCGAAGCCGAAACGCTGCGAGGCCGCCTGCAGGGCGCGCAGGCCCTCGGGCATCACTTCCTTGCCAATGCCGTCGCCGGGAATCACGGCGATCTTGTAGCGCTTGCTCATCAGGGTGTCCTTGTTCAGAAAACTCAGTAGGCGCCGCTCAGCGCCGGGGGCAGGGCTTCGCGCAGGCCAAACTCGGCGGCCAGGCGGCGGCTGGCCTGGGCCAGCAATGTGACGTCAATGCCCACGGCCACAAAACGGGCGCCCAGGTCCAGATAGTGGCGTGCCGCCGCCACATCACCGGTCAGGGTGCCGGCCGCCTTGCCGCTGGCCGTGATCGTCTTGATGGCCTGTTCGATGGCCGCCTGCACCGCAGGATGACCCGGCTGGCCGCGATGGCCCATGGAGGCTGCGAGATCGGCCGGGCCGATGAACACGCCGTCCACGCCGTCCACGGCGCAGATGGCCTCCAGGTTCTGCAGAGCCGTCACGGTCTCGGCCTGCACCAGCAGGCACACCTCGTCATTCGCCTCGTCCAGATAATTCTTGCGCGCGCTCCAGCGCGAGGCGCGTGCAATCGCCGAGCCCACGCCGCGCACACCCTCGGGCGGGTAGCGGCAGGCGGCCACCAGGGCGCGAGCCTGCTCGGCCGTGTCCACCATGGGCACCAGCAGGGTCTGAGCGCCGATGTCCAGCAACTGTTTGATCAGGGCTGTCTCGCCCTGCACGGCACGCACCACCGGGTGGGCCGGATAGGCGGCCACCGCCTGCAGATGGGCCAGGGTGGAGCGCACGTCGTTGGGCGCATGTTCGCCATCGATCAGCAGCCACTGGAAGCCGGCCGTGGCGCAGATCTCCGCGCTATAGGACTGGGCCATGGAGAGCCACAGGCCGATCTGCGGCTCGCCGCGCTGCAGCGCGGCCTTGAAGGAATTGCTCATGGTCTTGATGCGGACGCGGGCTCAGCCCAGCTGGCCCTGGCAGAGATACTTGATGTGCAGGTAGTCATCCAGGCCATGGCGCGAGCCCTCGCGGCCATAGCCCGACTCCTTGACGCCTCCGAAGGGCGCGGCCTCGGCGGCCACCGCCCCTTCGTTGATACCCACGATACCTGTTTCCAGCGCCGCTGCCACGCGGTGGATGCGCTGTACGCCCTGCGAGTAGAAATAGGCGGCCAGCCCGAACGGTGTGTCATTGGCCAGGGTCAGGACTTGCTCTTCGGTCTGGAATCTCAACAGGGGCACGACGGGACCGAAGGTCTCTTCGCCACAGAGCAGGGCTGTGGTGGCCGGCTCGGCCAGCACCGTGGGCGCCACATAGTTGGGCCCCAGCTCCTCGCGCACGCGGCGGCCGCCCACCAGCACGCGTGCGCCCTGGGCCACCGCGTCGTCCACATGGCGCAGGATCTTCTCCACGGCGCGCTCGTTGATCATGGGGCCGATCTGCACGTCCGCCTCGCGGGCCGGACCGACCTTGAGCGCGCTCACGCGGGCCACCAATTTGTCGGCAAAGGCTTCGAACACACCGTCCTGCACATAGACGCGGTTGGGGCAGACGCAGGTCTGACCGCCATTGCGGAACTTGGCGGCCATCAGGCCATCCACCGCGGCATCGAGGTCGGCGTCATCGAAGACGATGAAGGGCGCATTGCCGCCCAGCTCCAGAGACAGCTTTTTCAGCGTGTGAGCCGACTCGCGCGCCAGATGCTTGCCCACCGGCGTGGAGCCGGTGAAGCTGAGCTTGCGCACCCGGCCATCGCTCAGCCAGGCATCCACCACGGCGGGGGTCTGGGGCCGCGAGGCGCAGACGATGTTCAGCACCCCGGCCGGCACCCCCGCCAGCTCGGCCAGCCGCACCAGGGCCAGGGCGGTGAGCGGCGTGTCTTCGGCGGGCTTGGCCAGCACGGTGCAGCCCGCGGCCAGGGCCGGCGCAATCTTGCGGGCGATCATCGCGGCCGGGAAGTTCCAGGGCGTGATCACCGCCACCACGCCCACCGCCTCTTTCACCGCCAGCATCTGCCGGCCCGCCACCGGCGGCGCGATCACGTCGCCGCAGATGCGCACGGCTTCCTCGGCAAACCATTCCACATAGCTGGCGGCGTACAGCACCTCGCCGCGCCCTTCGGCCAGTGGCTTGCCCTGCTCGCGCGAGATCAGGCGGCCCAGGTCCTCCTGGTGCTCCAGGATCAGGGCCAGCCAGCGCTTGAGGATCTGGGCACGCGCCTTGGCCGGCGTGGCGCGCCAGGCCGGGAGAGCCGCCTGCGCTGCATCGGCCGCGGCGCGTGCCTCGGCGGCGCCACTGTCGGGCACGGTGCTGATGAGGCCCTGGTCGGCGGGGTCGAGTACCGGCAGGGTCAGGCCGGACGTGGCGTCGCGCCAGCTGCCGGCAATGAAGTTCTGCGTGCGCAGCAGGTCCGCCTGCCGCAGGCTCAGGTCAATCGTCATGGGGATTTCTCAGGAAACAATGCCCAGATGCCAGGGCACAAACTCATGGTCGCCCAGGCCCAGGCGCTCGCTGCACGTCGCCTCGCCCGAGGCCACACGCAGGATGTGCTCAAAGATGGCCTGGCCCATCTGCGGGATGTCCAGCGTGCCGTCGATCACCTGGCCGCAGTTGATGTCCATGTCCTCGCGCAGGCGCTCAAACATCGGCGTGTTGGAGGCCAGCTTGATCGTCGGCGCCGGCTTGGAGCCGAACATGGAGCCACGCCCCGTGGTGAAGCAGATCAGGTTGGCGCCGCTGGCGATCTGGCCCGTGGTGGCCACCGGGTCGTAGCCCGGCGAGTCCATGAAGACGAAGCCGCTTTCGGTGATGGGTTCGGCGTACTCATAGACCTGGCGCAGCGGCGTGGTGCCGGCTTTCATCGCCGAACCCAGGGACTTCTCGACGATATTGGCCAGACCGCCGGCCTGGTTGCCGGGGCCGACCACGCCGTTGAACTGGCCGTTGTGGCCGGCCGTGTAGCGCTTCCACCAATCCAGGCGGGCCAGCAGCTTGCGGCCGACTTCCTCGCTCACCGCGCGGCGTGTGAGCAGATGCTCCACCCCGTGAATCTCTGGGGTTTCCGAGAGGATGGCTGTGCCGCCGTGCGCCACCAGGATGTCCATGGCCGCGCCGAGGGCCGGGTTGGCGCTGATGCCGGAGAAGCCGTCCGAGCCGCCGCATTCCAGGCCGATCTTGAGATGGCTGGCCGGCACCGGCACGCGTTGGATGTCGTTGACCCGCGGCAGCATCTCCTCGACCGCTGCGATGCCCGCGGCGATGGTGGCGCGCGTGCCCCCGGTCTGCTGCATCACGAAACTCTTCAGGCCCAGCCCTTCTTCCAGCCCCTGCGAGGCCAGCAGCTCCGGCACCTGGTTGCGCTCGCAGCCCAGGCCGACCACGATCACGCCGCCCAGATTCGGGTGGCGGGCGTAGCCGGCCAGCGTGCGGCGCAGCACGTCGAAATGCTCGCTGGGCGAGGACATGCCGCAGCCGCTGGTCTGCGCGAAGGCCACGACGCCGTCCACATTCGGGTAGGCCGCCAGGCGCTCCGGTGTGAACCACTCCGCCACCTTGTGGATCACGGTGGAGGAGCAGTTCACCGAGGCGATCAGGCCGATGTAGTTGCGCGTGGCCACGCGGCCATCGGCGCGAACGATGCCCATGAATTGGGCGCGCTCGCTTGCCGGCAGCAGAGCGACGGGCTTCTGGTCGGTGCCGAACTCGTAGTCGACGCCCTCGCGCTCTTCGTGGCGGATATTGTGCGTGTGCAGGTACTCGCCGGCCTCCAACGCGCGCGCGGCGTAGCCGATCACCGTGTCGTACTTCAGGATGGCCTCGCCCTCGGCGATGGCCCGGGCCGCCATCTTGTGGCCCGCCGGCACCTGGGCGCGTGCGCGCAGGCCCAGGCCTTGCAGCACCTCGCCCAAGGCAATCGGCCGGCGCGCGATCAGCACATTGTCCCGCTCATGCAGGCGGATCAGCGGCACGTCACTCATGGTGTTCCTATCAGCCCTTGGCGAGCAGTTCGCGCAGCTTGAGTTTCTCGATCAGCGCTTTCTCCCGGACGACGGTCTGGGCCACGTATTTCTCGTAGTCCGGTCCGTCCAGATACATCAGCGGTGCGTCGATCTTGTCGCAGGCGGCCGCGAACTCGGGGCTGGCGGCCGCCACCTTGAAGGCCGAGCGCAGCTTGGCCAGGATGGCGGGATCCAGACCCTTGGGACCCCCGATGCCATTGGGCGCATCCACCACCACCGGGTAGCCCTGCTCGCTGACCGTGGGCACTTCCTTGAAGTCCTGGGTGCGTTTGGCCCCCAGGGTGCCCAGCAGACGCAGCTTGCCCGCCTGCACATGGGGCGCCCAGGAGCTGGAGTCGATCAGCAGATTGACCTCGCCTGACAGCACGCCCTGCAGCGCCGGCGCGCCGCCCTTGTAGGGGATGTGCAGCATCTCGATGCCGGCGGCCTGGGCGAACTCCTCCATGCCCACATGGGTGGCGCCCGCCACGCCGGCGCTCGCATAGCTGAGCTTGCCGGGGTTGGCCCTGGCATAGGCCACCAGGTCCTTGATGGTCTTCCAGGGCGCGTCGGCCTGGCAGACGATGCCGAAGTTCTGACCCGAGACGCGGGCGATGTAGCTCAGGTCCTTGAGCGGATCCAGCGGTACCGTGCCCAGCTGCGAGAAGCGCGCCACCGAGATCGGAATCTGGCCGATGGTGTAGCCGTCGGGCTTGGCCGAGGCCATGGCGCGCAGGCCCAGCATGCCGGCCGCGCCCGCCTTGTTGTCCACGATGAGGGTCTGCCCCAGGGTCTTGGCCGCCACGGCGCAGAGCGCGCGCATGGTCATGTCGGCGGTGCCGCCGGCCGGCCAGGGGCAGACAAAGGTGATGGGGCGCTCGGGATAGCTGCCCGCGGCCAGGGCGCGGCCCTGCGGCAACAGCGCGGCACCCGCGGCGCCCAGGCTGCCGAGGACGAACTGGCGGCGGCTCGATCGGATCATGGCTTGTCTCCTGTTTTGATCTGTGCGGCCCATTGTTGGCGCTCTTATCATGGCGATCCAATGAAGAATGGGACTGTCTTCTTGCCAGTTTCGGCATGTAGCCGGCAGACCCTCGGAGAGCCCCTCGATGAGCGACAAGATTGATCGCGTGCTGCGGTCCAACCTCAAGCTGCGCCATCTGCAGCTGCTGATCGCGCTTGACCAGTTCCGCCATCTGGGCCGTGCGGCGGAGTTTCTTGCGCTGACCCAGCCGGCCGTCTCCAAGACCCTGGCCGAGATCGAGCGCCTCTTCGGCCTGGATCTCTTCGTGCGCTCCACCCGCGGTACCGAGCCCACGGCCTATGGCTCGGCCGTGGTGCGCTTTGCGCGCTCGGTGCTGGCCGACTATGAGCGCACCCGCGACGAGATTGCGGCGGTGGCCAGCGGCGCGGCCGGCCGCACCAGCGTGGGCGCCATGGTGGTGGCCGTGCCGGTGCTGCTCGCGCGCGCGATGGAGCGGCTCAAGGCGCGCTCGGCCCAGACCACGGTGGCGGTGGAGGAGGGCGATCTCACCCGCCTGCTGCCCCGCCTGAGGGTTGGCGAGCTGGACCTCTTCATCGGCCGGCTGGAGCCCGGCTATGCGGCGCCCGATCTGGAGATGGAGGCGCTGTACGAGGAGCCCATGTGCGTGGTCGCACCGGCCGGTCATGCGCTGGCGCGCAAGACCCGACCCCAGTGGGACCATCTGGCGCAGGCGGCCTGGGTGATGCCGCCGCCCTGGGCCTCATCACGCATCAAGCTGCATCAGCAGTTCTATCGCCATGGGGTGAATCCGCCCGTGGATATCGTGGAGTCGGCGTCCTTCCTGGTCACGCTCAACACCATGCAGCAGCGTGGGGCCCTGGGCTTCTGGGCACGCTCGGTGGCGCGGCATTACGAGGCCCTGGGCCTGGTGAAGATCGTGCGCATTCCGGTGGCGATCGAGCTGCCGCCGGTGGGCATCATCACCATGCGCGGGCGGCTGCGCACGCCCGCCAGTGAGCAGCTGATCGATTGCCTGCGCCAGGTGGCGCAGACCGTGCGGCGCAGCGCCTAGGCTTCGACCGGCCGGGCGGGCCAGGCGCGCATGGCGGCATGGGCCGTGGCCAGCAGGGACTCGCGGCTGGCGCCGTCCTTGGCCTGCATGGACATGCCCTGGTAGACCGTGCTGTAGAAGCCGGCCAGGGCGGCTGCATCGGTGTCGGCAGGCAGCTCGCCCTTGGCGATGCCACATTCGATGCGCGCGCGGATGGCAGCGTCGCCCGCGGCGCGCTTCTTGGCCAGCGCCGCCTGCACATGGGCCGAGGCCTCGGAGCAGTTGGTGGCGGCCATCACCACCATGCAGCCGCGCGGGTGGCAGGGGCGGGTCAGCTCCTCGGCGGCTTCTTCCAGAAAGCGGCGGATCGCGGCCTCGGCGCTGGGCTCTTCCTCCAGCGCGCGAGGGAAGCCGGCAGCCGGGCCCAGCACATAGCGCTCGATCGCGTCCAGGAAGAGGCGTTCCTTGTCGCCGAAGGCCGTGTACAGGCTGGGCGCGGTGATGCCCATGGCGGCCGTCAGCTCGGCGATGGAGGCGGCCTCGTAGCCGCGCTGCCAGAACACATGCATGGCGCTTTCCAGCGCCTTGTCTCGGTCAAAGGACAGCGGGCGACCGCGGGGCTTGCTGGCCTTCGGTGCTGCTATTTTCATAATGATCGATATTAAATGTCTTGACGTCGGCAGGCAAGCCGGCTACATTGCCACTCACATTATCGTAACGATCACTACGAAATACCGACAGAGGCTCCATCATGACATGTATTGAGCTCTTCGTGCCGGACGGGGCCCAGAACCCCGAGAAACCGGCCGAACCAGCGGGCTGCTGGTGCGTCGGCGGCATCCGCTGTTGCTGACGTCCCGGGCGCCCGCCGGCTGCTGAGCCGGTGCTTGCAGCGCCTGCTTCCACCGCTTCATCCGACTTGTCTCACCCGCTTGCGCGACCCCAGACCGGGGCCGTGTGGGCAGCGCTTTGTCTTCATTTCAAGCCTCCCATTCATCATGAGCCAGCACCATTCACCCCAAGCTCCCGCGCTCCCGCCCCAGGCCGGCGCCACCCTCCCCGCCTCGCGCAGCCGCCGCCTCTGGGCCGCCGGCACCGCGCTGACGGCGATTGCCGCCGTCTCGGCCGCCATCTTCGGTCTGCAGAGCGCCGGCGCCGATGCGCCGCCGCCCGCGCCCCAGGCCACGCCGGTGTCCGCCGCCGTGGTGCAGGCCGCCGAGGTCTCGACCTGGGACGAGTTCTCAGGCCGCCTGGAAGCCGTGGAGCGCGTGGAGCTGCGGCCGCGCGTGGCCGGCACGGTGCACGCGGTGCACTTCCGCGAAGGCGCCCTGGTCCGCCAGGGCGATCTGCTGATCACCATCGACCCCGCGCCCTATGCCGCCGAGGCCGAGCGCGCCGAGGCCCAGGTGGCCGCGGCCCAGGCCCGCACCGCCAATGCCAAGACCGAGCTGGCGCGCGCCAAGGCGCTGCTGGCCGAGCAGGCGATTGCCCAGCGCGAGTTCGATGAGCGCAGTGCCGCGCTGCGCGAGGCCGAAGCCAATCTGCGTGCCGCCCAGGCCGGGCTGCAGGCCGCCAAGTTGAACCTGAGCTACACCCAGGTGCGGGCGCCGGTCTCGGGCCGCGTGGGCAAGCTGGAGATCACCGTGGGCAACCAGGTCGCCGCCGGCCCCGGCGCGCCCATCCTGACCACGCTGATGTCGGTGAGCCCCATCTACGCCAGCTTCGATGCCGATGAGCAGGTCATCGCCAAGGCCCTGTCCGAGCGCAGCAAGCTGGAGCGCATCCCCGTGCAGATGGGCACCATCGCGCAGGAGGGCACGCCGCTGGAAGGCCGCCTGCAGCTGATCGACAACCAGATCAATGCGAAGAGCGGCACGGTGCGCGTGCGCGCGGTGTTCGACAACAAGGATGGGCAGCTGATGCCGGGCCAGTTCGCCCGCGTGCGCATGGGCGCGCCGGCCAAGACCCAGGCCCTGCTGGTCAACGAGCGCGCGGTCGGCACCGACCAGAGCAAGCGTTTCGTGATCGTGGTGGGTGAGGGCAACAAGGCCGAGTACCGCGAGGTGCAGCTGGGCGCGCCGGTGAACGGCCTGCGCATCGTCACGGCCGGCCTCAAGGCCAACGAGCGCATCGTCGTCAACGGCTTGCAGCGCGTGCGCCCCGGCGCCGTGCTGGCGCCCAAGCTGGTGGCCATGGATGCCAAGCCCGAGGTGCAGGCCAAGGCCGCCACCGCGAGCAAGAGCTAAAGATCAGGGAGATTTCCCCCAATGAACTTATCGAAATTCTTCATCGACCGCCCGATCTTTGCCGGCGTCATCTCCATCCTGATGGTGCTGGCTGGTTTGATCGCGGTGCGCGGCCTGCCGATCTCGGAGTACCCCGAGGTCGTGCCGCCGCAGGTGGTGGTGCGCGCCAACTATCCCGGCGCGAATCCCAAGGTGATCGCCGAAACCGTGGCCACGCCGCTGGAGGAAGCGATCAACGGCGTCGAGGGCATGCTCTATATGGGCAGCCAGGCGACGACCGATGGCCTGATGACCCTGACCGTCACCTTCAAGCTGGGCACCGACCCTGACAAGGCCCAGCAGCTGGTGCAGAACCGCGTCAGCCAGGCCGAGCCGCGCCTGCCCGAGGAGGTCAAGCGCCTGGGCGTGACGACGATCAAGAGCTCGCCCGACCTGACCATGGTCGTGCACCTCTTGTCGCCCAATGGTCGCTACGACATGACCTATCTGCGCAACTACGCGGTGCTCAATGTCAAGGACCGGCTGGCACGCCTGCAGGGCGTGGGTGATGTGCAGCTCTTCGGCTCCGGCGACTACGCCATGCGTGTCTGGCTCGATCCGCAGAAGGTGGCGCAGCACGGCCTCTCGGCCAGCGATGTGGTGGCCGCCATCCGCAGCCAGAACATCCAGGCCGCGGCCGGCGTGGTCGGCGCCTCGCCGGGTCTGCCGGGCATTGACCTGCAGCTCTCGGTGAATGCCCAGGGCCGCCTGCAGAACGAGGAGGAGTTTGGCGACATCATCGTCAAGACCGAGAGCGGCGGCGCCGTGACGCGTCTGCGCGATCTCGGCCGTCTGGAACTGGGTGCCTCCGGCTATGCGCTGCGCTCGCTCTTGGACAACAAGGACGCCGTGGCGGTGCCCATCTTCGCGGCCCCGGGCTCCAATGCCATCGAGATCTCCAACCAGGTGCGTGCCACCATGGCCGAGATCAAGCAGCGCATGCCCGAGGGCGTGGACTACAGCATCGTCTACGACCCCACGCAGTTCGTGCGCGCATCCATCGAGTCGGTGGTGCACACCCTGCTGGAAGCCATCGCCCTGGTCGTGCTGGTCGTGATCCTGTTCCTGCAGACCTGGCGTGCCTCCATCATTCCGCTGCTGGCCGTGCCGGTCTCGGTGGTCGGCACCTTCGCGGTGATGCATGTGTTCGGCTTCTCGATCAATGCCCTGAGCCTGTTCGGCCTGGTGCTGGCCATCGGCATCGTGGTGGACGACGCCATCGTGGTGGTCGAGAACGTGGAGCGCAATATCGAGGCTGGCCTCTCCCCGCGCGACGCCACCTACCGCGCGATGCGCGAGGTGAGCGGCCCCATCATCGCCATCGCTCTGGTGCTGGTCGCGGTCTTCGTGCCCCTGGCCTTCATCACCGGCCTGACCGGCCAGTTCTACCGCCAGTTTGCGCTGACCATCGCGATCTCGACCGTGATCTCGGCCATCAACTCGCTGACCCTGTCGCCCGCCCTGGCCGCCATGCTGCTCAAGGGCCATGATGCGCCCAAGGACGCGCTGACCCGCGGCATGGACAAGGTGTTCGGCCGCTTCTTCGGCGCCTTCAACCGCGTCTTCAAGCGCGGCTCGGAGTCCTATGGCCGTGGTGTGCAGCACGCCATCCGCCGCAAGACGCCTTCGCTGCTGATCTATGCCGGCCTGATCGTGCTGACCCTGGGCCTGTTCAAGGCCGTGCCCGGCGGCTTTGTGCCGGCGCAGGACAAGCAGTACCTGATCGGCTTCGCCCAGTTGCCCGATGGCGCCACCCTGGATCGCACCGAGGACGTGATCCGCCGCATGAACGAAATCACTCTCAAGACCCCCGGCGTCGAGCACGCCGTGGCCTTCCCGGGCCTGTCGATCAACGGCTTCACCAACAGCTCCAACTCCGGCATCGTGTTCGCGACCCTCAAGCCCTTCGAGGAGCGCAAGGGCAAGGGCCTGTCGGCCGGCGAGATCGCGGGCAGCCTGAACGCGCAGTACGGCCAGATCGAGGATGCCTTCGTCGTGATCTTCCCGCCCCCGCCCGTGCAGGGCCTGGGCACCACCGGCGGCTTCAAGCTGCAGCTGGAAGACCGCGGCGGCCTGGGCTACGAGGCGCTGGATCAGGCGGTCAAGGCCTTCATGGCCAAGGCCTACCAGACCAAGGAGCTGGCGGGCATGTTCACCAGCTACCAGGTCAATGTGCCCCAGCTCTACGCCGACATCGACCGCACCAAGGCGCGCCAGCTGGGCGTGGCGGTGACCGATGTGTTCGACACCATGCAGATCTATCTGGGCAGCCTGTATGTGAACGACTTCAACAAGTTCGGTCGCACCTACAGCGTGCGGGTGCAGGCGGACGCGCAGTACCGCGCCCGCCCCGAGGACGTGGGCCAGCTCAAGGTGCGCTCCAGCAGCGGCGAGATGGTGCCCCTGTCGGCCCTGATGAAGATCGAGCACTCGGTGGGCCCCGAGCGTGCCATGCGCTACAACGGCTTCCTGTCCGCCGACATCAACGGCGGCCCGGCACCGGGCTACAGCTCGGGCCAGGCGCAGGACGCGATCAAGCGCATTGCCGCCGAGACCCTGCCGCCCGGCATCAGCTACGAGTGGACCGAGCTGACCTACCAGGAGATCCTGGCCGGCAATTCCGCCCTGTGGATCTTCCCCCTGGCCATCCTGCTGGTCTTCCTGGTGCTGGCCGCGCAGTACGAAAGCCTGACCCTGCCGCTGGCCATCCTGCTGATCGTGCCCATGGGCCTGCTGTCCGCCATGACCGGCGTCTGGCTCTCGGGCGGGGACAACAATGTCTTTACCCAGATCGGCCTGATGGTGCTGGTGGGGCTCTCGGCGAAGAACGCCATCCTGATCGTCGAGTTCGCCCGCGAGCTGGAATTCGCCGGACGCACGCCGCTGGAGGCCGCGATCGAGGCCGCCCGCCTGCGCCTGCGCCCCATCCTGATGACCTCGATGGCCTTCATCATGGGCGTGCTGCCCCTGGTGCTGGCCAGCGGTGCCGGCGCCGAGATGCGCTCGGCCATGGGTGTGGCGGTGTTCGCCGGCATGATCGGCGTGACGGCATTCGGCCTCTTCCTGACCCCGGTCTTCTACGTGCTGCTGCGCGCCCTGACCGGCAACCGGCCGCTCAAGCTGCATGGCCAGGCCGAGCCCCACCTCGAAGCCTTCGCCGGCACCGATGAAATGCACGCCCAGCTGCATGGCGGCGGGGCCGATGCCCGCCCCCTGCCCGCGGCCCCGCGCCACGGCCATGAGTAAAGAAGAAGGAGAACGAGACATGTCCTTCCTGACACACAGCAAAGCGCTGCTCACGCCGCTACTCGCCGCCCTGGTGCTGGCCGGCTGCGCCAATGTGCCGGTGGCCGAGCCCCACGCCCTGCCGGCCACGCCGGCGGCCTACAAGCACCAGGCCTTGCCCGGCGCCGCCACCCAGGCCCAGCTCGAGTGGTGGAAGACCTTCGCCGACCCGCAGCTCGACGCGCTGACCGCTCAGGCCCTGGCCCACAACAGCAGCCTGCAGGCCGCCGCGGCCCGCCTGGCCCAGGCCCGCGCCCTGCTGAAGAACGCCGACGCCAACCGCCTGCCCCAGCTCGGCGCTCAGGCCGGCGTTTCCCGCCAGGGCGGCGAGGCCGCAGCCCAGCGCGGCACGGTCTACAACGTGGGCCTGGCAGCCTCCTACGAGCTGGATCTGGTGGGGCGCCTGTCCCAGGCCAGCCGCGCCGCGCGCCTCGATGCGCAGGCTGCCGAGTCCCTGCTGGCCGGCGCACGCCTGCTGGTGCAGGCCGATGTGGCCCAGACCTATTTCGCGCTGCGCGCGCTGGACGCCGAACGCGCTCTGGTGCGCGAGACCGTGGCCGCCTACCGCGACACGCTCAAGCTCACCGAGCGACGTTATGCCGCTGGCGATATCGCCGAGCTGGACGTGGCGCGGGTGCGCACCGAGGTGGCGTCCACCGAGGCCCAGGCCCTGGCCCTGGACCGCCGCCGCAATGAGCTGGAGACCGCGCTGGCGGTGCTGGTGGGCGAGCTGCCCAGCAGCCTGAGCCTGGCCGAAGGCACCTGGACCGAGGCCCTGCCGCGGGTGCCGGCCGGCCTGCCCAGCGCCATGCTGGAGCGCCGCCCCGATATCGCTGCGGCCCAGGCCGGCTTCCAGGCCGCGCAGCAGCGCCTGGGCGTGGCGCAGAAAGCCTGGTTCCCGACCTTCAACCTGACCGCCACGGCCGGTGGCGCCTCGCCCGAGCTGTCGGACCTGTTCAAGCGTTCGGCCGGCCTGTGGGGCGTCAATGCGCTGATGAGCCTGCCGCTGTTCGACGGCGGCCGGCGCGAGGCCGGTGTGCAGAGCGCCGCGGCCCAGGCCGACGAGGCCGCCGCCCGCTACCGCGAGCAGCTGCTGCTGGCCTTCAAGGATGTGGAAGACCAGCTCTCGGGCCTGAGCCTGCTGGCCGCGCAAAGCCAGGTGCAGGCCCAGGCCGTGGCCTCGGCGCAGCGCGCGCTGCAGCTCTCGGACTCGCGCTACCGCAACGGCCTGGTCAGCCAGCTGGAGCTGCTGGACGCGCGCCGCAGCGAGCTGGCCAATCGCCGCCAGGCCCTGCAGGTGCGCGCCGCGCAGTACCAGGCCACCATCGCCCTGATCAAGGCCCTGGGCGGCGGCTGGAGCTGAAGCTCGGTGCCGGCACGGGCCGGGGGCGCTTTCTAGAATGGCGGCTCGTTCCGCTTCTGCCGTTCTTGCCCCCGTCCCATGCGCCTGCCTCGCTGTCTGCTTCCCCTTGGCCTCGCCCTGCTGCTGGGCGCCTGCGCGCAGGCGCCGCGACAGCCGGAGTCCGCACCCGCTGCCGACGAGCCGCAGGACCCGGCCCTGGCCGCCGTCTTCGGCGGCTGCCGCGGCGTGCAGCCCCAGCCCGAGACCCTGGCCGGCGCGCGCAGCTTTACCTACGCGAAGGCCTCGGGACGCGAGCTGCGCATCCATCTGTTCGAGTCCGCGGCCGGCCCCGCCGAGGCGCGCCCGGCTGTGCTCTTCTTCTTTGGCGGAGGCTGGCGCGCCGGTCGCGTCGAGTCTTTCCAGCGTCAGGCGCGTGCCTTTGTGGACGCGGGCTATGTGGCCCTGCTGGCCGACTACCGGGTCAAATGCCGCGATGGCACCACGCCCCTGGCCTCGCTGGAGGATGCGCGCGCGGCCTATGCCTGGCTGCGGGCCCAGGCGCCTCGCCTGGGCGTGGACCGCAGCCGCATCGTGCTGGCCGGCGGCTCGGCCGGCGGTCATCTGGCCTTGGCCACGGCGCAGAAGGCCGTGGCCAGCGGCGAGCAGCCCGCGGCCCTGTGGCTGCTGAACCCGGCGGTGGATCTGTTTGGCCCCGCGCCCTGGTATCTGAAGCCCGCCGCGCTGGCCATCTCGCCCAGCCTGCTGCCGGTCTGGGACCTGCCACCCACCCTGATCCAGCATGGCGAGGCCGATGTGGTCGTGCCCATCGCCAGCGTGCAGGCCTTCTGCGAGCGGGCGCGCTCGCGCGAGCGGGTCTGCGAGCTGCAGCGCTATCCGGGCCTGGGCCACAGCTTCTACCACCGGCGCACGCCCGAGGCCGCGCTGCAGGGGCGTTCGGCCTACCAGGACACGCTGGCCCGCGCCTTTGACTTCCTGGTGGCCCAGGGCCTGCCCGGCGCGGCCCCTTGATGCGATGCGCACCCTGATCGAATTGCTGATCCAGCACGGCGTGCTGCTGGTCTTTCTGGTCACGCTGGCGGCCCGCGCGGGTGCGCCGCTGCCGGCCGCGCCCCTGCTGGTGGTGGCCGGCGGCCTGGCGGCCGAGGGCCAGCTCAGCGGCAGCGCGGCCCTGCTGGTGGCGGTGCTGGCCAATATCGGCGGCGATGCCGTCTGGTATCTGGCCGGGCGGCGCCACGGCCAGCGGGTGATGAAGCTGCTGTGCCGCATCTCGCTCTCACCGGATGCCTGTGTGCGCCAGAGCGAGGGCCTGATCCTGCGCTGGGGCGGCCAGGCCCTGCTGGCGGCCAAGTTCCTGCCGGGGGTCTCGGTGGTCGCTGCGCCCATGGCGGGCGCCCTGGGCATGAGCTGGCGCCGCTTTCTGAGCTACGAGCTGCTGGCCGGTCTGGTCTGGAGCGGAGCCTTTTTGCTGCTGGGCGCCATGCTGGCCGACCAGATCCAGCAGGCCCTGGACATGCTGGCCGACGCCGGCCTGCTCGCCCTGCTGGCCCTGGGCCTGATCCTCGCGGGCCTGCTGGCGCGGCGCCTGTGGCAGCGCCTGCGCTTTGCGCGCCGCACCCGCGGCGTGCGCCGCATCAGCGCGGCCGAGGTCGCGGCGCTCAGCCCGGTGCCGCTCTTCATCGATGTGCGCGCGGGCGGGGCGCGCGGCGGCGACTCGCGCCGCATCGCGGGTGCCCTGGCCCTGAGCCTGGACGAGCTGCGCGAGCAGGCCGCCGGCCTGCCGCGCGACCGCGAGCTGGTGCTCTACTGCAACTGCCCCAACGAGGCCAGCGCCGCCCTGGGCGTGGGCCAGCTGCTGGAGGCGGGGCTGAGCCGGGTCAGCGCCCTGGTGGGCGGCCTCGAGGGCTGGGCCGCCGCCGGCCTGCCCCTGGATTCGGGCGCGCCCGAGGCCTGAGGCCGCAGGCCTGGCGCCGGCGAGCCCCTCAGTCCAGGATGGCCCAACTCGTGCGATCGATGCGCCGCGCCAGCTCCAGCCGGTTCTTCTTGAAGAGGCGGATGTGCAGCGCCTCGGGGCCTATGTCCAGCAGGCCGTAGTTCTGGCGCGCGGCGCCGGCCACCACCGCATCGCGCACCCCGGCGCCCGAGGACGTGGCTTCGTGCAGCAGCAGACCCGCGGTGCGAAAGAGATCCAGCTGATTGCGGTGGATATCGCCGCTGAGCACCAGCAGGCGGTGCGTGGCCGCCAGGCCATGCAGCCAGGCCAGATCGCGCGCATAGCGCTGATAGCCGGCCAGGGTGGAGCCGCTGGCGAAGAGATGCACGCTCTCGGCCGGGGCCTGCGCGATCACCGTGCCCAGGGCCTGCATCTGCTCGCGGCCCAGCAGGCTGCGCCGCGCCTCGGCCAGCAGCCAGCTGCGGGTGCGGTGCGTGCGGCCGTCGCTGAGGTGCAGCAGCACGCCCTCGCCCAGGTCCAGGCTGGGCGTGGCGAGCGGCGGCTGCGCCAGGTTCCAGAAGGCCGGGGCGTCGTAGCTGCCCGGAAAGCTGTCGGGATCCAGGCGGTGGCGCAGGCTCAGGCGAAAGGCCTCGAGAAAGGCGGTGCTGAGCCGGATCTTGCCGCCCTGCACCGTGCGCAGCTCGGCGCCGCAGGCATCGTTCCAGAGAAAGTCGTGGTCGTCCCAGATCGCGTGCACGCGGCGCGGGGGCAGGGCGCGCACCAGGGCGGCGAACTGCGGCTGGGCGATCAGCTCGCTGTAGAGCTGGTAGAGGTGGCGGGCGAAGCCATCCTCATCCAGGGTCTGGGGATGCTCGGCCGTCATCAGGTCCAGATAGAGCGAGTCGCCCAGCAGCAGCAGATGGTCCGGCGCCTGGGCGGCGATCCAGTCCCACACGGGCTGATCCGCCATCACGCGGTTGTACATGCAGGAAGCAAAGGCAATGCGCACGATCTGACCCTCTCGACGCCGGTTCGCTGTGCGTGCCAGCTTGTCGGCCGCCGCGCCCCCACGCATCCCGCCGACTGGGGATGAGCGGCTAGCATGGGACCATGCCCCAAGATCTGCTCTTTCGCGACGCCCGGCCCGAGGACTCGGCCGCCTGCATCCAGCTGCGCGGCCTGACGCGCGAGAACGCCATCAGCGAGTCCCGGCTGGCGGAGCTGGGCATCACCGTCGAGCGCTGGTCGGCGGGTGTGGCCGCGGGCGATCTGCCCGGGCGGGTCTGCCTCGAGGGCGAGCGCCTGCTGGGCTACTGCTTCGGCGACCAGGCCAGTGGCGAGGTGCTGGTGCTGGCCCTGCGGCCCGAGGCCGAGGGCCGCGGCCTGGGCCGGCGCCTGCTGCTCGAGCTGATGCAGCGCCTGCAGCGCGAGGGCGGCCACCAGCGGCTCTTCCTGGGCTGCTCGGACGATCCCGGCTGCCGTGCCCACGGTTTCTACCGTCATCTGGGCTGGCGCCCCACCGGCGAGCGCGACGCCTTGGGCGACGAGGTGCTGGAGTGGCGCAGCGCCGAGGCCCCCACCCCTGAGGATGCCCATGCCTGAACGCCCGCCGTCCCCCTGGCCCCTGCGCCTGAGCCCCGGCGCCGATCTGCGCGGCGCGCTGGACGCCGTCCTGGCCCAGCGCGGCCTGCAGGCCGCCTTTGTGCTGGCCGGCATCGGCAGCCTGAGCCCCACCCGGCTGCGCCTGGCCGGGGCCTCCGAGTTCCTGGAGATTGCGGGTGATGTGGAGCTGCTCAGCCTGAGCGGCAGCCTCTCGCCCCAGGGCTCGCATCTGCATGCCAGCGTGGCCGATGTCCAGGGCCGGGTCTGGGGCGGCCATGTGGCGCCCGGCTGCCGCGTGCGCACCACGGCCGAGATCCTGCTCCTGCCCCTGCCGGACTGGCGCTTCGAGCGGGCCTTCGATCCGGCCACGGGCTATGCCGAGCTGCAGATCCTGGGGCCCGCGCCTTAAGCTGGCATTCAGCCCCCGCCGCCAGCATGCGCCCAGCACATCAGGAGCTGGTCATGGACACAAGACGTCGTACGGGCATGAGAAGGTTGGTGGACGCCACGCTGGAGCAGCTGCGCAGCGGTGCCCTGCAACCCGCCTCGGCCGCCCGCACCCTGCACGAGGCTGGCGTGCCCTTCAAGGTGATCGGTCGGGTGGCGGAGCTGGCGCGCGTTTCCCCGCCCGGCAAGTCCTAGATGGGCTGAACCCATCGCCCGGCCTGGGGCGACAGCCCGTCTCGTGCATGATGTCGCCCATCCATGTACGAGTTCAGCAAGACCCTGGCCCTGTTTGCCGCCACCGCCCTGGCCGAGATCATCGGCTGCTACCTGCCCTGGCTCTGGCTCAAGCAGGGCGGCTCGGCCTGGCTGCTGCTGCCGGCCGCGCTCAGCCTGGCCCTCTTTGCGGGGCTGCTCAGCCTGCATCCGCAGGCGGCGGGCCGGGTCTATGCGGCCTATGGCGGCGTCTATATCGGCATGGCCCTGCTCTGGCTATGGGTGGTGGACGGGCTGCGGCCCACGCCCTGGGATCTGGCGGGCGCCGCCGTGGCCCTCGTGGGCATGGGCCTGATCATGTTCCAACCCCAGCGCGGCTGAGCCCGGCCGCTTGCGCCTGAATCCATGACGACGCCAGACCTCGCCGCCGCCGAAGACTTCCACTGGGCCCTCATCGGCCCGGGCCGCATTGCCGGCCGCTTTGCAGAAGCTGTGGGCCGCCTGCCCGGCATGCGCCTGAGCCATGTGCTGGGCCGCGACGCCCAGCGCGCCCGGGACTTCGCCGCGCGCTGGCCCGACGCCCAGGGCCGCCTGCCCCAGGCCGGCAGCGATCTGGCCGCGGCCCTGGCCGATCCGTCCATTCACGGCGTCTATGTGGCCACGCCCCATGCCCAGCATGGCGAGGCGGTGCGGGTCGCGCTGGCCGCGGGCAAGGCCGTGCTCTGCGAAAAGCCCCTGGTGCCCAACCGCGCCCAGGGCGAGGCCCTGGTGGCCCTGGCGCGCGAGCGCGGCGCTTTTCTGATGGAGGCGGTGTGGACCCGCTTCCTGCCCATCTACGAGACCGTGGGCCAGTGGCTGCGCGAAGGCGCCATCGGCGAGCTGCGCGCCGTCCAGTCCAGCTTCTGCTTCCCGGCCACCTACGATCCGGCGGGTCGGCTCTTCAACCCGGCCCTGGCCGGCGGCGCCTTGCTGGACATCGGCATCTACAACCTCAGCGTCAGCCGCTGGGTGCTGCAGCAGGCCCTGGGCCATTGCCCGGAGTACGAGCAGCTGCAGGTGAGCGGCCTGCTGGCGCCCACCGGGGTGGATCAGCGCCTGAACGTGGGCCTGCAACTGCCCGGCGGGCTGAGCGTGCAGTTCCTCTGCGCCCTGGATGCTTGCGCCGACAACGCCCTGCGCATCTACGGCTCGGCCGGCTATATCGAGCTGCCCCAGCGCTTCTGGCAGGCCACCGAGGCCCGGCTGCAGCGCCGCGACGAGCCCGAGCAGCGGGTGCAGCGCCCCTTGGCCATCAATGGTTTCGAGGGCGAGATCCTGGAGGCGGTGCGCTGCGTGCGCGCCGGTCTGCTGGAGAGCCCGCAGATCAGCCATGCCGAGAGCCTGGCCACCCTGGCCTGGATGGATGCGATCCGCGCCCGCTTGGGGCTGCGCTACCCCTTCGAGGCCTAGAACCCCGCCCGGCCCAAAGCCCCGGCACCAGCAGCGCGCCGGCCGCGGCGCTAGCATGCCGCCCCATGAGCCAGGACATGGTCGGGCCGCGCGAGGAGGGCGGTGCCGAGGAACTCATCGTCGTGCGACCCGAGGGCCTTTACTGCCCGCCGGGTGATTTCTACATCGACCCCTGGCGGCCGGTGGAGCGCGCGCTCATCACCCATGCCCACAGCGACCACGCCCGCCCCGGCCATGGCCACTACCTGGCCCACCACGACAGCGCGGCCCTGCTGCGCCGCCGCCTCGGGGCCGACATCCGGCTGCAGACCCTGGGCTATGGCGAGCCCCTGCTGCACCATGGGGTGCAGGTCTCCCTGCATCCGGCCGGCCATGTGCTGGGCTCGGCCCAGATCCGCCTGGCCCATCGCGGCCGGGTCTGGGTGGCCTCAGGCGACTACAAGCTGGAGCCCGATGGCAGCTGCACGCCCTTCGAGCCGCAGCGCTGCGATGTCTTCATCTCCGAGTCCACCTTCGGCCTGCCCATCTACCGCTGGCCCAGCGAGGCCGCGCTGCGCGCCGAGATTGCGGCCTGGTGGCAGGAGAACGCGGCCCAGGGCCGCAGCTCCCTGCTCTACGCCTATGCCCTGGGCAAGGCCCAGCGCCTGCTGCACGGCCTGCTGGGGCAGGACATCGGCCCCATCGTCTGTCATGGCGCGGTGCAGCCGCTCAATGCCATCTACCGCGAGGCCGGCATCGCCCTGCCGCCCACCCAGCTGCTGAGCGAGACCCCGCGCGAGGCCCTGCCGCGCGCCCTGGTGCTGGCGCCGCCCTCGGCCGCCGGCAGCAGCTGGGCCCGGCGCTTCGGGCCCCAGGCCCGCGATGCTTTTGCCAGCGGCTGGATGCAGCTGCGCGGTACGCGCCGCCGCCGCGGCGTGGACCGCGGCTTCGTGGTCTCCGACCATGCCGACTGGCCGGGCCTGCTGCAGGCCATTGCCGCCACCGGGGCCGAGCGCGTCTACCTCACCCATGGCCAGATCGCGCCCCTGCTGCGCTGGCTTGGCGAGCAGGGCCTGGACGCCCGCGCCCTGGCCACCGACTACGGCAACGAAGACGACCGGCCGGACGCGGCGGCTGCCGATGCCGCCGATGCCGCCGAGCCCGGCGCGGAGCCCGCCGCATGAAGCGCTTTGCCGCGCTCTACCGCGCGCTGGACGCCAGCACCGCCAGCAGCGCCAAGCAGGCGGCCCTCCAGGCCTATCTGCGCGAGGCGGACCCGGCGGATGCGGCCTGGGCCGTCTACTTCCTGGCCGGCGGCAAGCCGCGTCAGCTGGTGCCCAGCCGTCTGCTGCGCGAGCAGGTGGCGCGCGCCGCCGGCCTGCCGGACTGGCTGCTGGAGGAGTGCTACCAGGCCGTGGGCGATCTGGCCGAAACGCTGTCTCTGCTGCTGCCGCCGGGGCCGCCCGAGGCCGAGCCCGGCCTCAGCCTGGCGCAGTGGCTGGAGACCCGCTTGCTGCCCCTGCGCGGACAGGCGCCCGAGGCCCAGGCCCGGGCGCTGCAGCAGCACTGGCAGGCCCTGCCGGCGGGCCAGGCCCTGGTGTATTTCAAGCTGATCACCGGCGCGCTGCGCGTGGGCGTGTCGCGCCAGCAGCTGACCCAGGCCCTGGCCGTCCTGAGCGGCCTGCCCGCGGCCCTGATCACCCAGCGTCTGATGGGCTACACCCTGCCCGAGTTCCGCCCCGGCCCGGCCGACTACCTGGCCCTGCTGGCGCCCGAGGACGCGGCCGCGGCGGCCGGCCAGCCCTATCCCTTCCAGCTGGCCCAGCCGCTGGACCCGGTGCAGGGCACGGCGGCCCTGAGCGGGGCGCGCGGCGACTGGCTGGCCGAGTGGAAGTGGGACGGCATCCGCGCCCAGCTGCTGCGCCGCAAGGGCGGCAGCTGGCTCTGGTCGCGCGGCGAGGAGCTGATCGGCGAGCGCTTCCCCGAGCTGCTGGCTCTGGCCGAGCGCCTGCCCGCCGGCACGGTGCTGGACGGCGAGATCCTGGTCTGGCCGCCGGATGCGGCGCGGCCCGCGGGCTTTGCCGCGCTGCAGCGCCGCCTGGGGCGCCAGAAGCCCGCCGCCCGCCTGCTGCGCGAGCTGCCGGTGTGCCTGTGCGCCTACGACCTGCTGGAGTGGCAGGGCCGCGATGTGCGCGCCTGGCCGCTGGCGCAGCGCCGCGCCCAGCTCGGTGAGCTGCTGGCGGGCCTGGACGATGCGCGCCTGCGCCTCAGCCCCCTGGTGGAGGCGCCCGACTGGGCCCAGCTGGCCGCCGCCCGCGCGCAGGCGCGCGAGCGGGGTGTGGAAGGCCTGATGCTCAAGCCGGCGGCCTCGCCCTATGGCGTGGGCCGGGTGCGCGGGCCCGAGGCTTGGTGGAAGTGGAAGCTCGCGCCCCTGGTGGTGGATGCGGTGCTGGTCTATGCCCAGCGCGGCCACGGCCGGCGCGCCAGCCTCTACACCGACTACACCTTTGCCGTCTGGAGCGATCCGCCCGAGGTGCCGGGGCGCCGCCTGCTGCCCCTGGCCAAGGCCTACTCGGGCCTGAGCGATGCCGAGATCCGCGAGGTCGATGCCCTGATCCGCCGTCACACGGTGGAGAGCTTCGGCCCGGTGCGCAGCGTGGCGCCGCTGATGGTCTTCGAGCTGGGCTTCGAGGGCCTGGCCGAAAGCCCGCGCCACAAGAGCGGCCTGGCCCTGCGCTTTCCGCGCATGCTGCGCTGGCGCCAGGACAAGCCGCCCGAGGAGGCCGACTGCCTGAGCAGCCTGCGCGCCCTGCTGCCCACGCCCGCGGAGGGGCCGGCATGAGCGCGCCGGGCTTGGCACAGGCCTGGCTGGCGCGCCGCGGCTGGCAGGCCTTCGACTTCCAGCGCGAGGTCTGGGCCGCCATGGCCGAGGGCCGCAGCGGCCTGCTGCATTCCAGCACCGGCAGCGGCAAGACCCTGGCCGTGTGGCTGGGCGCGCTGCAGGCCCTGCTGGCGGGCGAGGAGGCCGGGACGCCGGATCGCGAGGCCCCGCCCCTGAGCGTGCTCTGGGTCACGCCCATGCGCGCCCTGGCCGCCGACACCTTGCGCGCCCTGCGCGAGCCCCTGGCCGAGCTGGCGCCGCACTGGCGCAGCGGCCTGCGCAGCAGCGATACCGCCGCCCGCGAGCGCGCTGCGCAGGACCGCCGCCTGCCCAGCCTGCTGGTCACCACGCCGGAGAGCCTGAGCCTGCTGCTGGCCCGCGCCGAGGCGCCGCGCCTGCTCGCGCGCCTGCGCCTGGTGGTGGTGGACGAGTGGCACGAGCTGCTGGGCAACAAGCGCGGGGTGCAGACCCAGCTGGCCCTGGCGCGGCTGCGGCGCTGGAACCCCGGGCTGATGAGCTGGGGGCTCTCGGCCACCCTGGGTGAGCTGCCGCAGGCCCTGCAGACCCTGGTGGGCCTGGGGCCGTCCACGGCGCCGCCGCCGGTACTGGTGCGCGGCGCCAGCGACAAGCGCATCGAGATCGACACCCTGCTGCCCGCCACCGTGGAGCGCTTTCCCTGGGTCGGCCACCTGGGCCTGCGCATGCTGCCCCAGGTGGTGGCGGCCATCGAGGCCACGCCGGGCAGCTGCCTGGTCTTCACCAATATGCGCTCCCAGGCCGAGCTCTGGTACCAGGCCCTGCTGGAGGCCCGGCCCGACTGGGCGGGCCAGATCGCGCTGCACCATGGTTCCCTGGACCATGGCCTGCGCGACTGGGTGGAGCAGGCGCTCAAGGCCGGCCAGCTCAAGGCCGCGGTCTGCACCTCCAGCCTGGACCTGGGCGTGGACTTTCTGCCGGTGGACCGGGTGCTGCAGATCGGCTCCTGCAAGGGCGTGGCGCGCCTGCTGCAGCGCGCCGGCCGCGCCGGCCATGCGCCCGGGCGGGCCGCCCACATCATCCTGGTGCCCACCCACAGCCTGGAGCTGGTGGAGGCGGCCGCCGCGCGCGCGGCCGTGGCCCGGGGCCAGATCGAGGCGCGCCAGAGCCCGCAGGCGCCGCTGGATGTGCTGGTGCAGCACCTGGTGACCGTGGCCCTGGGCGGCGGCTTCCGCCCCGAGGACCTGCTGCCCGAGCTGCGCAGCACCGTGGCCTATGCGGCGCTCGGCGAGGCCGACTGGCAGTGGTGCCTGGACTTCGTGCGCCAGGGCGGGCCCTCGCTGGCCGCCTACCCCGACTACCACCGCGTGCAGGTGGACGAGCACGGCCTGTGGCGCGTGCCCGATGCGCGGCTGGCGCGGCGCCACCGCGCCAATATCGGCACCATCGTCAGCGAGGCCGCCATGCAGGTGCGCTACCTGGGTGGGGCCAGCCTGGGCTCGGTGGAGGAGGGCTTCATCGCCCGCCTGCGCCCGGGCGACTGCTTTCTCTTCGGCGGCCGGCTGCTGGAGCTGCAGCGGGTGGAGCAGATGACGGCCTATGTGCGCAAGGCCGCCTCCGGCCGGCCGGCGGTGCCGCGCTGGATGGGCGGGCGCATGGCCCTGTCCAGCACCCTGTCCGAGGCCCTGCAGCAGCAGCTGGGCGAGGCGGCGGCCGGCCGCTTCGAAGGCCCCGAGATGCGCTGCGCCCAGCCCCTGCTGGCCCTGCAGCAGCGCTGGTCGGCCCTGCCGGCGCCGGGCGAGCTGCTGGCCGAGACCCTGCGCAGCCGCGAGGGCTGGCATCTCTTTCTCTACCCCTTTGGCGGCCGCACCCTGCACCTGGGCCTGGCCGGTCTGCTGGCCTGGCGCGCGGCGCGCGAGTCGCCCGACAGCTTCTCGCTGGCGGTGAACGACTACGGCCTGGAGCTGCTCAGCGCCCAGCCGCGCGACTGGGCAGCCTGCCTGCCGCGCCTGCTGCAGCCGGCGGTGGGTCGCGACGCGCTGGCGGCCGAGCTGCTGGACAGTCTCAATGCCAGCGAGCTGGCGCGGCGGCGCTTTCGCGAGATCGCGCGCATCGCCGGCCTGGTGTTCCAGAGCCATCCCGGCGAGCAGCGCAGCAGCCGCCAGCTGCAGGCCTCGTCCTCGCTGTTCTACGAGGTCTTCAGCCAGTACGACCCCGAGAACCGCCTGCTGGGCCAGGCCCGCAGCGAGCTCTTGCGCGAGGAGCTGGCGCTGGAGCCGCTGCAGGCCCTGCTGCAAAGCCTGAGCGCGCGCCGCCTGTGCCTGCAGGCCCTGGAGCGGGCCACGCCCCTGGCCTTTCCGCTGATGGTGGAGCGCCTGCGCGAGCGCCTGAGCAATGAGCCCCTGGCGCAGCGCATTGCCCGCCTGGTGGCCGATCTGGAGCAGGCGGCCGGGGAGGGCGGGGCGCCGGCCCCCGATGCCGCCACCCTGATGCAGGCCCTGGGCCCGCAGGCCGCCGCGCCGGTCCGCACGCCGCGCCGGCGGCGCAGCGCGCGATGAAGGCCGACGCGGGGATGGGGCCGTGTGATCTGGCCCTGGACTTTGCGGGCGAGCGCCTGCACCTGCTGCCCGAGCGCGCGCTGTGGTGGCCGCAGGCGCGCTGCCTCTTCGTGGCCGATGTGCATCTGGGCAAGGCCGCGAGCTTTCGCGCCGCGGGCCAGCCCGTGCCCAGCGGCACCACGGCCGACAATCTGCGCCGCCTGGACCAGCTGCTGCAGCGCCTGCCCGCGCAGCGCCTGGTGGTGCTGGGCGATTTTCTGCATGCGCGCGCGGCCCAGCAGGCGGCGCTGATGCAGCCCCTGCGGCAGTGGCGCGCGCGGCATGCGGCCCTGGCCATCGCCCTGGTGCGCGGCAACCATGACGAGCATGCCGGCGATCCGCCCGCGGATCTGGGCCTGCAGATCGTGGACGAACCCCATGCCCTGGGGCCGCTGCGCGCCTGTCATCACCCGCAGCTGCTGCCCGGGCTGGGCGTGCTCTGTGGCCATGTGCATCCGGCAGTGCGCCTGCAGGGGCTGGGGCGGGAGCGATTGCGCCTGCCCTGTTTTGCGCTGCGGCCCTTCACGGCCGAGCAGGGCGGCCTGCTCCTGCTGCCGGCCTTTGGCGCCTTCACCGGCGCCAGCCTGCGCCCGCTGCCGCCGGGTCTGCGGCGCTATGCCGTGGGCACGGACCGGGTCTGGGCCCTGGACGGTCGCTGATCAGGGCTGGCGGTAGACCAGCACCTTGAGCGCGCGCTCCGGCGCCACATCGGCAAACACCGGCGGATTGGCCAGACGCTCCACGCAGACCAGGCCCGGCGCCTCGCGCGCCATGCCTTCGCGCAGGAACTCGCTGTCCAGCTTGGGCGAGTTCAGGCAGAGCAGGGCGTGGCCGCCCGGTGCCAGCAGCTCGGGCAGGCGGCGCAGCAGGCGGGGATAGTCCTTGGTGTCGATGAAGCTGCCCTTCTGGTAGCTGGGCGGGTCCATGATGACCAGCTCATAGGGTCCGCTGCGGCGGATCTTGCCCCAGGAGTTGAAGATGTCATGCGCCAGGAACTGCGCACCCGCCAGGCCGTTGAGCTGGTGGTTGCGGCGCCCGCTCTCCAGCGCGCCGCGCGCCATGTCGACGTTGAAGACCTGGGCCGCACCGCCCTGCAGGGCTGCCACCGAGAAGGCGCAGCTGTAGGCAAAGAGATTGAGCACCTTGCCGCCGGGCTGAGCCCGCGCCCAGTCGCGCACCCAGCGCCGGCCCTCGGCCATGTCCAGGAAAAGGCCATGGTTCTGGCCGCGCATCAGGTGCACGCCGTAGCGCGCGCCGGCCTCTTCCACCACATGGGGCTCGGGTACCTGGCCGCTCATCAGGCGGTTGCTGGTGCCGGTCTCCTCGCGGCACTGGTAGACCCAGTTCAGCGGCTCGCCCGGTGCGATCTCGGCCCAGCGCGCCGCCAGGGCCGCGCCGATGCGCGCGAGGCTCTCCTCGTCCGTCGGGGCGAAGCTGGTGAGCAGCCACACGGGCGGATAGCTGTCCAGGGTCCAGGCCTCGCAGCCCGGGTGCAGACCGCCGCGCCCATGGAAGTGGCGCCCGGCCTCGCGCGGGTAGGGCAGGGCGGCGATGGTGGCTAGCAGGGCTTGCATGGGCGGCGGGGATGGCTGGAACAGCTGAAACAGCGGGCGGGGCGACAGTGTAGGCCGCCGCTCATCGCGGCCGGCAGGCAAGACCTGGCCCCGCATCGCCTTGATCCCCCTCAAGAAAGTGTGGGGGAGGGCGCAAATACCAGATGCCAAGCGGGTGGCGACTCGCTAAGATCCAGCGCCGATGTGGAATAGCTCACGCGCTCGCCAGTTTTTGAGGATGGCTGCGGCCCTCCTCCTGGTCGCGGCGTTGGCGCCTTCCATCACGCGCTATCTGGGCGTGCTCGAAGGCCGTCCCCTGGCCCTGGGCGCGCTGTGCGTCACCCCGGGCAGCGCCTCCTCCAGCGAGATCGAGCGCGAGCTGCAGCTGGTGGGCTATGACTGCGCCGCCTGCCTGATCGCCCTGCGCGATCTGCTGCCCGCACCCGAGCCGCTGGCCCTGGCCCAGTGGCTGCGCCAGGACCTGGGCCAAGCCCATGGCCAGCGCCCGCAAGCCCTGCCGCCGCGGCCAGCGCCGCTGCTGCTGCCGCCCTCGCGCGGCCCACCCAGCCACCTGGCCTGATTCGAGCCCCTGGGGCGTCGCCGTGTCCGGCCTGAGCCGGCGCTGAGTCGCGTCCCTCGGGCCTCGGGTCCGCGCCTTCTCTCCCTGCCGCCACGCAGCCCCCGGCCGCCGCGCTCCCGAGTGCGGTGAGCGGGCCTGCGCACGCCGTCACGCCTGATCCACCGTCCCCCTGCCTGCAGCGCCATGCCGCTGCGGGGCGGCGCTCGCCTGCGCGCCCGTCCGGCGCCGGGGCGCTCACACCACAAGACCTTGCTTCGGAGTAAGCACCCATGCCCTTCAAACCCACCCCGCTGCTGCTCGCCGCCCTGCTGACCCTGGCCACCACGGCCAGCCAGGCCCATATGAGCTATGGCAATCGCAATCTGGGCACCCTGCTGAACGGCAGCCAGATCACCCTGGCCAATCAGACCGTCACCAGCAACTATGGCTGGGCCGATGCCGCCGACCACAGTCTGGTCTTTGATCCCAGCCTGGGCAGCCAGACCCGCGTGGACAACCTGGCCCTGGGTGATGCCCACAAGGGCCGCGCCTTCCGCCTGCATCTGGACCAGACCCTGAGCCTGAGCTTCACCGTGGCGGCCCAGGCCAATGCCACGGCCACCTCTCTGGGCGGTCTGTTGCCGGGCTTCTCGGTCTACCGCGGCCTGTTCGCCACCTCGCCCTATGCCGCCCCGCAGACCAGCGCCGACTACGACAGCGCCGCCGCTTCCCTGGCCTGGCGCAGCGCCTGGGCCCAGTCCCAGCTGGGCGCGCAGTACGACCACAGCGCCACCCAGGGCAGCTGGAACGCCCTGGGCGACTGGAAGATGGGCGGCGATGGCGACCCCGTGGGCCAGGCCGCCGCCCTCAGCAGCCTGAGCTTCATGGGCTATGGCCGCGACCTGGATCGCGACGGCCGCGCCAGCCTGACCCTGACCCTGGGCCCCGGCGACTACACGGTGCTGGTGGGCGGCGACGACATCGCCAGCAAGGGCTCGGCCACGGCCAACAGCGCCTACGGTCTCTCGCTGAGCGTGAGCGCCGTGCCCGAACCCGCCTCGGCCCTGCTCTTGCTGCTGGGCCTGCCCCTGGTGGCCGGCCTGCGCCGTCGCGCGGCCCAGTCCTGAAACCCTCCCCGCCTCACTTCCTTTCATCCCAACACAGGAGTCATCCCCATGAAGACATCGCTCATCGCCGCCGCCCTGCTGAGCCTCGTGGGCCTGCAGGCCCAGGCCGCCAGCTACAACATCACCACCACCTTCTACGAGCCGGACACCCAGCCCAAGGACAGTATCTTCAAGGGCAGCTTCGACTACGACGCCAGCACCCGCAGCATCAGCAATCTCAAGGGCCTGCTCAGCGAGTCCATGACCGGCAGCGATGCGAGCACCATGAGCTGGCTGAGCCTGAACTACCAGCTCAAGTCCTGGTACGACGCGTCCCTGGGCGGCACCTTCGCGGCCGTCTTTCGCAACAGCAATACCAACACCTTCTGGACCGGGCTGGGTGGTGATGGCTGGTCGCCGCAGGCGGGCGTGACGGCGGGCGGCGTGTTCTACGGCTTCCCGGGCGCGCGCAACAACCCGGGCAATGCCTATGCCCTGGTCTTTGTCCCCAACGACCCGCTGGCCGCGCTGACCCAGGCCCAGATCGACAAGCTGGCCTATGCCGACTGCGCGCCCGGCGGCATGATGGGCGCGGTCTGCATGACCGGCACCTCGGAGGCCGGCTATGGCGCCCTGGGCACCATGAGCGGCTACCCGGTGGCACAGAGCATCACCGCGGCCGTGCCCGAGCCCGCCAGCTACGCCCTCCTGCTGGGCGGCCTGGCCCTGGTGGGCGCCGTGGCACGACGCCGCCAGGCACGCTGATGCGCGGGCGGCACCTTTTTTCCATGTCCCGGCGGCGTTTCAGCGTGCGTCGCCTGCCCCTGCTGATGCTGGCGGCCGGTCTGCCCCTGGGTTTGCAGGCGCAGACCGCTGCGGGCGCGGCGGCTGAGGAGGCCGCCGAGGCGCCGGCCAGTCTCGGGCGGGTGCTGATCAGCGGCCATGCCAGCGGGGTGGAGGCCGGGGCCGGCGAGAGCCTGGCCCCGCGCCTGCTGGCCCGCCGCCGTGCCGGCACCAGCGATGTGGCACGCCTGCTGGAAGGCCTGCCGGGCGTGAGCCTGGCGGGCGCCGGTGGCGTGTCCAGCCTGCCCGCGCTCAACGGCCTGGGCGGCGATCGGGTGCGCACCCAGGTGGATGGCATGGACCTGGTGGCCGCCTGCCCCAACCACATGAACTCGCCCCTGTCCTATCTGGACCCCAGCCAGGTGGGCAGCGTGCGGGTCTATGCCGGCATCGCGCCGGTGAGCCTGGGCGGCGACAGCCTGGGCGGCACGATCCAGGTGCAGGCGCCCGAGCCCGAGTTCGCCGCGCCGGACCAGCCCTGGCTGAGCCAGGGCCGCCTGAGCGGCCAGTGGCGTGGCGCGGGCCGGGAGCGCGGCGCCCAGCTGGGCGCCAGCCTGGCGGCCGAGCACTGGGTGCTGGCCTACCGCGCGGCCAGCACCCGGCGCGAGAACTACCGCGCCGCCCGCGACTTCAAGCCCGAGACGCCCGGCACCGAGGGCGGACCGCCCCTGCCCGGCGACGAGGTGGGTTCCAGCGCCTACCTTGCGCGCAACCAGGAGCTCTCCCTGGCCCTGCGCCACGAACAGCATCTGCTGCTGCTCAAGGCCGGGCGCCAGGAGCTGGGCTTCGAGGGCTTTCCCAATCAGCGCATGGACATGACGTCCAACCGCAGCACCCAGCTCAGCCTGCGCTACAGCCTGCGTTTCGAGGGCGGCGAGCTGCTGGCGCGGCTCTACCAGCAGAAGGTGGCCCACAAGATGGACATGGGCCCCGACCGCTACCGCTACGGCTATGGCATGCCCATGGACACCGAGGCCACCACACGCGGCGGCCTGCTGCAGGCAACGCTGGCGCTGGGCGAGGCCGCGCGCCTGCGCCTGGGGGCCGAGGGCCAAAGCTATGTGCTCTACGACTGGTGGCCCGCCGTGGGCGGCAGCATGGGGCCCAATGCCTTCTGGAATGTGGACGATGGGCAGCGCCGCAAGCGCGGCCTCTTCGCCGAGCTGGAGGCGCCGCTGAGCGAGCGCTGGTCCTACCAGCTGGGACTGCGCGCGGACAGCGTGACGACGGATGCCGGGCCGGTGCAGGGCTATGACAACGGCCTGGGCGCCATCTGGGGCCATGAGGCCGCGGCCTTCAATGCCTTGCCGCGCCACCGCAGCGACGGCCTGCTGGATGCGGTGGCCCTGCTGTGGTTCCAGCCCGAGCCGGGCCTGCTCTACGAGATCGGCTGGGCGCGCAAGAACCGCGCCCCCAGTCTCTACCAGCGCTACCCCTGGTCCACCCAGCCCATGGCCGCGCTGATGAACAACTTCCTGGGCGATGGCAATGGCTATATCGGCCGCCCCGATCTGCGCCCCGAGCGCGCCAGCACCCTGAGCCTGGCCGCGCAGTGGCAGGACGCCAGCGATCCGGTCTGGAGCCTGCGCGCGGCCGCACATCACAGCGAGATCCACGATTACATCGATGCCCGCCGCTGCGATTTCGGTCAATGCGGCGCGGCCAACCCGGGGCTGCGCGAGGGCTTTGTGCTGCTGCAGTACGAGAACCAGCGTGCCCGCATCCGAGGCCTGGATCTGCAGGCGCGCTGGCGCTTCGCCGAGTCGGCGGCCTGGGGCCGGCTCACGGCCGGCGCCCAGCTCAAGCAGCTGCAGGGCCGCAACACCGCGCGCGGTGACGGGCTCTACAACCTGCAGCCCGCCCAGCTCACACTGAGCCTGGAGCAGCAGCGCGGGCCCTGGCAGCTCAGCGCCGAGTGGGTGGGCTCGGCGGCCAAGCGCCGGGTCTCGGCGGTGCGCAACGAGATGTCCACCGCGGGCTATGCCCTGCTGCATCTGCGGGGCGCCTATGAGCTGGGCGCCTGGCGCCTGGACTTCGGGGTGGAGAACCTCTTCAACCGCTTTCACAACCCCGCCATGGGCGGCGCCTACCTGGGGCAGGGACGTTCCATGACTTCGGCCGGCCTCCCCTGGGGCACGCCCGTGCCCGGCCCGGGCCGCTCGGCCTATGCCGCCCTGGCCTACAGCTTTCTCTGAAACCATGAAGCAGCACAACTCACTTCCATCCCTGATGCTGGGCGGAGCCTGGCTCCTGCTGCTGACGGCCTGCGGCGGCGGCAGCGAGGGGCCCCGGGTGCGCGACGAGGCCCAGCAGATCGCGCTGGAGACCCCGCCGCGCCTGCTGGTGGGCGGCACGGCCAGCCTGCGCGCCATCGCCAGCTCCGGCCTGCCGGTCAGCTATGCCAGCCTGAGCCCGCAGAGCTGCCAGGTGGACGCCAGCAGCGGTCTGGTGCAAAGCCTGGCGGCGGCGCCCTGCGTGATCGGCATCAGCCAGTCCGGCAATGCCAGCTGGGCCCCGGCGCCGTCCCAGCAGATCACGCTGCAGCCCGAGGCGGTCACGCAGAGCCTGAGCTTTGCCGTGGCCCCCGTGCTGCGCGCCGGTGGCAGCGCCAGCCTCAGCGCCACGGCCAGCTCGGGCCTGGCCGTGCTCTACAGCAGCCTCAGCCCCGAGATCTGCAGCGTGGAGGCCGAGAGCGGCCGCCTCCTGGGCCTGCAGGCCGGCAACTGCCGCATCGCGGCCGACCAGGCCGGCGATGCCCGCTGGTCTCCGGCCCCCCAGGCCGTGCTGCAGCTGGAGGTGCTGCCCGACCCGCAGCAGCGCATCAGCTTCGACCCCGCGCCCACGCTCACTGTGGGCGGCCAGGCCCGCGTGAGCGCCACGGCCAGCTCCGGCCTGCCGGTGCGCTACAGCAGCCTGAGTGCCAGCGTGTGCAGCGTCGAGGCCAGCAGCGGCCAGGTGCAGAGCCTGAGCCTGGGCGACTGCGTGATCGCAGCCGACCAGGCGGGGGATGCCTTGCATGATCCCGCGCCGCGTGTGCTGCTCAGCCTGAGCACCCAGCCCGGCGCCAGCCCGCCCGGCCCGCCGCAGGGCGTGAGTGCGCGCCTGGGCGGCGATGTGCGCAGCGTGCTGATCAGCCTGGGCGCGGTGGACAGCGGCGGCAGCCCCATCAGCGCCTACAGCGTGCAGTCCCAGCCCGCGGGCATCACGGCCAGCGGCAGCAGCCTGCCGCTGCGCGTGAGCTGCCCCGCCAGCTGCGCCGGCTACCGCTTCACCGTGGCGGCCGTGAATGCGCGCGGCGCGGGGCCGGCCTCGGCAGCGGCGGAGGTGATCACGGAGTTCGACATCACCACGGTCTTCCGCGAGCCTGACACCCAGCCGCGCGACACGATCTTCATCGGGCGCATCATGCTCAACTCCAGCACCGGCCAGCTCAGCGGACTCAAGGGTGTGCTCACCGAGTCGATGACCGGCGCCGCCCTGGGCAGCGCGCCGCTCTACGACATGGTGCAGGTGCCGTTGAACTACCAGCTCAAGAGCTGGAGCGATGCCGCGCTGGGCGGCAGCTTTGCGGCCAGCTTTGCCAAGAACAGCATCAGCACCTTCGCCACCCTGGGCGGCGGGGACGGCTGGTCGCCCGCGGCGGGCGTGGCCGTGGGTGGGGTCTATGCCGGCTTCCCCGCGCCCTACGCGGGCACGGTGAAGAACAGCTATGTGCTGGTCTTCGTGCCGCAGGACCCCTTTGCGCCACTCACCCCGGCCCAGCTGGCCAAACTGGCCTATGCCGACTGCGCCCCCGGCGGCATGATGGGCGCCACCTGCATGACCGGCACCAGCGTGGCCGGCTACGGCGCCCTGGGCACCATGAGCGGCTATCCCCTCTCGCAGACCTTGAGCCCGCGCTGAGATCGGGGCCGAGGTCCGCGTGCGGGCTGGCGGGGATCAGGGTATGTCCCCACACCGGTGATCGTTTGAATTTGTAGGATGACCTGACAAATACAGCGATCCCGGAGACACACCTTGCCCCCCAGCGCGCTCGCGGCCCCGCCGCGCTTGCAGGCCAGCCGCCTGTCCGATCGTCTCGCCGCCTGGCTGGTGGCGCAGATCGAGGGCGGGGTGCTGGTGCCGGGCGCGCGCCTGCCCACCGAGCAGCAGCTGGCCGAGCAGCACGGCGTCTCGCGCACCGTGGTGCGCGAGGCGGTGCACCAGCTGAAGTCGCGCGGCCTGCTGATCTCGCGCCAGGGCTCGGGCGTCTATGTGGCCCCGCCGGCCGTGCACAAGCCCCTGGACTTCGATCCCTCGGTGCTGGAGTCGCTGGAGGCCGTGGCCCATATCGTCGAGGTGCGGCGTGCGCTGGAGGGCGAGATCGCGGCCCTGGCGGCGCGCCGGGCCTCGCGCAGCCAGATCACGGGCCTGCGCCGCGCCCTGCGCGAGATCGAGACGGCCGTGGCCGCCGGCGGTGATGGGGTGGATCAAGACCTGGCCCTGCACCGCGCGATTGCCGAGGCCACGGGCAATCCGCAGTTCGGCCGCTTGCTGGGTTTCCTGGAGCAGTACCTGCGCGAGGCCATGCGGGTCACGCGCGGCAACGAGGCGCGCCATCAGCACTTTGCCGACGCGGTGCGCCAGGAGCATCAGGCCCTGGTGGAGGCCATCGCGGCGGGCGACGAGCAGGGCGCCCGCGCCATCGCCACCGGGCATATGGAAAAGGCCGCCGACCGCCTGGTGCAGGTCGGCGCGCTGCCCTTGCGCCGCAAGGCGCGCAGAGAAAGCAAGCCATGAGCGACACAGCAGACGGTGGAGTTCGGCCCGTGCTGGGCGTGGTGGGCCTGGGGTCCATGGGCATGGGCGCGGCGCTCTCGGCGCTGCGGCGTGGCCTGCAGGTCTGGGGCCTGGACCTGCGCGCGCAGGCGCGTGAGCGCTTCGCCGCCGAGGGCGGGCACGCCACAGAATCCCTGGCCGAGCTGGCCGCGGCCTGCGATGTGGTGCAGCTGCTGGTGGTGAATGCGGCCCAGACCGAGCAGCTGCTCTTTGGTGAGCCGGGGCTGGCCACCCTGCTCAGGCCCGGTGCGGTGGTGATTGCCTCGGCCACCGTGGACCCGGCCTTGCCGCCGCAGTGGGAGGCACGCCTGGCCGAGCGCGGCCTGCACCTGATCGACGGTCCGGTCTCGGGCGGTGCGCGCAAGGCCCTGGATGGCGAGATGACGGTGATGGCCTCGGGCCGCCCGGCGGCCTTTGCCGCGGCCGAGGTGGCGCTGAACGCGCTGGCCGGCAAGGTCTACCGCCTGGGCGATGTGGCCGGCCTGGGCTCCACGGTGAAGATGGTCAACCAGCATCTGGCCGGCATCCATATTGCCGCGGCCTGCGAGGCCATGGCCCTGGGCCTGCGTGCCGGGGCCGATGCCCAGCAGCTCTTCGAGGTGATCTGCAACTCGGCCGGCATGAGCTGGATGTTCCAGAACCGCGTGCCCCATATCCTGGCGGGCGACTACCGGCCCCTGTCCAGCGTGAACATTTTCATCAAGGACCTGGGCATCGTGCTGGACGCCGCGCGCAAGCTGCAGTTCCCGCTGCCGCTGGCGGCCCAGGCCCACCAGCTCTACCTGGCCACGGCGGCGGCCGGCCATGGCGACGAGGACGACGCCGCCGTGATCAAGCATTACGCCGCCCTGGCCGGCCTGCAGCTGCCGGAGGCCCTGGCATGAGCGGCGCCGCGCACCGCCCCGTGCTGGGCGTGATTGCCGACGACTTCACCGGCGCCAGCGATGTGGCCAGCATGCTGGTGCGCGAGGGCCTGCGCACGGTGCAGCTGATCGGCGTACCGACGGCCGACGCGCCCCTGCCCGAGGGTCAGCCCGACGCTCTGGTGATCGCGCTCAAGACCCGCACCGTGCCGGCGGACGAGGCCGTGCAGCAGGCGCTGGCGGCCCTGCGCTGGCTGCGCGAGCGGGCCGGCGCGCGGCAGTTCTATTTCAAGTACTGCTCCACCTTCGACTCCACGCCGGCCGGCAATATCGGGCCGGTGGCCGAGGCCTTGCTGCAGGCCCTGGGCAGCGACTTCACGATTGCCTGCCCGGCCTTCCCCGAGAACGGCCGCACGGTGTTCCGCGGCCATCTCTTCGTGGGCGACCAGCTGCTCAGCGAGTCGGGCATGCGCGATCACCCGCTCACCCCCATGCGCGACGCCAATCTGCAGCGCGTGCTGCAGGCGCAGAGCCGCGGCCGCGTGGGCCTGCTGCCGCATGAGGCCCTGGCCGGCGGGCCGGCCGCGGCGCGCGAGCGCATGGCGGCCCTGCGCGCCGCGGGCGTGCGCCTGGCCGTGGCCGATGCGGTTGACAACCAGGACCTGCGCGTGCTGGCCGAGGCCTGCCTGGACCTGCCCCTGCTCACTGCCGGCTCCGGCCTGGCCCTGGGCCTGCCGGCGCTCTATGCGGCGCGGGGCTGGATACGGCCCGATGCCCATGCCGCCGATCTGCCCGCCGTGGGCGGCCGCGCGGCCGTGCTCTCGGGCTCCTGCTCCCAGGCCAGCAATGCCCAGGTCCAGCACTGGCTGGATGCCGGCCGCCCGGCCTGGCGTCTCGATCCCCTGGCCCTGGCCGAGCACGCCGAGGCCCCCGTGCAGCAGGCCCTGGACTGGGTCGGCAAGCAGCAGGCTGCGCCGGTGCTGATCTATGCCACGGCCGCGCCCGAGGCGCTGCGCGAGGTGCAGATGCGCCTGGGTGCGGCCCGCGCCGGCGCCCTGGTGGAGCAGGCCCTGGCCGCCATCGCCCAGGGCCTGGTGCAGCGCCTGGGCGTGCACCGCCTGGTGGTGGCCGGAGGCGAGAGCTCGGGCGCCGTGGTGCAGGCCCTGGGCGTGCAGGCCCTGCGCATCGGCGCGCCCATCGATCCCGGCGTGCCCTGGACCCAGGCGCTCAATGGCGGCCCCCTGCTGCTGGCGCTCAAGTCCGGCAATTTCGGCGGGCCGGACTTCTTCTCCAAGGCCTTGCGCCTGGTGGCCTGAGCATGGAACACCCGGACGCCAGCCCCGAGCGGCAAGACCTGGCCCTGCGCCAGGAGATCTGCCGCGTGGGCCGCTCGCTCTTCGAGCGCGGCTATGTGCACGCCACGGCCGGCAATATCTCGGTGCGCCTGCTCGAGGACCGCGGCTTTCTGATCACGCCCACCGATGCCTGCCTGGGTTTCTTGCAGCCCGCGCAGCTGGCCCATGTGGCGGCCGATGGCCAGACCCAGCTCTCGGGCGAGCGGGCCAGCAAGACCCTGGCCCTGCACCGGGCCATCTATGCCGCGGAGCCGCAGGCCGGCTGCGTGATCCACACCCACAGCACGCATCTGGTGGCCCTGAGCCTGGCCGGGGTCTGGCAGCCCGAGCGCGTGCTGCCGCCCATCACGCCCTACTACCTGATGAAGGTGGGCCCCGTGCCCCAGATCCCCTACCACCGCCCCGGCGACCCGGCCGCGGCCGCCCTGGTGGCCCAGGCCATCGAGCAGGCGCGCGCCGCGGGCCGGCCGCTGCGCGCAGTGCTGATGGAGCGCCTGGGCCCCAATGTCTGGGAGGCCAGCCCGGCGGCCGCGATGGCGGTGCTGGAAGAGCTGGAAGAGACCGCCCGGCTCTGGCTCATGTGCCGGCCCGCTCCGCTGGACGAGGCCCGCATCCAGGAACTGCGCCAGCACTTCGGCGCCCGCTGGTAGGCCCCGCAAGCCGCCCCGACACCCCAGGACACGACCATGCCGCAATTCGCCGCCAACCTCAGCCTGATGTACACGGAGCATGACTTCCTCAAGCGCTTTGGCGCGGCGGCGCGCGACGGCTTCAAGGCCGTGGAATACCTCTTCCCCTATGCCCATGCGCGCACCGTGCTGGCCGAGCAGCTGCGCGACCATGGCCTGCGCCAGGTGCTCTTCAATGCACCGCCGGGCGACTTCGAGGCGGGCGAGCGCGGCCTGGCCTGCCTGCCCGGACGCGAGGGGGAGTTTCGCGTGGACTTCATGGAGCAGGCCCTGTCCTATGCCGAGGCGCTGGACTGCCCGCGCATCCATGTGATGGCCGGCCTGGTGCCGCCGGGCGCCGACCGTGCGCGCCTGCGCCACACCTATCTGGAGAACCTAGCCTGGGCGGCCGAGCGCGCGGCAGACGCCGGGCGCGAGCTGCTGATCGAGCCCATCAACACCCGCGACATCCCGGGCTACTTTCTCAACCGTCAGGACGAGGCCCATGCCATCGTGGCCGAGGTCGGCGCTTCCAACCTCAAGGTGCAGATGGACCTCTACCACTGCCAGATCGTGGAGGGCGATCTGGCCATGAAGCTGCGCCGCTACCTGCCCGGCGGCCGGGTGGGCCATCTGCAGATCGCCAGCGTGCCCGAGCGCCACGAGCCCGAGGCCGGCGAGCTGAACTACCCCTGGCTCTTCGCCCTGCTGGACGAGCTGGGCTATGCCGGCCATGTGGGCTGCGAGTACCGGCCGCGCAGCGGCGACACCTCGGCGGGTCTGGCCTGGTTCGCCCACTACAAGGAGCAGCAGCGATGAAGGTGCTGATCACCGGCGGTGCCGGCTTTCTGGGTGCCCGCCTGGCGCGCGCGCTGCTGGCGCGCGGCGAGCTGGCGGGCCGGCCGCTCACGGGCCTGGTGCTGGCCGATCTGGTGGCGCCGCCGCCCGATCTGTGCGCCGAGGCGCGCGTGAGCGTGCGAGAGGGCCAGCTGATGCCGCAGGCGGACGCCCTGGCGCGCGAGGGCCTGGACGGGGTCTTCCACCTGGCCTCGGCCGTCTCGGCCGAGTGCGAGGCTGATTTCGAGCTGGGCCTGCGCTCCAATCTGGACAGCACCCGCGCCCTACTGGATGCGCTGCGCCGGCAGGGCGGCGGTGCGCGCCTGGTCTTCGCCAGCTCGGTGGCCGTCTATGGCTCGGACCCGGCCCCGCCCCTGCCGCCGGTGGTGCATGACGAGACCCTGCCCACGCCGCAGTCCTCCTACGGCATTCACAAATTCATCTGCGAGCAGCTGGTGGCCGACTACACGCGCAAGGGCTTCATCGACGGGCGCAGCGCCCGGCTGATGACGGTGGCGGTGCGCCCGGGCCGCCCCAATGGCGCGGCCTCGGGCTTTCTTTCGAGCATCGTGCGCGAGCCGCTGGCGGGCCTGGACGCCGTCTGCCCGGTGGCGCCCGAGACCCGGGTGGCCCTGGCCTCGCCGGCCAGCACCATCGCCGGCCTGATCCGCGTGTTCGAGGCCAGCCGCGAGGACTTTGGCGGCCGCACCGCCCTGAACCTGCCGGCGCTCAGCGTGAGCGTGGCCGAGATGCTGGACGCGCTGGAGACCCTGGCCGGCCCCGAGGCGCGCGCGCGCGTGCGCTTCGAGCCCGATGCCGCCATCGCCCGCATCGTGGGCGCCTGGCCGGCCCGCTTCGAGTCGCAGCGCGCGGCACGCCTGGGCCTCAGACCCGATGCCGACTTCATCAGCGTGCTGCGTCAGTACGCGCAGGACCATGCCGAGGCCGTGCGCATGCCGCTGCGCTGCTAGGGCGCCAAGCTTTTCCTCGCTGTTTCTTCCCTGTGTTCTATCGCCTCACGACAACGGAGACAAATCACCATGATGAGCAAGACGCTGCAGACGAAGACGATGTTCACCCGCTCCCTGCTGGCGGCCGCGGCCCTGCTGGCCGGCACGGCGGCCTGGTCCCAGACCGTGCTGAAGATCGGCTATGCCACCAGCAAGGAGTCGCACTACGGTGTGGGCTCCACGGTCTTCTGCGACGAGATCGAGAAGGGCACCCAGGGCCGCTACAAATGCCAGCAGTTCCCCAACTCCGCCCTGGGCGGTGAGCGCGAGCAGATCGAGGCGGTGCAGCTCGGCACCCAGGACCTGACCAACACCTCCACCGGGCCCCTGGGCAACTTCCTGCCCGAGGCCAAGATCTTCGACATCCCCTTCCTCTTCCGCGACTACAACCACGCGCGCCACACCATGGACGGCCCCATCGGCCAGGACGTGCTGAAGAAGCTGCAGACCAAGGGCCTGATCGGTCTGGCCTGGACGGAGAACGGCTTTCGCCACATGACCAACAACAAGCGCGCCATCACCCAGGCCAGCGATGCCTCGGGCCTGAAGCTGCGCACCATGGAGAACAAGATCCATATGGAGGGCTACAAGACCTTCGGTCTGCTGCCCACGCCCATGCCCTTCCCGGAGCTCTTCACCGCGCTGCAGCAGGGCACGGTGGACGGGCAGGAGAACCCCATCCCGGTGATCCTGTCCTCCAAGTTCTCCCAGGTGCAGAAGCATCTCTCGCTGACCGGCCATGTGTACTCGCCGGCCGTGCTGCTGCTCTCGCCCAATGTGTGGAACAAGCTCTCCGAGGCCGACAAGAAGGTCTTCCAGGACGCCGCCGCCAAGGGCGCGGCCGCCCAGCGCAAGAAGGTCAATGACGACGAGGCCAATGGCATTGCCCAGCTGAAGAAGGACGGCATGCAGGTGGTGGAGAAGGTGGACGGCGAGAGCTTCCGCAAGGCGGTGGCGCCGGCCTATGCGGGCTTCGCCAAGGAGTTCGGGGCGGACAAGATCGCGGCCATTCAGGCGGTGAAGTAAGCCCACCCCCTACCGGCTGCGCCGGCCCCCTCAAGGGGGCGGTGCCAGCCGACCGGCCAAGCCGGATCGGCGGCACCCGCTGGGTCAAGACCCGACCCTCGGATGGAGTTCTGAGATGAAATCACTCTTGCTTGCGCTGGACCGCCGCCTGAGCGGCCTGGCGCTGAACCTGGCCTGCCTGCTGCTGGCCTTGATCTGTGTGCTGGGCCTGTGGCAGGTGCTGGCGCGCTTTGTGTTCTCCCAGCCCAGCACCTGGACCGAGGAGGCCATGCGCCGCCTGCTGATCTGGTGCGTGATGCTGGGCGTGGTGGTGGCCTTCCGGCGCGGCGCCCTGGTCTCGGTGGACCTGATGCTGCGGCTCTCGCGCGGCTGGTGGCGCCGGGTGGTGCGCAGCCTCATCACCGTGAGCTCCCTGGCCTTTCTGGCGGTGCTGCTGTGGTTCGGCATCGATCTGGCCTGGCGGGTGCGCTTCCAGACCTTTGCCAGCCTGGACCTCTCCATGGCCTGGGCCTATGCGGCCCTGCCCGTGGGCGCCGCCCTGGGCCTGGTGGCCGTGCTGGCCCAGCACCTGGATCCGATGAACGAAGAGCTGGAGAGCGCGCAGTAAGCCGCGCGCCCCGCCGCCTAAGGACCCTCGCATCATGCCCCTGACCCTTCTGATCACGATGCTGCTGGCCTTTGCCTTCAGCATCTCCATTGCCGTGGCCATCGGCGGTTCGGCCATGCTGGGCCTGGCCCTCTTCGACCCGGCGCGCCTGGTGCTGGCGCCCAAGGAGATGTTCACGGCCATCGACAAATTCCCCCTGGCCGCCATCCCCTTCTTCATCCTGGCCGGCAATCTGATGGAGACCGGCGGCATCTCGCGCCGCCTGGTGGACTTCGCCAAGTCCCTGGTGGGCGGGGTGCAGGGCGGCCTGCCCATGACCTGCGTGCTGACCTGCATGATCTTCGCCGCGGTCTCGGGCTCCTCGGTGGCCACCACCTTCGCCATCGGCGCCATCCTGATCCCGGCCCTGATCAAGCATGGCTATCCGCGCGAGTACGCGGCGGCCCTGCAGGCCACGGCGGCCGAGCTGGGCGTGATCATCCCGCCCTCCATTCCCATGATCCTGTTCGGCGTCTCGGCCGAGGTGTCCATCGGCGAGCTCTTCATCGCCGGCTTCGGGCCGGGCCTGCTGATCGGCGGCGCCCTGATGCTCTTCGTGCACCTGTACTGCCGCTGGAAGGGATGGGGCCTGCGTGACGGTGACGGCCGCCTGAGCGTGGGCCGCGCCACGCTGAACGCCGGCTGGGCCCTGCTGATGCCGGTCATCATCCTGGGCGGCATCTACGGCGGCGTGTTCACGCCCACCGAGGCCTCGGTGGTGGCGGTGTTCTATGCACTGATCGTGGGCCTCTTCGTGCACCGCGAGCTCACGTTCAAGGACCTGCTGCCGGTGCTGCGCAAGTCCGTGATCAGCAGCAGCGTGATCATGTTCATCATCGCCAATGCGGGCCTGTTCGCCTTCCTGATCACGCGGGCCGGCGTGCCCGAGGCCCTGGGCGGCTGGCTCACCGAGGTGCTGCGCTCGCCGCTGTGGTTTCTGCTGGGCGTCAATGCCGCGCTCTTCGTGGTGGGCATGTTCATCGAGACCTCGGCCGCCATCATCGTGCTCGCGCCCATCCTGGTGCCGGTGGCGCGGCACTTCGGCGTGGACCCGGTGCACTTCGGCACCATCATGGTCGTGAACCTGGCCCTGGGCATGATCACGCCGCCCTTTGGCGTGAACCTGTTCGCCGCCTGCACCGTGGCCAAGATCTCGCTGGACCGCATCGTGCGGCACCTGCTGCCCTTTGTGCTGGTCATCATCGCCTGCCTGATGGTGATCACCTATGTGCCCTGGATCAGCCTCGCGCTGCGTGATCTGGTGTTTGCCGCCCCGGCCGTGGCCCCGGTCATCGGTCCGCAATGAGGTAAGGAGGAGCCTTGATGACCACATTGCCCGCGTTCCTGAATCTCATCGATGGCGAGGCGTGCGCCGCGGCCGGCGGCCTCACGCTGGAGGTGCTGGACCCCGCCGATGGCCAGGTCTTCACCCGGCTGCCGCGCAGCGATGCGCGCGATGTGGACGCCGCGGTGGCGGCCGCGCGCCGCGCCTTCCACGGCCCCTGGGGCCGGGCCACGGCCACCGAGCGCGGCCGCGTGCTGAGCCGCCTCGCGGCCCTGATCCTGCAGCAGCACGAGGCTCTGGCCCAGCTGGAATGCCGCGACACCGGAAAACCCATCCAGCAGGCCCGCGCCGACATCACGGCCTGCGCCCGCTACTTCGAGTACTACGGCGGCGCGGCCGACAAGCTGCATGGCGAGAGCATTCCCTATGCGGCGGGCAGTACCGTGATCGCGCTGCGCGTGCCGCATGGCGTGACCGGTCACATCATTCCCTGGAACTACCCGGCCCAGATCTTCGGCCGCTCGGTGGGCGGGACCCTGGCCGCCGGCAATGCCTGCGTGGTCAAACCGGCGGAGGACGCCTGCCTCACGCCCTTGCGCATCGCCGCGCTGGCCCTGGAGGCCGGCCTGCCGCCGGGCGCGCTGAACATGGTCTGCGGCCTGGGCGTGGAAGCCGGTGCGGCCCTGGCCGCGCACCCGGGCATCAACCACATCTCCTTCACCGGCTCGCCCGGCACCGGCACGGCTGTGGCCCAGGCGGCGGCGCTCAACCATGTGCCGGTGACGCTGGAGCTGGGCGGCAAGTCGCCCCAGATCCTGTTTGCCGATGCCGATCTGGACCTGGCCCTGCCCGTGGTGCTCAACGCCATCGTGCAGAACGCCGGCCAGACCTGCGCGGCCGGCAGCCGGGTGCTGATCGAGCGCCGCATCCATGCCCAGGTGATGGAAGGCCTGGCCGCGCGCTTCGCGGCCCTGCGCACCGGCCCCGGTCTGGCAGGCCCGGACTGCGGCCCGCTGATCAATGCGCGCCAGATGGCGCGGGTGCAGGCCTTGGTGGAGGCGGGCCTGGCCGACGGCATCCAGGCCGTGGCCCGGGCCCAGCTCGCGCCCGAGGCGCCGGCCGGCGGTTTCTACTTTGCGCCCCTGCTGCTGGACGGCGTGCCGCCCGATCACGCCATCGCCCAGCAGGAGCTCTTTGGCCCGGTGCTGGCGGCCTTTGCCTTTGACAGCGAGGAAGAAGCCATCGCCCTGGCCAATGGCACGCCCTACGGCCTGACCGCCGCCGTCTGGACCCGCGATGGCGCGCGCCAGCTGCGCTGCGCCCATGCCATCGAGGCCGGCCAGGTCTTCATCAACAACTACGGGGCCGGCGGCGGCATCGAGCTGCCCTTCGGCGGCATGAAGCATTCGGGCTACGGGCGCGAGAAGGCCTTCGAGGGCCTGCGCAGCTTCACCACCATCAAGACCATTGCCATCTCGCATGGCTGAGGAGAGCAGCACCATGACAGCGAAGAATCTGCAGGACCGCGTGGCCATCGTGACCGGCGCGGGGGGCGGCTTTGGCGAGGGCATCGCCAAGCTCATGGCCGAGCGCGGCGCCCGGGTGGTGGTGGCCGACATCCGGCTGGATGCCGCGCAAGCCGTGGCCCAGGCCATCCAGGCCGCGGGCGGCCAGGCCATCGCCGTGGGCACGGACGTGACGCGCAACGAGTCGGTGGGCGCCATGGTGGCGGCCGCGGTGGAAGCCTTTGGCGGCCTGGACATCCTGGTCAACAACGCCGGCACCACGCACAAGAACCGCCCCATGCTGGAGGTGGACGAAGCCACCTTCGACCGCGTCTACGCCACCAATGTGAAGAGCATCTATCTCGGCGCGGTGCATGCCGTGCCGCAGTTCCGCAAGCAGGCGGCGGCCGGGCGCCGCGGCGGGGTGATCATCAATATCGCCTCCACCGCCGGCGTGCGGCCGCGCCCGGGCCTGAGCTGGTACAACGGGACCAAGGGCGCGGCCATCAACCTCACCAAGGGCATGGCGGTGGAGCTGGCACCCGAGGGCATACGCGTGAATGCGGTCAACCCGGTGATGGGCGCGACCGGCCTGATCCAGGACTTCCTGCCCGGCGAAGACAGCGAGGCCACCCGCGCCAAGATCATCGCCACCATTCCCATGGGGCGCTTGTCCACGGCCCTGGACATTGCCAAGGCCACGGCCTTCCTGGCCAGCGACGAGGCCGAGTTCATCACCGGCGTGGCCATCGAGGTGGACGGCGGGCGCTGCATCTGAGCGTCCGCGCTCAAGCGGCGTTGCTCAGCCGCGCGGGTAGAGGATCATCTGCGTGCAGCGGAACAGGGCCAGGGTCTTGCCGCTGTCGCGGTGGCTGACCACGGCGTCCCAGACCTGGGTCGTGCGGCCGCCGTGATAGAGCTTGGCCACCACCTCCACCACGCCCTCGCGCGCCGTGCCCAGGTGGTTGGACTTGAGCTCGAGGGTGGTGAAGCTCTGCGCACCCTCGGGCAGGCTGGCCATGCAGCCATAGCCGCAGGCCGTGTCGGCCAGCGTGACCACGCTGCCGGCATGCAGAAAGCCGTTGGGTGCCATCAGATGCGGGGCCACGGCAAGTTCGGCCCGTACCTCGCCGGCGGCGAGGTGCTGGACCACGATGCCCAGATGGCCGGGCAGGCTGGCATCGTGACGGGCTTGCAAAGAGGGTTCGAGCTTCATCGTGAGGACGGGGCAGGGGCGAAAACGCCGATTCTCGCGTGCCCCGCGGCGCTTACTTGCTCTTGAGCTGCACCCAGCGCACTTCCAGCCAGTTGTCCGGGCGGTGCACCACGTCCACATGGCTGCGCGCGGCCCAGGGGATGAACTGGCGGTGCAGGGGGATGTAGTGCACCTGCTCGGCCTGGCGCAGGAAGACCTTCTTGATCAGGGCCTTGCGTTTCTCGGCGTCGGGCTCCACGCTGGAGGCGGCGACCAGGGCGTCGAGCTCGTCGTCCTTGAAATTGCCGCGGTTGTATTCGCCCACGCCCTTCTCGCCGCGGTTGCGGTAGTGCGAGGTGAAGATGCTCTCGGGGTCGGTGATGGAGCCCCCCCAGCCGAAGAGGTAGATCGAGGTGTCGAGCTTCTCCACCTTGTTGAAGAACTGCGCCTTGGGCTGCGCATTCACCCGGGTCTTGACGCCGATCTTGGCCCACTGCGAGGCCAGGGTCACGCAGATGCGCTCGTCGTTCACATAGCGGTTGTTGGGGCAGTCCAGCTGCACCTCGAAGCCCTCGGGGTAGCCAGCCTCGGCCAGCAGCTTCTTGGCGGCGTTCAGGTCATAGGGCAGGCGGCGCTCTACCTCGGGGTCGTTGTAGCTGCCCAGGGGCGAGGGCACGACCGCACCGGTGGGCGCGGCCTGGCCATTCATCAGCTTGTCCTTGATGGTGACGATGTCGATGGCCTGGTAGAGCGCGCGGCGCACGCGCTGGTCCTTGAAGGGGTTCTTGCCCTTGACGCTGCTGTAAAGCAGCTCGTCGCGGCCCTGGTCCAGCCCCAGGAAGATGATGCGGTTCTCGGGCCCGTTGATGACCTTCACGCCGGGTGTCGCGGCCAGCTTCTCCAGATCGCGCGGCGCGGGGTCCAGCACGAAGTCCACCTCGCCCGAGACCAGGGCGGCGGTGCGGGTGGCGTCGCTCTTGATCGGCGTGTAGACGATCTCCTGCACATTGCCTTCGATCTTGCCCCAGTAGGCGGGGTTGCGCTTGTAGACCGTCTTGCTGTCCGGCGCGCGGCTCACCAGCTGGTAGGGGCCTGTGCCATTGGTGTTGAAGGCGGCGTAGCTCTCTTCCTTGTTGGCAAAGTCCTGCGTCTTGGTGGCCTTGTTCTCCTCGGCCCAGGCCTTGCTCATGATGTAGAGCGTGTTGATGTGCTCCAGGAAGATGGGGTTGACCTTGGGCAGCTTGAACTCCACGGTCAGCGCATCGATCTTGCGTGCCTCGCCCAGGGCATTGGCATAGACGGCAATCTGCGAGCTGGGCTGCTTGGCGCGCTCCAGCGAGAACACCACGTCGTCGGCGGTGAAGGGCTTGCCGTCGTGGAACTTCACGCCGGGGCGCAGCTTGAAGGTCCAGCTCAGCGGGCCGTTCTGCTTCCACTCGGTGGCCAGCTGGGGCACCAGCTTGAGGTTCTTGTCGCGCGCGACCAGGAACTCATAGACCTGGCCGTTGAACACATTGGTCAGCGACTCGTTCTGGGCATAGGGGTCCAGTGTCAGCGGATCACCGGCGCCGGCCCAGCGCAGGGTCTGGGCGGAGGCGGTGAGTCCGGCGGCCAGCAGGGTCAGGGCCAGCAGGGTCTTCTGGGGGGCTCTCAGCATGGAAACGGCAACTCCCGATCAGGTTCTTGGGGCGGCCCCGGCAGGGGCGGGAGGGCACAGCCTATACCGGGGCGGGCCCATCGCTGCAGCGGGAAACGAGATTGCTTATGCGTCGTGTGCCTATGGGGCGCTGTGCGCACCGGGGGCGTCACAAGCCTGGCCGATACTTGGGGTTTTGCATCCTCCCCTACAGTGCGGCGCATGCCCCGGCCCCATCAGGGTCGGCTGGGTGTGGTCTGGCGCTGAGGCACCGAATCCCGATGAGCCTGTTCCGAAAATTCCTGTGCTGGCTGGCCCTGGCCGGTCTGGCCCCGGCCGCCCTGGCCCTGGGTGGCAGCGTGGTCACCACCGAGCAGGTGCGTGCCGAGCTCGTGGCCCAGGCGCCCGAGGGCGTGCAGCCCGGCAAGCCCCTGTGGTTGGGCCTGCTGATCCGCCACCAGCCGCACTGGCACACCTACTGGAAGAACCCCGGCGACTCCGGCCTGCCCACGGCCCTGAGCTGGGAGCTGCCTGCCGGCGTGAGCGCGGGCGAGATCCAGTGGCCGGTGCCGCAGCGCCTGCCGGTAGGCCCCCTGGTCAACTACGGCTATGAGGGCGATCTGCTGCTGCCCGTGGCCCTGACGGTGGGCCCCGAGTTCAAGAGCGAGACCCTGGTGGCCAAGCTGCGCGCCGACTGGCTGGTCTGCAAGGAGGTCTGCATTCCGGAGTCGGGCGAGTTCACGCTCAAGCTGCCGGTGGCCGCGGCCACGGCCCCGCAAGCCGCGCTCTTCGAGCGCAGCCGCGTGGCGCAGCCGCGCGTGCTGGCCGAGGCCCGCGCTGAGGCCAAGCTGGACGAGGCCGGCCTGCAACTCAGCCTTGAAGGCCTGCCCGCCGATTGGCAGGGCAAGACCCTGCAGGCCTTCCCCGAGGAGGCCGGCGTGTTCGACCACGCCGGTGCCCAGCCCCAGCGCTGGGAAGGTGGTCGCCTGCTGCTGACCCTGCCGATTTCTGCCCAGCGCAGCGAAAGCCCGGGCCAGCTGGCCCTAGTGCTGCGCCAGGACGGCAGCGAGCGCGAGCAGGGCGGGCTGCGCCTGGCCTATGCCGTGGCGAACTGGCCCGCGCTGCCGGGCGCCGCGCCGGCGCCGGCGCTGCAGCCGGCCGAGCCCGCCGCCCCGGCGAGCGGCGGCAGCTCCACCCTCGTGGCCCTGCTGCTGGCTTTTGCCGGCGGCCTGCTGCTGAACCTGATGCCCTGCGTCTTCCCGGTGCTCTCGCTCAAGGTGCTGGGCTTCACCCAGCATGCGGGCGAGCGCCGCGTGCTGCTGGCCGGGGGCCTGGCCTATACCGCGGGCGTGGTGCTGAGCTTTCTGGCCCTGGCTGGCCTGCTGCTGGCCCTGCGCTCGGGCGGCGCCCAGCTGGGCTGGGGCTTCCAGCTGCAGTCGCCGCTCTTCGTCTCGGGCCTGGCCCTGCTCTTCGGTCTGATCGGCCTGAACCTGCTGGGCGTGTTCGAGATCCGCGCCGTGCTGCCGGGCAATCTGGCCGGCGCGCGCGCCGCCAATCCCGTGCTGGACCATGGCCTCACCGGCGTGCTGGCCGTGCTGGTGGCCTCGCCCTGCACGGCGCCCTTCATGGGCGCGGCGCTGGGTGCGGCCCTGACCCTGCCGGCCGTGGAGGCCCTGGCCATCTTCGCCGCCCTGGGCCTGGGCATGGCCGCGCCCTATCTGGCCGCCAGCCTCTGGCCCGGTCTGGCGCGCGCCCTGCCGCGCCCGGGCGTGTGGATGAAGCACTTCAAGATCCTGATGGCCTTCCCCATGTTCGCCACCGTGCTGTGGCTGCTGTGGGTGCTGGGTCAGCAGGTGGGCATCGATGGCGCCGTGGCCCTGCTGGGCCTGCTGCTGGCCTTGGCCCTGGCGGCCTGGGTGTATGGTGCCCAGGACCTCAAGCCGCGCGGCCGCGCCGTGCTGGGCGGCATTGCCCTGGCCGTGCTGGCAGCCACCGCGCTGTGGGCCTGGCCCGCGCTGCGCGAGGCGCCGCCCGCCAGCGCCGTGCAGGCCGAGTCCGGCAGCGGCTGGCAACCCTGGTCGGCCGACAAGGTGGCCCAGGCCCAGGCCGAGGGCCGCACGGTGCTGGTGGACTTCACCGCCGCCTGGTGCGTGACCTGCCAGTTCAACAAGCGCGGCGCCCTGGCCGACGCCCAGCTGCTGGCCGATCTGCAGGCCCGCAAGGTGCTGCTGCTGCGCGCCGACTGGACCCGCCGCGACGCCGCCATCAGCCAGGAGCTGAACCGCCTGGGCCGCAGCGGCGTGCCGGTCTATGCCGTCTATGCGCCCGGTGCCAGCACGCCGCGCCTGCTGCCCGAGATTCTCAGCGTGAGCCTGTTGCGGGAGGCGCTGGCGCTCTGAGGCGCCGCAGGGCCCTCGCCTTGCTTTGTGTGTTCCAGACTGTGCTTCAGGAGGTGTGCATGAAACGATCGACGATGGTGCTGGCCCTGGGCCTGGCGGCGGTGTCTGCTGGTGTGCAGGCCAATGCGGTGGTGGGGCAGACCGCGCCCGCCTTCAGCGTGACCGACAGCCGCGGCAAGACCGTCAGCCTGGCGGACTTCAAGGGTAAGCATGTGGTGCTGGAATGGGTGAACCCCGGCTGCCCCTTTGTGCAGAAGCACTACAACAGCGGCAATCTGCCCGGCACCCAGCAGCGGGCCACGGCACAGGGCGTGGTCTGGCTGGCGGTGAGCTCCACCGCGCGCAGCGCCAGCGACTACAGGCCGCCCGCCGAGCTGGAGGCCTGGCTCAAGAGCAAGCAGGCCGCGCCCAGCGCCACGCTGATGGATGACGAGGGCAAGCTGGGCCGCGCCTACGGGGCCCGCACCACGCCGCATCTGTACCTGATCGATCCGACCGGCAAGCTGATCTACGCCGGCGCCATCGATTCCAAGCCCACGGCCAATCCGGCCGATATTGCCAGCGCGGTGAACTATGTGAACCAGGCCCTGGGCGAGGCCCTGGCCGGCAAGCCGGTGAGCCAGGCCACCACCACGGCCTACGGCTGCACCATCAAGTACGCCAGCTGAGCCAGGCCCGTCTCCATGCAAAAAGGCCGGGCAAGTGCCCGGCCTTTGGCTTTGTGTGGAGGCGGGATCAGCCCTGGTTCTCAGGGGCCGGGCGCGGAGCGCGCGGCTTGCCCTGGCGACCCGCACCGCCACCGCCGCCTTCGCGGCGCGGCGGGCGCTGGCCACCGTCACGGCGCGGGCCCTCACCGCGGCGCTCATGCGGGCCACGGCGCTGCTGGCCCTGGGGCTGCGAGGCGCGGCGGATGCGGTCTTCCTCCAGCTCCTTGCGGGCGATCTCGAGCAGGCCGTCCAGCTCCTCGTCCTTCACGCCCTTGAGCGCGCAGAAATTGGCGCGGGTCAGGGTGGTGTGCTCGAAGTCGCGCAGCAGATTGGCGCGCTGGCGGCGCTCCTGCTGCTCCTGGGCGCGGCGCTCCTCGGCCAGGCCGCGGCGGCGGGCCAGCTCTGCGGCGGCGGCCTCGCGATGCTCGTCGCTGAGCTCGCCGGCCGGCTGGCCATCGAGGTCAAAGCGCTGCTTGGCCTTGCTCAGCGCCACCAGATAGGCGGTGCCGCCGGTGTAGCGGCGCAGCACGACCGAGAGCAGGGGCTTGCTGAACTGACCCGGTGCGCGCTCCTGGATGTCGGCCTGGATGCGCAGCTTCAGCGGCTTGGGCGGACCGTCGAACAAGGCCGGGAACAGGGCCTTGAGTTGCTGCAGGGCCGCGGCCGGGCTCAGGTCCTGGGGGGCGGCTTCAGCGGCGGTGACGCCTTCGGGGGTGGGGGACGACATAGGCAGGAGGACGGCTGGTGGCCGCCACACGTGAAGAAAATGGAAAAGCCCGATTGTGCCTAGGCTGAGGAGGCCCCGGCAAACTCAGGCGCGTAGCAGACGCGGTTGCGGCCCTCGAGCTTGGCGCGGTAGAGCTGGGCGTCGGCCTGATCCAGCCCGTCTTCCAGCCGCGCATGGTCGGCCAGATCGGCCAGGCCCAGGCTGGCGGTGACGGTCAGGCCCGGCGCCAGGGCCGACCAGTCGTGACGCTCCACGGTCTGGCGCAGGCGCTCGCAGATCTGCAGGGCGAGCTCGGGCGAGACCTCGTCCAGCGCGATCAGGAACTCCTCGCCGCCGTAGCGCGCGGCCAGGTCCTGGCTGCGGCAATGGGCCTGCAGCAGGGCGCCGAGCTGGCGCAGGGCCTGGTCGCCCACGGCGTGGGAATGCTGGTCATTGACCAGCTTGAAGTGATCCAGATCAATCAGGGCCACGCACAGCGGGCTGCCGGCGGCGCGCGCGGCCTCGTGGCGCAGGGCCAGCTCGGTGTCCAGGCGGCGGCGGTTGGCCAGGCCGGTGAGCGGGTCCTGCAGCGCGTCGCGACCCAGGGCCTCGGCGCGGCGCGCCAGCTCCTCGTTGGCGCGGCGCAGGGCCTCGGCCTGCTGGCGTTCGGCGGCGGCCTCGGCCAGGGCGCGCTCGGTCTCCAGGCGCACCGCCAGCACGCGGGCGCGCTGCTGGGCGCTGTTGAGCGCGTGCTCGCTGCGCAGCACATGGAAGCGCTTGTACAGGCGCAGGGCCTCGGCATGATCGCCGGCCTGCTCGGCCAGCTCGGAGGCCAGTTCGTAGAGCGGGATCAGCAGATTCTTGCTGCGGGCCTGCTCGCCGATGCCCAGGCCCTCGGCGGCAATGTCGCGCGCCGCCTCGAGCTCGCCGGCCTCGCGGTACATCAGGGCCAGGTATTGCGCACGCTGCACACGCGAGCCCTGGTCGCCGCGGCCCTCGGCCAGGCGCAGCTGCTGGGCGAAGGCGGCCAGGGCCTCCTCGCGCCGACCCAGCAGGGCCAGGGCGGCACCGCGGTTGCTGTGCACCACCACCTGCACGCGCTGCAGCTGGGCCTCGATGGCAATGGCCAGGGCGGCCTCGTTGAGCTCCAGCGAGCGCAGCAGGGCGGCCTCGGCCTCGGCGTTGCGGCCCTCGGCCAGCCAGGTCTCGCCCAGGTCCAGCTCGCGCCCGGCCATATTGGCGCGCGAGATGGCCAGCAGACGCGGCCGCCCCTGGCTCTCGGCCACAGCCAGGGCGCGCTGGTGCCAGTCCAGGGCGGCCTCGGCATTGCCCAGCTCGCCATAGACGATGCCCAGCAGGTTCAGGGTGTCGAAGAGCAGCTCGGGGTCTTCGCCGCCGCGGCAGGCGGGAAGGGCGGTCTCCAGGTCCTGCAGGGCCTGGTCGTTGTCGCCGATGCTCCAGCCCACGCGGGCCGAGGCCAGGCGGGCGCGCGCGCGTAGCAGGCGGTCACCCTGGGCCTGGCTCAGGCTCAGGGCGCTGGTGGCATGGGCGGCGGCCCGGTCGTGCTCGCCTCGGCGCTGGGCCACATGGCAGAGCCAGGCATGGGCGTGGACTTCGGCGCGCAGATCGGCCTCGGCCCGGGCCGCGTCCAGCAGCTGCCGGGCGCAGTCATGGCACAGGTCCCAGCTCTCGCTCGAGTAGGCCGCCTGGGCCTGGCCCAGCAGCGCATCGAGCTCGGGGACGTCCATGGAGACGGTGGGCGGGGAAGAAGTCATGGGCTTGGCGGCGCCGATGATAGGCGCCGGCGGTGGGCCGCCGCGCCCGGGTCCCGCTCAAAACCGCTCAGGGCGTGTCATCTTTGGGTTTTGCGCAGCTGGGCTTGCAGATCAGCTCGGTGCGACCGAGCAGGCGCACCGATTGCAGGCTGCTGGGCGGGCGGTGGCGACCGCATTTGAAGCAGGAGCGCGTGTGACCGCTGCCCAGAAAGGGCGAACCGCCCAGCTTGCTCGCGTAGCGCAGGCCGTCGTCGGTCACGCTCGTGTGGGTATCTTTGCTCATCAGGATCCCTCCACCAGTGATATTAGGCCGGGCCGATGACAGTGCGCCCCCTCGCTTGCACTGATGTCGCGCGAAGGCTGGCGCGATCAGCGCACAATCGCGCCTTCCGCAGAACGAATCCGATGGCCAAACTGTTTTTTCGCTACGCGGCGATGAATGCCGGCAAGTCCACCGCCCTGCTGCAGGTGGCACACAACTACGAGGAGCGCGGCCACCAGGTGCGCATCTTCACCGCCCGTCTGGATGATCGCTATGGCAGCGGCTACGTGACCTCGCGCCTGGGCCCGCAGCGCGTGGCCGAGACCTTTGACGCGCAGACCGATTTCCTGGCGGTCTTTCTGGAGGCGGGGCAGCTGCGGCCGGGCGTGGCCTGTGTGCTGGTGGATGAGGCCCAGTTCCTGAGCGAAGCCCAGGTGCGGGCCTTGCATGAGCTGGCCCATCTGCATGGCCTGCCGGCCATCTGCTACGGCCTGCGCACCGATTTCCGCGGCGAGCTGTTTCCTGGCTCGGCCATGCTGCTGGCCCTGGCGGACGAGATGGACGAGATGAAGACCATCTGCGAGTGCGGTCGCAAGGCCACGATGAATATGCGGCTGGACGCCGCCATGCGCCGCGTCACCGAGGGCGCGCAGGTGGATGTGGGCGGCAATGCGCGCTATCGCGCCGTCTGCGGGCGCTGCTTCCGTCTGGCCTGAGGCCCGCGACTTGAGACAGGGCCAGCCCTGCGCGGGCGCGCAGGGCGGAGCCGGGTTTACTTCTGGTTGAGCTGCTCTTCCAGCTCTTTGCAGCTGGGCGCACACACGGGCTGAGACTTGCCCAGCAGCTTGCGCGACTTCAGCATCGCGCGCGGGCGGTGCTTGCCGCACAAGAAGCACGACATGGTGGCAGCCCCGAAAGAGGAGGTCGCCGCAAAGGGCGAACCGGGTGCTTTAGAGCGGTAACGCAGGCCATCCGCTTCGATGGTCGTCTTGGTACTTTCCTTGGCCACGCTGGTCCTGGTGAGTGTGAGATGGAACGCCCGCGGCGACCGGGGCTGCCGCAGCAGCCGCTATTTTCGTCGATCCGGCTGCCACGCCCTGAGGGCTGTATTTTCCACCATGTGAGGCCCTCCCGGGCCGGCAGGGCCATTCGGGCCCCTTTTTGGGGGAGGTGCGAGGCCGGCCCTCAGCGCCCCTGAAAGCGTGGCGCGCGCTTTTCCTGCCAGGCGCGCACGCCCTCGGCCAGGTCTTCCGAGTCCTTGGCGCGCTCGATGTCGGCGGCCAGGGCTGCGGCATCCAGGCGGCCGGCGGCGATGGCATTCAGATGGCGTTTCATGCCCAGCAGGGCCAGGGGCGCGGCGGCCAGCAGGCGCTCGCACAAGGCCTCGGTGGCGGCCTGCAGGGCGGGTGTGTCGTCCAGCAGCTGGTCCAGGAAACCGCAGTCGCGCATGGCCTGGGCGTCCAGGGTCTGGCCGGCCAGCAGCACCTGCTTGGCCGCAGCCAGGCCCAGGCGGTTCACATAGCGCTCCAGGCCGCCGCGGTAGAAATGCAGGCCCAGGCGAGCGGCCGGCACGAACATCTCGCAAGCCCGGGTGCCCAGGCGGAAGTCGCAGGCCAGGGCCAGATCGGTGGCGCCGCCGTAGACGCCGCCCTGGATGGCGGCCACGGTGACGGGCCGGGCGTTTTCCCAGGCCTGGGCCAGGGACTCGAAGAGGGCGCCGGCGTCCACGCCGGGCACGGCGTCGATGTGAAAGCCGCTGCAGAAGTGCCGCCCTTCGCCCGTCAGCAGCAGCACGCGCACGGCCGTGTCGGCCTCCACCCGGGCCAGATGGGCCTGCAGGGCCTGCAGATCGCCCAGCTCCAGGCGGTTGGCCTGGCGCGGGCGGCGCAGGGTGATGCGGGCCAGGGGGCCTTCGATCTCCAGCAGGGGGGCGTGGGCTTCGGTAGAGGCAGGCATGGCGCCGGAGTCTAGGGCCTGTGCGCATAGCAATTTCGACCGACTGGTCGGACGAGATTTGCGCTTTGTCAATGCGGCCTCGTACTAAGGGCATTCCCCAGGCATTTGCGTAGAGTGGGCCGAAACCTCAAGCGGGCCGCAGAGCTCGCGTCCGTTCGGAGACATGTGTTCATGGATTTCACGATAGCGAGCATCCTTGCGCTGGACGGTGTGACCAACGGGGCGATCTACGCCCTGCTGGCACTCAGCCTGGTGCTGGTTTTTGCGGTCACCCGCATCATCTTCATCCCCCAGGGCGAGTACGTAGCTTTTGCCGCGCTCACCATGGCGGGCCTGCAGCTGGGCCAGACCCCGCTGACCATCTGGTTCCTGCTGGCCATGGCTCTGGGCGTAGCGGTGCTGGACCTCTGGGCCGGCTGGCGGGCCGGGCGAGCGCCCGCCGCCCTGCTGCGCGAGGTGGGCCTGGCGGCCGCCCTGCCGGTGGCCATCGCCCTGGTGGGTCTGTGGGCGGCGCCGCTGAAGCTGCCGCTCTTTCTGCAGGCCTTGCTGACCCTGGCCATCGTCACGCCCATGGGGCCTCTGGTGTACCGCCTGGCCTACCAGTCCCTGGCGGATGCCTCGGTGCTGGTGCTGCTGATCGTTTCCGTGGGCGTGCACTTCGCGCTGACGGGTCTGGGCCTGGTGTTCTTCGGGGCCGAGGGCTCGCGCAACCCGAGTTTCTGGGACGCCAGCTTCAGCTTCGGCCCGCTGGCGCTCTCGGGGCAGACGGTGATCATCATCGGCGCCTCCATCGCGCTGATCGTGCTGCTGTGGCTGTTCTTCGAGAAGAGCCTGTACGGCAAGGCCTTGCGCGCCACGGCGGTGAATCGCCTGGGCGCGCGCCTGATGGGCATCTCCAGCACGGCCGCGGGCAAGCTGTCCTTCACGATGGCGGCCTTCATCGGCGCGCTCTCGGGCCTCTTGATCAGCCCGACCACCACCATCTTCTATGACAGCGGCTTCCTGATCGGCCTCAAGGGCTTTGTGGCCGCGGTGTTCGCCGGTCTGTCCAGCTATCCGCTGGCGGCCGTGGGCGCCTTGCTGGTGGGGCTGCTGGAATCCTTCAGCTCCTTCTGGGCCAGCGCCTTCAAGGAGGTGATCGTGTTCACCTTCATCCTGCCGGTGCTGCTGTGGCGCTCGCTGCGCGATCCCCATCAAGACGAAGAGTAAGCCGAGATGCAAGCGCGCAAATTCCTTCCGCTGGCGGGCGCAGCCCTGCTGTTCGCCCTGCCCGTGCTGCCGGTGCCGGAGTTCTGGATCACCCAGCTCAACTACATCGGCCTGTTCGCCCTGGTGTCCCTGGGCCTGGTGCTGCTCACCGGCGTGGGCGGTCTGACCTCCTTCGGCCAGGCGGCCTTTGTGGGCCTGGGCGCCTACACCACGGCCGTGATGAGCACCAGCTACGCCGCCTCGCCCTGGCTGGCCCTGCTGGTGGGCCTGGTGATCACCGGCGTCGTTGCCCTGGTGCTGGCCCTGCTGACCCTGCGCATGTCGGGTCACTACCTGCCGCTGGCCACCATCGCCTGGGCGCTGAGCCTGAACTTCTCGATGGCCAATATGGACTTCCTCGGCAAGTACGACGGCATCCAGGGCCTGCCGCCGCTGCACTTCCTGGGCATCAGCCTGCAGGACGGCCGTGCCATCTACTACCTGATCTGGGTCATCGCGATCCTGGCCGCGATCGGCGTGCGCAATCTGCTGGACTCGCGCCCCGGCCGCGCCATCCGCTCGCTCAACGGCGCCACCACCATGGCCGAGGCCATGGGCGTCTCCACCTTCCGCTACAAGGTGGTGATCTTCGTGATCGCGGCCCTGCTGGCCTCGGTCTCGGGCTGGCTGTTCGCGCACTTCCAGCGCACGGTCAACCCCAGCCCCTTCGCGCTGAAGATGGGCATCGAGTACCTCTTCATGGCGGTGGTGGGCGGCGTGGGCACGGTCTGGGGCGCTTTCATTGGCGCCGGGATGGTGAAGATCATCGAGGACCAGCTGAAGGTCGTCCTGCCGGCCCTGCTGGGCAGCAATGGCAACTTCGAGATCATCGTGCTGGGCATCGTGCTGGTGCTGATGCTGATGTACGCGCCCAAGGGCCTGTGGCCCTATATGACGGCCTTCTTCGGCCGCTGGTGGCCGGCGCCGGCACGCGCCCGTGACTGGGCGGGTGCCGAGCCCCTGGCCGCGCGCGACAAGCCCCAGCCCGGCGAGCTGCTGCTGGAGGTGGACAAGGTGCGCAAGCAGTTCGGCGGTCTGGTGGCCGTCAACGATGTGAGCTTCCAGATCCGCGCCGGCGAGATCATCGGCCTGATCGGTCCCAATGGCGCCGGCAAGAGCACCACCTTCAACCTGATCTCGGGCGTGCTCTCGCTGACCAGCGGCGCGGTGAGCTTCCGCGGCCAGGCGGTGGGCGGACTGGCCTCGCGCGAGATCGCGCGCCGCGGCATGTCGCGCACCTTCCAGCACGTGAAGATGATTGCCGACATGACGGTGCTGGAGAACGTGGCCCTGGGCGGCTATCTGCGCTCGCACAACGGCGCCGCGCGCGCCATGCTGCGCCTGGACCGCGAGGAGGAGAAGCGCCTCTTCGCCGAGGCCGAACGCCAACTGCAGCGCATCGGCATGGGCGACAAGATGTTCGAGCTGGCTGGCAATCTGGCCCTGGGCCCGCAGCGTCTGATGGAGATCGCCCGCGCCCTGTGCACCGATCCCGCCCTGCTGCTGCTGGACGAGCCTGCGGCCGGCCTGCGCCACAAGGAGAAGCAGGCCCTGGCCGAGGTGCTGCGCCAGCTCAAGAGCGAGGGCATGAGCATCCTGCTGGTGGAGCACGATATGGAATTCGTGATGGGTCTGACCGACCGCATCGTGGTGATGGAGTTCGGCACCAAGCTGATCGAGGGCACGCCGGCCGAGGTGCAGGCCAGCCCGGCCGTGCGTGCGGCCTATCTGGGAACGGAGCACTGAGATGGCTGATCTGCTGAACGTCAAGGACCTGCGCGCCGGCTACGGCCGCGCCGAGGTGCTGTCGGGTTTGAACCTGCGCCTGCCCGAGGGCGCCGTGGTCACCGTCATCGGCCCCAATGGCGCGGGCAAGAGCACCACGCTCAATGCCCTGATGGGCGTGCTGCCCAGCCGCGGCCAGGTGCAGTTCGCCGGCGAGGACATCGGCGCGCTCAGCCTGGAGGAGCGCGTGATGAAGGGCCTGGCCCTGGTGCCCGAGAAGCGCGAGCTCTTCACCACCATGAGCGTGGAGGACAACCTGGTGCTGGGCGGCTTCAGGCCCATGAAGCTGGGTCAGCGCGACTGGAAGGAGGGGCTGGAGCAGGTCTACCAGCTCTTCCCCCGCCTCAAGGAGCGGCGCGAGCAGCTCTCGGGCACGCTCTCCGGCGGCGAGCGCCAGATGCTGGCCGTGGGCCGCGCCCTGATGGCTCGCCCCAAGGTGCTGATGCTGGACGAGCCCAGCCTGGGCCTGGCGCCCCTGATCGTCAAGGAGATCTTCCGCATCGTCTCGCGCCTGCGCGAGACCGGCGTGTCCATCCTGCTGATCGAGCAGAACGCCCG
>Ga0233424_10000383_pt1 | contig 58157 bp, 50 predicted proteins | sample Watercolumn_Towu_FD_181011 | JGI IMG/M metagenome (GOLD analysis project Ga0233424, IMG submission 181011) | Freshwater microbial communities from Lake Towuti, South Sulawesi, Indonesia - Watercolumn_Towuti2014_125_MG | ecosystem: Environmental > Aquatic > Freshwater > Lake | place: Indonesia... | reverse complement strand
GTGCGCGCACCAAGGCCCTGGCCGAGTTCAAGAGCGGCGAGCTGACCTGCCTGGTGGCCACCGATATCGCGGCCCGCGGCATCGACATCGACCAGCTGCCCCACGTCGTCAACTACGAGCTGCCCAACGTCCCCGAGGACTATGTGCACCGCATCGGCCGCACCGGCCGGGCCGGCTGCCAGGGCGAGGCGGTGAGCCTGGTCTGCGTGGACGAGCTGAACTTCCTCAAGGACATCGAGCGCCTGATCAAGCGCGAGATCCCCAAGGAAGCCGTGCCCGGTTTCGAGCCCCCGGTGGGCGAGAAGCCCGAGCCCATCGTGCTGGGCCGCATGGTGCTCAACCCCAATGGCAGCCGCGGTCGCGCGCCCAATCCGGGCGGCGGCGGCGGTGGTCGCGGCGGTCGCCCCGGCCAGGGCGGTGGCCGCCCTGGTGGTGGTGGTGGTGGTGGTGGTGGCGGTGGCGGCGGTGGCCGTCCGCAGGGCCAGGGCGCCCGCGCCCCGGGCCAAGGCCAGGGTGGCCGTCCGGCCCAGGCCGGCGCACCGCGCCGCGATGGCGGACGCCCCGCCCAGGGCGGCGGCGGCCGTCCCGCGGGTCAGGGTGGCGGTGGCCGCCCCGGCGGCCAGGGTGGCCGCGGCGGCCCGCCCAAGCGCTAAACCGCTTCCACGAGGGCCCAGCGCCCTCCCCGGCTTGACAGCCTGCCCCTGCGGCCCGCCTTGGCGGGCCGCTTGACTTCCATCAAGCCCCGGCCTCGGGCCCCATGGTCGAATCCGCGCCATCCCCAGCCCGGATCCCCCCATGAAACTCAGCTTTCTCGGCGCCGCCGACACCGTCACCGGCTCCCGCCATCTGCTGGACACCGGCAGCCAGCGCCTGCTGCTGGACTGCGGTCTGTTCCAGGGCTTCAAGACGCTGCGCGAGCGCAACTGGGCGCCGCTGGGTGTACCGCCCCAAGGCCTGGACGCCGTGCTGCTGTCCCACGCCCATCTGGACCACAGCGGCTACCTGCCGGCCCTGGTGCGCCAGGGCTTTAAGGGCCCCATCTTCTCCACCGGCGCCACACGCCAGCTCTGCGAGGTGCTGCTGCTGGACGCGGCCAAGCTGCAGGAAGAAGACGCCCGCCACGCCAACCGCCACCACACCAGCCGCCACGAGAAGGCCCTGCCGCTGTACAGCAGCAGCGACGCCAAGAAGGCGCTGGCGCATTTCGTGGGCCTGCCGCGCGACGGCCGCCTGCGCCTCAAGGACTGCGAGATCCGCTTCACGCCCGTGGGCCATCTGCTGGGCGCCAGCGCCATCCGCATCCAGAATGGTGCCGGCCGCAGCCTGCTCTTCTCCGGCGATCTGGGCCGCAGCAATGACCTGCTGATGCCCCCGCCCCAGCAGCCCCAGGGCGCCGAGGTGCTGCTGATCGAGTCCACCTATGGCAACCGCCTTCACGCGCCCGAGGACGTGCAGGCCCGCCTGGCCCAGATCATCCGTGCCACCCTGGCACGCGGCGGCAGCGTGCTGCTGCCCAGCTTTGCCGTGGGTCGCGCCCAGGCCCTGATGCTGGTGCTGCAGCGCCTGCGCGAGGCCGGCGAGCTGCCCCGCCATGTGCCCATTCTGCTGGACAGCCCCATGGCCGCCGAGGCCACCGAGATCACGCGCCGCAACGGCCGCCTGCTGCGCATCAGCCCGCGCGAGCTGGCCACGCTGGACGATGGCGTCACCGTGGTCAGCAAGCCGGCCGATTCGCTCAAGGCCGCGGTGCGCGCCATGGGCCGGCCCAGCATCATCATCTCCGCCAGCGGCATGGCCACCGGCGGGCGGGTGCTCAACTACCTCAAGACCCTGGCCCCGGGCGCGCGCCACCACATCGTCTTCCCCGGCTTCCAGGTGGGCGGCAGCCGCGGCGCCAAGATGGTGGAAGGCGCGCGCGAGATCAAGCTGCAGGGCGAGTACGTGCCGGTCAATGCCGAGGTCAGCCATCTGGAGGGCTTCTCGGGCCATGCCGATGCCGAGGGTCTGATGGCCTGGCTGCGCGCCCTGGACCACGCCCCCGAACAGGTCTTCGTGGTGCATGGCGACCCGGCCGCCAGCGATGCGCTGCGCAGCCGCATCCAGGACGAGCTGGGCTGGCGGGTGCGCGTACCCCAGCATGGCGAGACCGTGAATCTGTAAGCGGCGGACTGGCGCATGAGCGATTGGCATGCCCTGCTGGGCGAGCAGGCCCCGCTGGCCATGGGTCTGCTGGTGGCCCTGGGTGGCGGCCTGCTGGTGGGCCTGGAGCGCGAGCGCCGCAAGGGCCAGGGGCCGGGGCGCGAGGCCGCCGGCTTGCGCAGCTTCGCCCTGGTCTCGGTGGCCGGCGCCCTGGCCCATGGCCTGGCCGTTCCCGGCCTGCTGCCCGCCGGGCTTGTGGTGGTGGGCGGCCTGGCGGCCCTGACCTACTGGCGCCAGGGCAGCGAGGACCCCGGCCTGACCACCGAGATCGCCCTGCTGCTGAGCTTTCTGATCGGGGCCCTGAGCCTGCAGGCCCCCGCCCTGGGCGCCGCGGCGGCCGTGATGATGACCATGCTGCTGGCCGCGCGCACCCGGCTGCACCATTTCGCCACCCGGGTGCTCACCGAGCAGGAGCTGCATGACGGCCTGATGCTGGCCGCCCTGGGCCTGATCGTGCTGCCCCTGATGCCCACCGAGCCCATCGCCTGGCTGGCCGGGCTCAAGGCCCGCACCCTGCTGGGCCTGCTCACCCTCTTGCTGCTGCTGCAGGCGGCCGGCCATGTGGCCCTGCGCGCCCTGGGGGCGCGCCTGGGTCTGGCGCTCACAGGCCTGTTCTCGGGCCTGGTGTCCAGCACCGCCACCATCGCCGCCATGGGCGGTCGCGCCCAGGCCCAGCCCGAGCTGCGCCGCGCCTTCGCGGCCGCGGCCGTGATGTCCACCGCCGCCACCTGGCTGCAGGCCGCGGTCATGCTGGGCAGCCTGGCGCCGGCCCAGCTGCACCATGTGGCGCCCAGCTGCGCGGCCGGCATGCTCTGTGCCCTGGGCCTGGCCCTGCTGCTGGCCCGCGGCGCGCCCACGGTGGCCGCCGGCCCGGGTAGCGGCGGTCCGCTGCGCCTGCGCGAGGCCCTGATCGTGGCCGGCCTGCTCAGCGCCGTCAGCGCCCTGGTGGGCTGGGCCAATGGCCGCTTCGGCGCCCAGGGCCTGCTGGGCTCAGTGGCTCTGGCGGCTTTTGCCGATGCGCATGCGCCCATGGCCTCCCTGGGCAGCCTGGCGGCGCGCGGCGAGATCACGCCCGCCACCCTGGTCCAGGCCCTGCTGCTGACCATCGCCTGCAACTCCCTGACCCGCAGCCTCACGGCCCTGGCGGCCGGCGGCTGGGCCTATGCGCGCTGGGTGATCGGCGCGCTGATCCTGTCCTGGACGAGCGCTGCCGCGCTGGGCTTTGGCATACTCGCCGCCCTGCGATGAAGACTGCTCCCATTGTTCCGGCCCGCGTGGATTTCTCCGACGCCGAGGTCGCCCAGGCGCCGGACTACGGCGACGTCTACCATGCCCGCGCCGGTGCCTTTGCCCAGGCCCGCCATGTCTTCCTGGGCGGCAACCAGCTGCCCGCGCGCTGGCAGGGCCGCGCGCGCTTCGTGATCCTGGAAACCGGCTTCGGCCTGGGCAACAACTTCCTGGCCAGCTGGGCCGCCTGGCGCGAGGACCCGCAGCGCTGCGAGCGCCTGGTTTTCATCAGCATCGAGAAGCACCCGCTCACCCGCGAGGACCTGGCCCGCGCCCATGCCCGCAGCTCCGCGCCCGAGCTGGCTGCCCAGTTGCTGGCGGCCTGGCCGCCGCTGACGCCCAATCTGCACAGTCTGAACTTTGAGCAAGGCCGGGTGCGCCTGCTGCTGGCCCTGGGCGATGCGCGCGACTGGCTGCGCGAGCTGGTGGCCGAGGTGGATGCGATCTACCTGGACGGTTTCGCCCCGGCGCGCAATCCGGAGATCTGGGGCCCCTGGCTGCTCAAGTCCCTGGGCCGCCTGGCCGCGCCGGGCTGCACCGCCGCCACCTGGAGCGTGGCCCGCCCCGTGCGTGACGGTCTGGCCAGCGCCGGCTTCGTGGTGGAGAAGGTGCCCGGTTTCGCCGCCAAGGGCCAGATGAGCGTGGCCCGATTCGCGCCCCGGCATGCGCTGCAGCGCCCGCCCGGACGCCAGGCCCTGGCGCCCGGCGCCCGCGAGGCCCTGGTGATCGGTGCGGGCCTGGCCGGCGCCGCCTGCGCCCATGCCCTGGCCCGCGAGGGCCTGGCCGTCACGGTGCTGGAAGCCCGTGCGGAAAGCGCCAGCGAGGGCTCGGGCAATCCCGGCGGCCTCTTCCACGGCACCCTGCACCCCGGCGACGGCGTACATGCCCGCTTCAACCGCGCCGCCGCCCTGGCCACCCAGCGCCTGCTGGCCGAGCTGCCGCCCCTGCCCTGGCTGCAGCCCGGCCTGCTGCGCCTGGAGACCAAGCTGGATGTGGCGGCCATGCAGGCCACGCTGGCCACCCAGGGCCTGCCGGCGGACTATCTGCAGGCCCTGACGGCCGAGGCCGCCGCCGCGTGTTCCGGCCTGCCCCTGCACGGGCCTGCCTGGTTCTACCCCGGCGGCGGCGCCCTGCCCCCGCGGGCCTATGTCCAGGCCCTGCTGCAGGCCGCCCAGGCCCGCCTGCTGACGCATTGCCCGGTCGCCGCCCTGCGCCAGGGTGGCGCGGGCTGGCAGGCCCTGGACGGCGAAGGTCGGCTGCTGGCCGAGGCCCCCGCCCTGGTGCTGGCCGGCGGCCAGGCCGGCCAGGCCCTGCTGGCGTCCCTGATGCCGGGCCTGCCCCTGGTGGCCCAGCGCGGCCAGATCAGCCATCTGGCCACCGCCACGCCCCTGCCCCGCCTGCCGGTGGCGGGCGCCGGCTATGCCCTGGCCGATGGTCAGGGTGGCCTGTGGTGTGGCGCCACGGCCCAGCTGGGCGATCCCGACCCGCGGCTGCGCGAGAACGACCAGGCCAGCAATCTGGCGCAATGGGCCGAGCTGGCCGGCCTGGCACACGCCCCGGAGGGGCCGCTGGCCGGCCGGGTGGGCTGGCGCCTGGTGACGCCGGACCGCCTGCCCCTGGTGGGCGGCGTGCCCGCGGCCGAGCAGAGCGGCCGCCAGGACCTGCTGCGGGGTCTGGCCAGGCTGCCGGGCCTGGTGCTGTGCACCGCCCTGGGCTCGCGCGGCATCAGCTGGGCCGCCCTGGCCGGCCAGGTGGCCGCCGCCCAGCTCTGCGGCAGCCCTTTGCCGCTGGAGGCCGAGCTGACGGACGCGATAGATCCGGCGCGATTCGCACTCCGACAGCAGCGCAAGGCAAATTAGGGCTTAAGGTTTTCCCTGAAACTGCCGCTATAGACGGGGATACGGCCGCGGGCCGTGGTCTTGGTCACGGCTCATTGAGAGGCCGCCCCATCTAGGAGACTTTCCCCATGCTGAGCCAGTTGTTTTCCGGTCGCTCCATCGGCCAGCGCCTCGGCGCCGTCCTGACCCTGGTCCTGCTGATCGCCTTTGCCGGCTCGGGCCTGGGCTACTGGGCCCTGTCGCGCGTGGCGGCCGAGACCGACGATATGTACAAGGTCTCCCTGGTCAGCGAGCGCATCGCCTCCGACTGGTACCGCAACATCACCAATGGCGTGAACCGCACCAGCGCCATCGCGGTGAGCACCGACCCGGCCCTGGCCGAGTTCTTCGCCGCCACGGCCGCCGAGTCCACCAAGCAGTCCACCGAGCTGCAGAAGAAGCTGGACGAGCTGATGACCTCGCCGCGCGAGCGCGAGCTCTTCGAGAAACTCTCCGAGGCGCGCAAGGCCTATCTGAGCACCCGCGACGCGGTCTCGGCCGCCAAGAAGGCCGGCGAGGCCGACAAGGCCCGCCAGATCTTTGACAGCCAGTTCCAGCCGGCCGCCACCGCCTTCCAGGACGCCATCAAGGCCATCGTGCAGGACGAGCGCGACCAGCTCGACTCGGCCGCCAAGCGCGTGGAAGCCGCCAACAGCACGGCCCGCACCGGCCTGGTGGTCTTCACCGGCTTTGCCCTGGCCCTGGCCGTGGCCCTGGCCCTGTGGCTGACCCGCTCCATCACCGGCCCGCTGCGCGAGGCCGTGGGCGTGGCCGATGCCATCGCCCATTTCGACCTGACCCGCCGCATCGAGCCGCGCGGCGACGATGAGACCGGCCAGCTGCTGCGCTCGCTGCAGACCATGCAGGGCGCCCTGCTCAAGCTGATCGGCGAGGTGCGCGGCTCCACCGACAGCATCAGCACCGCCAGCGCCGAAATCGCCGTGGGCAACCACGACCTCTCGGCCCGCACCGAGCAGACCGCCTCCAACCTGCAGCAGGCCGCTGCCTCCATGATGCAGCTGACCGGCACCGTGCGTCAGACCGCCGACTCCGCCCTCACCGCCAACCAGTTGGCCAGCTCGGCCGCCGAGGTGGCGCAGCGCGGTGGCGCCGTGGTGGGCCAGGTGGTGGCCACCATGGAAGAGATCAGCACCAGCTCGCGCCGCATCAACGACATCATCGGCACCATCGACGGCATCGCCTTCCAGACCAATATCCTGGCCCTGAACGCCGCGGTGGAAGCCGCGCGGGCGGGCGAGCAGGGCCGCGGCTTCGCCGTGGTGGCCGGCGAGGTGCGCAGCCTGGCCCAGCGCTCGGCCGAGGCCGCCAAGGAGATCAAGAGTCTGATCGGGGCCAGCACCGAGCGCGTGGAGTCCGGCACCCAGCTGGTGCAGGACGCCGGCAAGACCATGGGCGACATCGTCTCCAGCGTGCAGCGGGTCTCGGACATCATCGGCGAGATCAGCGCCGCCGCCCGCGAGCAGAGCGACGGCATCAACCAGATCAATGCCGCCGTCACCCAGCTGGACCAGATGACCCAGCAGAACGCCGCCCTGGTGGAAGAAGCGGCCTCGGCCGCCGAGAGCCTGAAGGAGCAGTCCGGCCGCCTGGCCGGTGCGGTGGGCGTGTTCCGGCTCTGAGCCGAAGGAAGACCGGAGCGGGGCTGCGAAACCCCGCCTCGATCAGAAGTTCAGGGTCTTGACCCCGGCCGCGGTGCCCAGCAGGCAAACCGCGGCCTTGTTGCGGGCGAAGACGCCCACGGTGATCACGCCCGGCCATTGCGAAACCTCGGCCTCGAAGCCGGCGGGATCCTTGATGGCCAGACCGCGCACATCCAGGATATGGGCCGCGTTATCGGTCACGCAGCCGGCGCGCAGCGTGGCCTCGCCACCAAAGCGCGCCTTCAGGCGCCGCGCCACCTGGGCGGCCGCCATGGGGATGACCTCGATGGGCAGGGGGAAGGCACCCAGGGTGTCGACCAGCTTGCTCTCGTCGGCGATGCAGATGAAGCGCTCGGCCAGGTCGGCCACGATCTTCTCGCGCGTGAGCGCGGCGCCGCCGCCCTTGACCATATGGCCGGCGTGATCGATCTCGTCGGCGCCGTCGATATAGACCGGCAGGGACTCCACCTCGCTGGCCTCCAGGATGCGGATGCCCAGCTTGCTCATGCGTTCGGTAGAGCGCACCGAGCTGGAGACCGCGCCCTTGAGCGGGATGCCACTGGCGGCCAGGGCGTCGATGAATTTGTCCACCGTGGAGCCGGTGCCCACGCCGACGATGCTGTCGGGCTTCACATACTGCAGGGCGGCCTGGCCGACCAGGGTCTTGAGTTCGTCTTGGGTCATGGTGAGGGGCAGAGTCAGGAAATCTTGCGACGGGCACGCACCGCGGCGGCCAGCTCCTGCAGCAGGGGCTCGGTCTGGGCCCAGCCCAGGCAGGCATCGGTGATGGAGACGCCGGGCTTGAGATCGGCGCGGGTCTGGCCCTCCAGCAGGTCCTGGCGCCCGGGCTGCAGATGGCTCTCGATCATCACGCCGGTGATGCGCGCATCGCCGCCGGCCATCTGGGCGGCCACATCGCGGCCCACCTCGATCTGGCGCTCGTACTTCTTGCTGCTGTTGGCATGGGAGAAGTCGATCATCACCTGCTCGCGCAGGCCCGAGCTCTTGAGCGCCTCGCAGGCGGCCTGCACGCTGGCCGCGTCGTAGTTGGGTGCCTTGCCGCCGCGCAGGATGATGTGGCAGTCCTGGTTGCCGCTGGTCTCGAAGATGGCGGCCGCGCCCATCTTGGTCATGCCCATGAAGGCATGGCTGGCCTGGGCGGCAAGCACGGCGTCGGAGGCGACCTTGATGCCGCCGTCCGTGCCGTTCTTGAAGCCCACGGGGCAGGACAGGCCGGAGGCCAGCTGGCGGTGGCTCTGGCTTTCGGTGGTGCGCGCGCCGATGGCGCCCCAGGCGATCAGGTCCGAGATGTACTGGGGCGAGAGCAGGTCCAGGAACTCGGTGCCGGCGGGCAGGCCCAGGGCCGTCACGTCCAGCAGCAGCTGGCGCGCCAGGCGCAGGCCCTCGTTCATGTGGAAGCTGCCGTCCAGACGCGGGTCGTTGATATAGCCCTTCCAGCCCACCGTGGTGCGCGGCTTCTCGAAGTACACGCGCATCACGATCAGCAGGTCCTGCTGCAGTTCGTCGCGGGTCTTCTTGAGCAGGCGGGCGTAGTCCATGGCCTGGTCGTGATCGTGGATGGAGCAAGGTCCCACCACCACCAGCAGGCGGTCGTCACGGCCGTGCAGCACATCGCCGATCTCGCGGCGCGAGCGCTCCACCAGTTCCAGCGCGGCGTCGGGGATGGGCAGCTCGTCCAGCAGCAGAGCCGGCGAGATCAGGGGGCGCACCGCGCCGATGCGGGTGTCGTCGGTGCGGGTGGTGTCACGCGTGGCATCACGGGAGCCGACTTCGCGGTCGTGTTGGGGATCGTCCAGGGGTTTCATCGTCGGGGCTCCTAGGGTTCACCCGGCATTATCGGCGCCCTGCCGCACTCCCGACAGCCACGGCCAGCGCCGACAGCACAAAACCCGCCAGCGCCAGGCCCGGCAGCCGCTCACCCAGCAACACAAAACCCATCAGGGCCGAGACGCCCGGCACCAGGAAGAAGAGCCGCGCCACCGCGCTGGCCTGGCCGCGCCGGATCATCAGGAACATCAGGCTGAAGGCGCCGATCGCGTTGACCAGGCCCAGCCAGAGCACCGAGAACAGCAGCTCCGGATGCACCTGCAGCGCAAAGCCCTCCAGCGGACCGGCCAGGGCCGCCACCGCGGCGGCCGAGACCCCCAGCTGCACCGCGCTGCCGCTGCGCAGGTCCATCTGGCTGCAAAAACGCTTCTGGTACAGCGTGCCCGCTACCAGACCGGCCAGACCCAGCAGGCCGGCCATATAGGGCGTCCAGCCGCCCGCCCCCTGCAGGGGCTTGCCCAGCATCACCAGGCCCACACCCGCCAGGCCGGCCAGCAGGGCCAGGCCCTGGCGCCGGCCCAGATACTCGCCCAGCCAGAGCTGCGCGCCCAGGGCCGTGGCCAGAGGCATGAGCCCGATCAGCAGGCCCGCCACCCCGGCCGACAGGCCCCAGTGCAGGCCCAGATAGATGCCGGCGAAATGCAGCACCTGCATCAGCAGGCCCACCACGGCCAGATGCCCCCAGGCCCGCCAGCCCCGCGGCCAGGGCGCGCCGCTGGCCAGGGCGATCAGGGTCAGCACGGCAGCCGCCAGGGCAAAGCGCAGGCTCAGCAGGGTGAGCGGTCCGGTATGGGCCAGGCCCAGGCGGCCGGCCACATAGCCGCTGCTCCAGAGGATGAGAAAGATCAGGGGCAGGCTCAGCGCCGCCAGACGGGCGGGCAGGTCCAGGCCCGCGACCGCCTTGAGGGCCACAGCCGGGGGCCGGGCCAGGCGCTGGGCCGGGGTGTGGGCAGGGCAGGAACTCATGGCGCAACTCCGGGTGGTGCAGACATGGCGCCACTGTAGAAATCAACCAATTCGGACACAATCACCCATCCATTCACATCAGAGTTTCCAAAAGAAGGGCAGTCATGGGCCGTCTGGAAGATCTGCAAGCCTTTGCCCGGGTGGTGGATGCCCAGGGCTTCTCGGGCGCGGCACGCCTGCTGGGCGCCACCAAATCGGCCGTCAGCAAGCAGGTGGCGCGACTGGAGGCCCAGCTGGGCAGCCGCCTGCTGCTGCGCACCACTCGCAGCGTCAGCCCCACGGCCGAGGGCCGCCAGGTCTATGCCCGTGCGCTGCGCCTGCTGGAGGAGGCCCAGGCCCTGGAAGACGAGCTGGCCGGCCGCCAGGACCAGCCGCGCGGCCTGCTGCGCCTGTCCACCTCCACGGCCTTCGGCAATCTGCAGTTCGCCGCCCTGCTCAGCGAGTTCTGCGCCCGCTACCCGCAGCTGCAGGTGGTGCTGGGTCTGAACGACCGCTATGTGGACCTGGCCGAGGAAGGCTTCGATGTGGTGCTGCGCCTGACCGGCTCGCCCGGGCCGGGCCTGGTGGCGCGCCGCCTGGCCCCCATCCGCCATGTGCTCTGCGCCACGCCCCACTACCTGGCCGCCCAGGGCCGGCCCGAGACCGTGGCCGAGCTGGCGGGCCACCGCAGCCTGCGCTTTGGCTATCTGCAGGGACCGGAGCGCTGGCGCTTTCGCCACCGCGACAGCGGTGAGCTGGCCGAGGTGGCGGTGCAGGGCATGCTGCGCTTCGAGAGCGGGCTCACGGTGAACAGCAGCGAGTCCCTGCGCATCGCGGCCCTGGCGGGCATGGGCCTGGCCATCCTGCCCACCTATGCCATCGGCCCGGATCTGCGCGCCGGCCGGCTGCAGGCCCTGCTGCCCGACTGGCTGCCCCTGGGCGGCCCGGCCGATGCGGACACGCTCTACGCCGTCTACCTGCCCCACCGCCAGCCCAGCCCCAAGGTGCGGGCCCTGATCGACTTCATGCTGGAGAAGATGGGCGAGATCCCGCCCTGGGACCGCGATCCGGCGCCCTGAGGCGCCGCCTCTAGCGAGCCGCGCGGGCAGAGCGGGGCGCGATGAGACAATCCGCCCCCATGTCTCTCGTCCCCTACGCCCTTACCCGTCCCTTCCTCTTCGGCCTGGACCCCGAGCATGCGCATGAGCTGACTCTGGGCGCCATCGCCCGGCTGCAGAACACGCCGGCCCAGTGCCTCTGGGCCCAGACCCGCATCGCCGATCCGGTGACGGTGGCCGGCCTGCGCTTTCCCAACCGCATCGGCCTGGCCGCCGGTCTGGACAAGAACGGCCGCTGCATCGACGGCCTGGGCGCCATGGGTTTCGGCTTCATCGAAGTGGGCACGGTCACCCCCAAGGGCCAGCCCGGCAATGACAAGCCGCGCATGTTCCGCATTCCCGAGAAAGAGGCCCTGATCAACCGCCTGGGCTTCAACAACGAGGGCTTAGGCCAATTCATCGCCAATGTGCAGCGCGCCCGCTCCTTCCGCGCCGCCGGCGGCCTGCTGGGCCTGAACATCGGCAAGAACGCCGCCACGCCCATCGAGAACGCGGTGGACGATTACCTGATCGGCCTGGAGGGCGTGTTCCCGCACGCCGACTACATCACGGTCAATATCTCCAGCCCCAACACCAAGAACCTGCGCGCCCTGCAGAGCGACGAGGCCCTGGACGCCCTGCTCTCGCGCCTGCAGGCCCGCAAGCTGGAGCTGCAGCAGGCCAGCGGCCGCCAGGTGCCCATGTTCGTGAAGATCGCGCCGGACCTGGACGAGGAACAGGTGGCCGTGATCGCCCAGACCCTGCAGAAGAACGGCATCGACGGCGTGATCGCCACCAACACCACCATCTCGCGCGAGGCCGTGCAAGGCCTGGCCCATGCGGGTGAAACCGGCGGGCTCTCGGGCCGCCCCGTCTTCGAAGCCAGCAACCGCGTGATCCGCCTGCTGCGCGCGGCCCTGGGTTCCAACTACCCCATCATCGGGGTGGGCGGCGTGCTCAGCGGCGAGGATGCCCGCGCCAAGATCGCGGCCGGCGCCGACCTCGTGCAGATCTACACCGGCCTGATCTACAAGGGCCCGGCCCTGGTGGCCGATTGCGCCAGGGCGCTGAGCCGGCCCTGAGGCAAATCTCACCCCACAATGAAAAACGGACCCGCGAGGGTCCGTTTTGTTTGGGAGCTTCAGCGGCGCCCGGACGGACGCTGCGGGCTCAGCCGGTTCAGGCCTGTTCCTTGCGGCGACGGGCCACAAAACCCACCACGCCCAGGCCGGCGAGCAGCATGGCGTAGGTTTCGGGTTCCGGCACCGGCACGGCGGTGGCGGCGGAGTTCAGCGAGTAGGCCGCTGCACCCGGCGCCACACCGAAGACGGTGTAGTAGTAGGTGCCAGCGCCCAGGGTCACCGAGTGAACCGTCGGCGCGCCGCCAAAGTTCCAGGCGTAAGGCGTTGCCACATCGTCGGCGGTACCGACCAGACCATCGGCACCGACGGTGAACAGGCTGTAGGAGGCCGGCACCAGGGTACCCAGCGAGCTCACGCTGCTGGCCACCGTGGAGGTGCTGGTCAGGCTGAACTTGTAGGTGTCGTACACGAGGCCGCCGCCGGTCAGACCGAGAGCGCTCTCGAGCAGGTCATGGACACCCCAGTCATAGGAGGCCGCTTGGCTACCAACCGAGGCGAGGACCAGCGCCGAGGCGGCCGCAAGCTGTTTCAACTTCATCGCAAGAACTCCCAGATGAACGGGTTATGACAGGAAGACAGGCCCGATTGTGCAGCGCAGCGTGAGAATTAGTTCTCGCTTTTGCCCCTCAGGTTAGGGGCCCGTAGCAGTTTTTCTGTCACCGCATGTAAGGACATTCCCCCAAACGGGCGAATTCGGCGCAAAAGTCAAGAAGCTGTGCAAGACGTAAGGCGGCCCTGAGGCCGCGCCGGTCCCTGCCGCCCGGTATCGCGGGCCTCGATCAGCCCGCCAGCACCCGCAGCACCTTCTGCATGCCCTCCACGGGCTTGCCCTTGCGGGCGCGCTTGCCGGCGTAGCTGGCAAGACTTGCCCCCTTGAGCACGTCCTCCTTGGGCTTGCCGCCGCGGCCGCTGCCCAGCACCTGCAGCAGCTGGGTGTAGGCGGCCACGCTCAGCAAAGCGTCCTTGGGCTCCAGGTCCATCAGGGTCAGGCCGCGGCCGCCCTTGGGCTGGTGCTTGAGTTCATCCAGCGCGAAGGTGAGCAGGCGGCCCTGCAGGGACAAGCAGGCCAGTTGCTGGCCCAGGCCTTCCGGCACGGCGCTGGGCGGCAGGGGCTTTTCCTCTCCTTCCAGGCTCAGGAAGGTCTTGCCGGCCTTCTGGCGCCCCACCAGGTCGCCCACCTGGGCGATCAGGCCGAAGCCGCCGGTGCCGGCCAGCACCAGGCGTTGGCTGGGGCTGGCGGCGTAGTAATGGGCGATCTGGGTGCCGCTCTCCAGCTCGATAAGCGTAGTGATGGGCTGGCCATCGCCGCGGCCGCCCGGCAGGGCCGAGACCGGCACCGAGTAGACCCGGCCATTGCTGCCGAAGACGATCAGCGGATCCACGCTGCGGCAGGGGAAGGTGCCGTAGAGCTGGTCGCCGCTCTTGAAGCTGAGCGCCGCCGGATCGATCTCATGGCCCTTGAGCGCCCTCACCCAGCCCTTGAGACTGACGACCACGGTGACGGGCTCGTCCACCACCTTGATCTCGGCCACGGCCTTCTTCTCTTCCTGGATCAGGGTGCGACGCTCGTCGCCATAGGCCTTGGCATCGGCCTCGATCTCCTTGACGACGGTGCGCTTGAGTACGCCGGGGTTGCCCAGGATGTCTTCCAGCTTGGCCTGCTCCTCGCGCAGCTGGGCCAGCTCCTGCTCGATCTTGATCGCCTCCAGTCGCGCCAGCTGGCGCAGACGGATTTCCAGGATGTCCTCGGCCTGGCGATCGCTGAGCCTGAAGCGCTCGATCAGCGCGGCCTTGGGCTCGTCGCTGTTGCGGATGATGCGGATAACCTCGTCGATATTCAGCAGCACCTGCTGCCGACCCTCGAGGATGTGGATGCGGTCGTTGACCTTGGTGAGGCGGTGCTGGGTGCGGCGCTGCACCGTGGCCAGGCGGTAGCCCAGCCACTCGCTGAGGATCTGGCGCAGATTCTTCTGCGTGGGCCGGCCGTCGGCGCCGATCATGGTCAGGTTGACCGAGGCCGAGGTCTCCAGGCTGGTGTGGGCCAGCAGGGTGGTGATCAGCTCCTGCTGCTCGACCGTTCGGCTCTTGGGCTCGAAGACCAGGCGCACCGGCGCGTCCTTGCTGGACTCGTCGCGCACCCCGTCCAGCACCGCCAGCAGACTGGCCTTGAGCTGCAGCTGCTCCTGGCTCAGGGCCTTCTTGCCGGTCTTGACCTTGGGGTTGGAGAGCTCCTCGATCTCCTCCAGCACCTTCTGCGAGCTGGTGCCGTGCGGCAACTCGGTCACCACCAGCTGCCACTGGCCACGCGCCAGGTCTTCGATCTTCCAGCGCGCGCGCAGCTTGAAGCTGCCGCGGCCGCCGGCATAGGCCGCGCGAATGTCCTCGGCGCTGCTGATCAGCTGGCCGCCACCGGGGAAGTCGGGGCCGGGCAGCAGGGTGTAGAGCTCATCGTCCGAGAGCTTCTCGTTCTTCAGCAGGGCCACGGCCGCGGCCGCCACCTCGCGCAGATTGTGGCTGGGCACCTCGGTGGCCAGGCCCACGGCAATGCCCGAGGCGCCGTTGAGCAGCACAAAGGGCAGGCGTGCGGGCAGCTGGCGCGGCTCCTGGGTGGAGCCGTCGTAGTTCGGCACCAGGTCCACCGTGCCCTCATCGATCTCGTCCAGCAGCAGCCGGGCGATGGGGGCCAGGCGGGCTTCCGTGTAACGCATGGCCGCGGCGCCGTCGCCGTCGCGGCTGCCGAAATTGCCCTGGCCGTCGATCAGCGGATAGCGCTGGCTGAAGTCCTGGGCCATGCGCACCAGGGCGTCGTACACCGACTGGTCGCCATGCGGGTGGAAGCGGCCCAGCACATCGCCCACCACGCGCGCGCCCTTGACCGGCTTGGCGCCCGAGGCACCGCTCCAGGTCAGACCCATGCGCTCCATGGCGTAGAGGATGCGGCGCTGCACCGGCTTCTGGCCGTCGCAGACATCGGGCAGGGCCCGGCCCTTGACCACCGAGAGCGCGTACTCGAGATAGGCCTGCTGGGCGTAGTGCGCCAGGGTCAGGGCGTCGCCCGGCTCCTCGGCCGGGTTGGGGGCAAACAGGTCCAGAGTGTTGGAATCGCTCATGAAAGATCAACTGCTATGAATTCTCAGCTGGCGCGCCTGGGCCGGCAGGCTGCGCTGCAGCAGGGCCCAGTACAGCTCCAGCACCAGGTGCACATGGGCCTGGGTCTCGGGGATGGGCGGCATCTGGCCGCCATGGCGGGCCACCGTGCCTTCACCGGCATTCCAGGCCGCCAGGGCCACATCGATGCGGCCAAAACGTTTGATCAGGCGCGCCAGCTGGGCCGCACCGGCATGCACATTGGCGCGCGGCTCGCGCAGCTGCGGGGCCTGCTCGGCCGGGGCCATGATCTGCATCAGGCCCACGGCGCCGCGCGGCGACACGGCGTCGGCCTTGAAGCCGCTCTCCACCGCGATGATGGCCTTGAGCAGCTCCATGTCCACGCCATGCCGGCCCGCGGCCTCACGCAGCCAGGGCTGCACGCTCTTGACCTCGGGCGCGAACTCCAGCCAGGTCAGCAGGCCCTGGCTGCCGTCCTGCTTGCCGGGCACCCGGCCCTGCTCGGCCGAAGGCGTGCCCAGCACCAGGCTGTAGCGGCTGTTGAGCGGGCGCGCGGCCACATGGGCCACGCCCGCGCCGTCCACATAGCCCCAGAGCTCGGCGCGCGCCGCCCCGGCCAGGGCCAGCCCGCTCGCCAGCAGGGGGATGAGCGCGCAACGCCTCACACCACCTCCTGCCCCAGGGCCAGGCGGGCCTGGTATTCGCGGTCCAGCATGGACATCACGATCAGGCTGTCATAGCCATCCGCACCGGCCACGCGCACGCTCTCGCGCAGACGGCCCTCCTCCACAAAGCCCTCGCTCTGGTAGAGGTGCTGGGCGCGGGTATTGAGCGCCTTCACGTCCAGCCAGAAGCGGTGGGCGCCCAGCTGGGTGAAGGCCAGTTTCTTGAGCTGGCGCACGCAGTCGCGCCCCAGGCCGCGGCCCTGGCCGCGCGGGCCCAGCACGATGCGCTTGAGCTCCACCGAGCGGTGCGGGCTGCGGCAGCCCTGCAGGATCACAAAGCCCAGGGCCGCGCCTTCAGCGTCTTCAATGATGAAGTGGCGCGAGTCCGGGAAGCGGATCGCGCCCTCGTGCTGGGTGCGCTCCCAGGCGGTGATGAAGGGCGCGTTGGCCGCGTCCTGCTCGACCGTGACCACAAAGTCCAGGTCCGAGAGCATGGTGGGACGCAGGATCACGCGCGGCGCGGGCATCAGCGGCACCCTGCCTGCCCGAGGCCTTGCACAAAGCCCTGCTCAAAGCCCTGCAGCACCGCCACCACGTTCAGGCCGATGGCCTCGGTGGCATAGCCGCCTTCCTGCAGGAACAGGGTGCGCGGCGCGGCAAAGGCCGCCAGGCGCTCGCCCAGGGCGGCGAACTCGGGCCGGTCCAGCTTGAAGTGGGAGATCGGATCGCCGCCATAGGTGTCCACACCCAGGGAGACGATCAGCAGCTCGGGCGCATAGGCCTGCAGCCGGCCGAGCAGGCGCTCCAGGGCCGCGAACCAGGCCTCGTTGGAGCTGCCCGCCGCCAGGGGCTCGTTGGCATTGAAGCCCAGGCCCGGGCCGGCGCCGCGCTCGTCCGCATGGCCCAGGAAGAAGGGGTACTCGGTCTGCGGATCGCCATGCAGGCTGGCAAAGAACACATCCGCACGCTCGTAGAAGATGGCCTGCGTGCCATTGCCGTGGTGGTAGTCCACATCCAGGATGGCCACGCGCTGCAGGCCCGCGTCGCGCGCGGCCTGGGCGGCCACCGCGGCATTGTTGATGAAGCAGTAGCCGCCGAAGAAATCGGCCCCGGCATGATGGCCCGGCGGGCGGGTCAGCACATAGGCGCGGCGCTCATCCCCCAGGGCCAGGTCCAGGCCGCTGAGCGTGGCCTGGGCGCCCCAGTAGGCGGCCTCCCAGGCGCCCGCGGTCAGCGGGGTGCCGCTGTCCATGGAATACAGGCCCATGCGGGCGGCAAAGCTCTGCGGCTCCACATCCGAGCGCAGGCTGCGCACCGGCCAGACGGCCGGAAAGGCATCGCCCTCCCCGCCCAGGGCCCGCCACTCGGCATGGGCCCCGCGCAAAAAGCGCAGATAGGCCGGCGCGTGCACGCGTTCCAGCGGCGCCAACCCATGGTCCACCGGCGCCAGCACCTCGCCCAGGGCTGCGTCCTGCACGGCCTTGAGCACATAGTCGGCCCGCGCCGGGATCTCGAAGGCCGGCACCAGGCGCCCACGGAAGAACTCGTGGGTGGCGGCGTGGCCGGCGTGGTGCTGGTTGTAGACGGTCTTCATCGCGGGTCCGGCCTGGGGCTTAGATGTCGATTTCCACCGCGTCGCCGTGGATCTCCATCAGCTCGCGGCGCGAGGCGGCCTCACCCTTGCCCATCAGCTTGTTGATGGCTTCCACGGTCTGGCCGAAGTCCAGCAGGCCGTAGCGCACCGGGGAGAGACGGCGAGTCTCGGGGTTGAGCGTGGTGTCCCAGAGCTGCTCGGCGCTCATCTCGCCCAGGCCCTTGAAGCGGCTGATGGTCCAGCTGCCTTCGCGCGCGCCTTCCTTGCGCAGCTTGTCCAGCGTGGCGGTCAGCTCGCCCTCGTCCAGGGCATAGAGCTTGACGGGCGGCTTCTTGCCGCGGGCCGGCGCATCCACCCGGTACAGCGGCGGGCGGGCCACGAAGATGTGCCCAGCCTCGACCAGATTGGGGAAGTGGCGGAAGAAGAGCGTGAGCAGCAGCACCTGGATGTGGGAGCCGTCCACGTCCGCGTCCGAGAGGATGCAGATCTTGCCGTAGCGCAGGCCGCTGAGGTCGGGGCTGTCGTTCGGGCCGTGAGGATCCACGCCGATGGCCACCGAGATGTCGTGGATCTCGTTGTTCTTGAACAGCAGATCGCGCTCCACCTCCCAGGCATTGAGCACCTTGCCGCGCAAGGGCAGCACGGCCTGGGTTTCCTTGTTGCGGCCCATCTTGGCGCTGCCGCCGGCGGAGTCGCCCTCCACCAGGAAGAGCTCGTTGTGCAGGATGTCGCGGCTCTCGCAGTCGGTGAGCTTGCCGGGCAGCACGGCCACGCCCGAGCCTTTGCGCTTTTCCACCTTCTGGGCGGCGCGCTGGCGGCTCTGGGCCTGCTTGATGGCCAGCTCGGCCAGCTTCTTGCCGAACTCCACATGCTGGTTCAGCCACAGCTCCAGCTGCGGCTTGACGAAGCTGGAGACCAGGCGCAGCGCGTCGCGACTGTTCAGGCGTTCCTTGGTCTGGCCCTGGAACTGCGGGTCCAGCACCTTGGCCGAGAGCACGAAGCTGGCGCGCGAGAACACATCGTCGGGCATCAGCTTCACGCCCTTGGGCAGCAGGGAGTGCAGCTCGATGAAGCCCTTGAGCGCGCCGAACAGCCCGTCCTTGAGGCCGGACTCATGCGTGCCGCCGGCCACCGTGGGGATCAGGTTCACATAGCTCTCGCGCATCACCGCGCCTTCTTCGGTGAAGGCCAGGGCCCAGGCCGCGCCCTCGCCCTCGGCGAAGTTCTCGCTCTCCTGGCTGCTGGCGTACTGCTCGCCCTCGATCAGCGGGATCAGGGGGTCGGCCACCAGGGTCTGCATCAGGTAGTCGCGCAGGCCGCCCTTGTAGGACCAGGTCTGCAGCTCACCGGTCTTTTCGTTCTTGAGCGTCACGATGACGCCCGGCATCAGCACCGCCTTGGAGCGCAGCAGATGCACCAGCTCGTGCTTGGGCAGCTCGGCGCTCTCGAAATACTTGGCCTCGGGCCAGACGCGCACCGTCGTGCCCTGCTTGCGGTCGCCGCTGGCGGCCGCGCGGGCGCTCACCGGCTCCACCACATCGCCATGGGCGAAGGCCAGGGCGGCCACCTGCTTGTCGCGCCAGACCGTCACCTCCAGGCGCGTGGCCAGGGCATTGGTCACCGAAACGCCTACGCCATGCAGGCCGCCGGAGAAGCTGTAGGCCCCGCCGGAGCCCTTGTCGAACTTGCCGCCCGCATGCAGGCGGGTGAACACGATCTCCACCACCGGCACGCCTTCCTCGGGGTGCAGGCCGAAGGGAATGCCGCGGCCATCGTCGGCCACGGAGATGGAGCCGTCCGTGTGCTGGGTCACATCGATGCGCTTGCCGAAGCCGGCCAGGGCCTCATCGGCGGCGTTGTCGATCACCTCCTGGATGATGTGCAGGGGGTTGTCGGTGCGGGTGTACATGCCCGGCCGCTGCTTGACCGGCTCCAGACCCTTGAGAACGCGGATCGAGCCCTCGCCATAGCTGCTCGGGTTGCTGCTGTTGCTTGCTGCTTTGGTCGCCATGGGGCGGGATTCTAGGAGCTGGCGCAGATCGCCCGCGGCGGGGCCCGCCCTCCCTAGAATCCGCGCCGATGAAAAATTGCCTCACCCGCTGTCTAGGCCTCCCCCGCCTGCTCACCCTCGCCTGTCTGCTGACCGGCCCGGCCGCCGCGCTGGAGCCCGCGCCCCGTTTTGAAGCCGCCCCCGCCCAGAGCCTGGTGCTGGAGGACGCGCGCTGGTTCGACGGCCAGGCTTTCCGCGAAGGCCGCCTGCTGGTGCATGAGGGCCGCTTTGTGGCCAGCCTGCCGCCCGGGACGGCAGCCCGCAGCGAGAACCTGGGCGGACGCTTCCTGGTCTCACCCCTGGGTGAGGCCCACAACCACAATCTGCAGAACGCCTGGGGCTTTGAGCGCTTCGCGCCCCGCTACATCGCCGACGGCGTGTTCTACGCTGCCATGCTCTGCGGCGACCCGCCCGGCGTGGCGCCCCTGCGCGAGCGCGCCGGCCAGGCTCACACACCCGATGTGGTCTACGTCACCAGCTGCATCACCTCCTCCGACGGCCATCCCCTGGGCATGATGCTCAATGACACGGCCCCGGGCGCGCCGCGCCTGAGCTTCGAGGACGTGGCCGACAAGGCCGTGCTGGTGATGGACAGCCCCGAGGAGGTGCGGCGCAAATGGCCTCTAGTGGCCGAGCGCGGCGGCGGTCTGGTGAAGCTCATCATGAGCTACCACGAACGCCCCGAGCTGCGCCGCGACCCCGCCAAGCGCGGCAGCCTGGGCGTGAGCGCCGAGGTGGCGGCCGCCGTGGTCGAGCTGGCGCATCGCGACGGCCTGCGCGTCAGCGCCCATGTGGACTCGGCGGCCGATTTCGCCGCCGCGCTGCGTGCCGGCGTGGACCAGATCGCCCATCTGCCCGGCTATTTCTTCCACCACCAGAGCCCGGCCGAGGCCTATCGCCTCACGCCCGAGCTGGCCCGCGAGGCCGCCAGGCGCAATGTGGAGGTGGTCAGCACCACGGCCGCCAGCCGGCTCTTCCCGGCCGAGCCGGCCCTGCGCGAGGCCATCGAGGCCCTGCAGCGCCGCAATCTGCAGACCCTGCGCGAGGCCGGGGTGCGGGTGCTGCTGGGCTCGGACCTCTTCATGGGCACCGGCCTGAGCGAGTACCGCCAGCTCCAGGCCCTGGGCGTGTATGAGCCGGCCGAGCTGCTGCGCCTGGCCACCATCACCACGCCGCGCGCCCTCTTCCCGCAGCGCCGCCTGGGCTGCTTCGAGCCCGGCTGCGAAGCCAGCTTCCTGGTGCTGGAGAGCAACCCGCTGGAGACGGCCCAGGCCCTGGACCGCCCCCTGGCGCGCTACAAGCAGGGCCGGGCCCTGCATACCGTGGCGGCGCCCTGACAGCCTCGCCCGGCCCCGGCGGGGTCGGGCCAAACTGGCTACAGTGTTTGGCATGAACACCCCTGCCCCCGCCACCCCGCTCTCGATCAAACAGGTGCTGCTGTGCGGCGCCCTGATCGTGACCCTCTCCATGGGCATACGCCACGGCTTCGGCCTGTGGCTGCAGCCCATCACCATGGACCGGGGCTGGACCCGGGAGACCTTTGCCTTCGCCCTGGCGGTGCAAAACATCGCCTGGGGCCTGGCCGGCCCCTTTGCCGGCATGCTGGCCGACCGCTTCGGCGCCTTCAAGGTCATCGTGGTCGGCGGCCTGCTCTACGCCCTGGGCCTGGTGCTGATGGCCCTGTCCACCTCGGGCCTGGCCTTCACGGGCAGTGCGGGCCTGCTGATCGGCATGGCCCAGTCCGGCACCACCTATGCGGTGATCTATGGCGTGATCGCCCGCAATGTGGCCCCTGAGAAGCGCAGCTGGGCCATGGGTGTGGCGGCGGCGGCCGGCAGCTTCGGCCAGTTCCTGATGGTGCCGGTGGAAAACTGGCTGATCTCGGGCACGGGCTGGCAGAACGCCCTCTTCGTGCTCTCGCTGGCGGCCCTGGCCATCCTGCCCCTGGCCTTCGGCCTGCGCGAACCGGCGCGCAGCGGGGCGCATAGCGCACATTCGCAGAGCGTGGGCCAGGCCCTGCGCGAGGCCTTTGGCTATCGCAGCTTCCAGCTGCTGATGGCGGGCTATTTCGTCTGCGGTTTCCAGGTGGTCTTCATCGGCGTGCACATGCCCAGCTATCTGAAGGACCATGGCCTCTCGCCCCAGGTGGCCACCTATGCCCTGGCCCTGATCGGCCTGTTCAATGTCTTTGGCACCTATGCCGCGGGCAGCCTGGGCCAGCGCTTTCCCAAACGCTATCTGCTCTCGGGCATCTATGCCCTGCGCTCGGTGGCCATCGTCATCTTCCTGAGCGTGCCGCTGAGCCCCAGCAGCGTTTACGTCTTCTCGGCCGTGATGGGCGTGCTCTGGCTCTCCACCGTGCCGCCCACCAATGCGGTGGTGGCCCAGATCTTCGGCGTGCAGCACATGTCCATGCTGGGCGGCTTTGTGTTCTTCAGCCACCAGATCGGTTCCTTCCTGGGCGTCTGGCTGGGCGGCAAGCTCTATGACGCCAGCGGCAGCTACGACATCGTCTGGTGGCTGGCCGTGGCCCTGGGGGTGATGGCCACCCTGATCAATCTGCCGGTGCGCGAGCACGCGATTGCCCGCCCCGTGGCGGCCGCTGCATGAAGCCCGGGCTGCGCCGCCGCCTGCGCACCGGCCTGATCGGGCTGGCGGCAGGCCTGGCCCTGGCGGCGGTCTTTCTGGCCTACACCCAGCCGGCCCTGATGCAGCAGCTCTCCGAGCAGCTCTGGGCCTGCTTCTGAATTCTCTTCGCTGCTTGCCCGATGTTGCTTGACGCTCCCTCCCCCTGGCTGCTGCGCTGGAGCCGGCAGCTCGCCCCCGGCGCCCGCGTGCTGGACCTGGCCTGTGGCAGCGGCCGCCATCTGCGCCCCCTGGCCGCCCAGGGTTTCCGGCTCACCGGCGTGGACCGCGACGCCCAGGCCCTGGCCCCGCTGGCCGGCCTGGCCGAGACCCTGGTGGCCGATCTCGAGGCCGGCCCCTGGCCCCTGGGCGAGCGGCAGTTCGACCTGGTGCTGGTCACCAACTACCTCTGGCGCCCCCTGCTGCCGCAGATCGTGGCGGCGGTGGCGCCGGGCGGCTGGCTGATCTATGAAACCTTTGCCGACGGGCAGCAGAGCATTGGCCGGCCCAGCCGCCCCGATTTCCTGCTGCAGCCCGGCGAACTGCTCTCGGCCTGCCAGGGCCTGCGCATCGTGGCCTATGAAGACGGTTTCCTCGACGGCACGCCAGCGGGCCCGGTCAACCCGCGCTTCGTTCAGCGCGTTGCTGCCGTTCGCGAAATGGCGCCGTCCCCCGGGGTTTTCCAGCGCTACCGGCTGGTCTGAAGAATTCGCCCCGCGGCGCTGAGTAGAATCGCGCGATTACGAGGAATCCTCCCATGACACCGATTGTTGGCAGCATCGTCGCGCTTGTGACGCCGATGCAGGAAGATGGCAGCGTTGATTACGCCGCGCTGCGCAGCTTGATCGACTGGCATATCGCCGAAGGCACCGACTGCATTGGCGTGGTCGGCACCACCGGCGAGTCGCCCACGGTCAGCATGGAAGAGAACCGCGAGATCATCCGGGTCGCGGTCGAGCATGCCAAGGGTCGCGTGCCCATCATGGCCGGCACCGGCGCCAACTCCACGGCCGAGGCCATCGAGCTGAGCCGCTACGCCAAGTCGGTGGGCGCGGACTGCACGCTCTCCGTCGTGCCCTACTACAACAAGCCCAGCCAGGAAGGCATCTACCAGCACTACAAGGCGATCGCCGAGGCCGTGGACATCCCCATGATGCTCTACAACGTGCCCGGCCGCACCGTGGCGGATATGCAGCCCGAGACCGCGCTGCGCTGCGCCTCGCTGCCCGGCGTCTTCGGCGTCAAGGAAGCCACCGGCAATATCGAGCGCGCCGCCTACCTGATCAAGCATGCGCCCAAGGGCTTCGGCATCTACTCGGGTGACGACGGCACGGCCGTGGCCCTGATGCTGCTGGGCGGCCAGGGCAATGTGAGCGTGACCGCCAATGTGGCGCCGCGCCTGATGCACGAGCTCTGCCGCGCCGCGCTGGCCGGCCAGGTGGCCGAGGCCCGCCGCATCCATTTCCAGCTGCTGGGTCTGCACAAGCAGCTGTTCTGCGAACCCAGCCCGGCGCCCACCAAGTGGGCCCTGGAAAAGCTGGGCCGCTGCAAGGGCGCGCTGCGCCTGCCCATCACCCCGCTGACCCCGGCCGGCCAGGCCGCGGTGCAGCAGGCGCTGCAAGAGGCGGGGCTGCTCTGAGAAGAGCCGCCCAGCCGCTTTTGCCCCCACCACGATTCCTGTGAGACCAGGCCGGGGCCCCCGCCCCAAGACCTTCGGAGATGTCTAGCGTGACCCGTTCCCCTTCTTTCGCGCCCACGGCGCAGCGCCTGGCCTGCGTGGCCCTGATCGCCTCGCTGGCCGCCTGCAGCAGCTTTGACGGCACCTTCAGCTCCGACAAGGTGGACTACCGCAGCCAGGCTCGCCAGACCACCGGTCTGGATGTGCCGCCGGATCTGACCCAGCTGGCCCGCGACGGCCGTGCCCAGGTGCAAGGCGGCGCCATCAGCGCCTCGGCCCTGCAGCAGCAAAGCGGCGCCAGCCGTGGCGCCGCGGCCGCGGCCGGCCCCCAGGTGGCAGTGGCCAGCACCGGCGAGGTGAGCCTGCAGCGCAATGGCGACACCCGCTGGCTGCACACCAGCCAGACGCCCGAGCAGCTCTGGCCCCTGCTGCGCAGCTTCTGGCAGGAGCGCGGCCTGACCCTGGTCAAGGATGATCCCAGCGTGGGCGTGATGGAAACGGACTGGGCCGAGAACCGCGCCCGCCTGCCGCAAGACATCATCCGCAAGACCATCGGCAAGGTCTTCGACTCGGTCTACTCCACCGGCGAACGTGATCTGTACCGCACCCGCGTGGAGCGCGCGGCCAATGGCGGCACCGACATCTTCATCGTGCACCGCGGCATGCAGGAGGTGTACAGCAGCAACCAGCGCGACCAGACCGTCTGGCAGCCGCGCCCCTCCGAGCCCACGCTGGAAGGCGAGATGCTCTCGCGCCTGCTGCTCAAGCTGGGCGGCAAGGAAGAGACGGCCAAGACCATCGTGGCTGCCGGCACGCCGGCACTGAACGTGCCCTCCTCCGAGCTGCCGCCCCTGCGTGGCGGCGCGCGCAACCGCCCGCTCAGCGAGGTGCCCGACAGCCTGCAGGTCAACGAGGGCTTCGAGCGCGCCTGGCGCCGCGTGGGCCAGTCGCTGGACCGCCACGGCTTCACCATCGAGGACCGCGACCGCAACCAGGGCCTGTTCTATCTGCGCTATGCCGACCCGACCATGGTGGGCAAGGAAGAGCCGAACTTCTTCCAGCGCCTGTTCAAGGGCGAGCAGGCCATTACCGCCAACCGCTACCGTGTCTCGGTCAAGGCCGAGGGCGAGCGCAGCGTGGTGAAGATCCTGGACACCAAGGGTCAGCAGCAGACCGACGAGAACGCCAAGCGCATCCTCAACCTGCTGATGGACGATCTGCGCTGATACGGCCACGGGTGCTTCGGCATCCGGGCACCACAGCTCTGCCGCCCGCGCCGCGCGCCGGCGGCATTTTTGTTTCTGGGAAAGCGTGCACGATGCGTTTCTGTAGCCTGGGCAGCGGCAGCGGCGGCAATGCCAGCCTGGTGGAAGCCAGCCAGGGCATCACCAGCACCCTGCTGCTGGTGGACTGCGGCTTCAGCCTGCGCGAGCTGACCCGGCGCCTGGCGCGCGCCGGCTGCACGCCGGAGCAGCTCGATGGCGTCTTCATCACCCATGAGCATGGCGACCATGTGGGCTGCGCGCTGAGCCTATGCCGGCGCCACCGGGTGCCGCTGTGGACCAGCCGCGGCACCTGGCGCGCCATCAGCCAGCGCCACGGCGCACCGGAACTGCCGCAAGAGCTGCTGCACCTGGTGCGCGACGACGAGCAGGTGGCACTGGGCGATCTGAGCCTGCAGCCCTTTGCCGTGCCGCACGACGCCGCCGAGCCCCTGCAACTGCTCTGCGAGGACGGTCGCCACCGCCTGGGCCTGCTCACCGATGTGGGCAGCGCGCCCGAGCCCCTGATCCAGCGCCTGCAAGGGCTGGACGGCCTGCTGCTGGAGTGCAACCACGACGAGGACCTGCTGCGCAACGGCCCCTACCCGGCCAGCCTCAAGCGCCGCATCCTGGGCACGCACGGCCATCTCTCGAACGCCTTGGCGGGCGAGATCTTGGCACGCTGCGGCCATGCCGATCTGCAATGGGTGGTGGCCGCCCATCTGAGCGAGCGCAACAACCTGCCGGCCCTGGCCTTTGAAGCCCTGGCTCAGGCGCTGGAGGACCGCAGCCCCGAGCGGGTGCTGGTGGCGGACCAGGGACAAGGCCTGGACTGGCTGACGCTCGGCTAGAGAATCCACTCAAATACCGGCGCGGGCGGCGCGAGTATCTCGAGTGCCTTGCTGGGATATTCCCAGCCAGAAAAAACAAAAGCCGCCGGCCTTGCGGCCGACGGCTTTCGCCGTGATCGGAGGAACCCGATTACTTGCTGGCGGCTTCCGAAGCAGCGTCGGCAGCAGCAGGAGCCGAAGCGTCAGCGGCCGGAGCCGAAGCGGCTTCCGAAGCGGCGGGAGCGGGAGCAGCGGCAGAAGCCGGCTCGGCAGCAGCAGGAGCAGCAGCCTCTTCCTTCTTGCCGCAAGCGGCCAGAGCAACAGCAGCCAGCAGGGAAGCCAACAGGATCGACTTTTTCATAGGTGTCCTCAGATAGACGAAGATTCAATTACCGGTAATTCATGAGGCCCCTCCTCCCGATCAATCACCGATAAACCGTCGGGGCGCCTCAGTAGACAAGACGCGGAAACCTCGAGCGCTTCCATCGCCTAGCCCACTAGTATATCCGCAAGCGGGGAAACTCCTTACAGGCCCAGAGTGCTTGCTGCGAACGATTCGCACGAGCGTTGCCAAACCGCATCAAAAGCTTCGCGGGCCGCCATTTCGTCCGCAGGGCGTACGGAATAAGCCCCGCGGGCCTGGGTGGCATCGAGCAAACGCAGGCTGAACAGCCCCTGGCCCAGCAGCAGCCCCTGAGGGCCGCCGCCGCTCAAGTCCTCTGGCAGATGGGCGCGGGCCTCGATCACATGGTCCCAGTGCTGGCGCCAGGCCACAAAGCGCGGATGCACGCGACGCAGGCCCTCGTACTCCTGGGCGAGCAGGCGCAGGCGCCGGTGCGGCAGCGCCCATTGCCTGAGCGCCTCCAGCACCTCGGGGGACGAGAGCGGCCAGTTCACGAAGTCCGCATCCCAGGCCCAGAGCTCGCGACAGCCCTGCCGGGCTGCGTGCTGCAGACACTCGGCCAAGGCCGCACGCCAGGCCTCACGGCCGCTGATCACACCTTCCTGCAGCATGCGGGTCTCCCTCGCCAAAGTTCAGAGCGCCTGGGCCTGCACCCAGCCGTCCTCGGTCCACTGGTCCAGCAGCTCGCGCGCGCCCGGTGAGAGCTGGGCCACCTGGGCCGCGCTCAGGCGGCGGCGGTCGGCCAGCACGCGCATCAGGCGTGCATCACGGCCGGCGGCACGGTAGGACTCGCCGTTGATGAAGATATGGGCGCGGTCGTACATCATGCGGCTGCGTGCATCGAGCGTCGCGCCGCAGCCCTCGGGCAGGGGCTCGCCAATCTGGAAGAAGACCTTGGGCTTGGGCTCGGTCAGCGCCTCGCCCAGGGCCCGCTCCAGGGCCAGGGGCTCCTTGAGCGCGCGCTCGGCCGCGGCGCGGGCGAATTCCACCAGGGCCTCGGGCACCAGGCCCGGCGTGGTGGTGGCGGCCTGGCGCGGGTCCACATACATGCGGTTGCCGCGCGGCTCCTCGTCCGTCAGGCGCGGCAGCAGCTCGCGCGCCAGATCGGCCTGCCAGGGCGAGCGGAAACCCACCGAGCAGGTCATGCAGTCACCGCCCACGGCCACGCCGTCATGGGCCCAGCCGGGCGGGAGGTAGAGCATGTCGCCCGGCTCCAGCACGAAGTCCTGCTCGGGATTGAAGTTGGCAATGATCTTGAGCGGCACATCGTCGCGCAGCACCGCGTCCTTCTGCGGCGCAATGCGCCAGCGCCGGCGCCCCTGCACCTGGATCAGGAAGACGTCGTAGGAATCGAAATGCGGCCCCACGCCGCCGCCGTCCGAGGCGTAGGAGATCATCAGATCGTCCAGGCGCGCCTCGGGGACGAAGCGAAAGCGGCTCAGCAGCTCGTGCGCGGCCGGCACATGCAGATCCAGCCCCTGCACCAAGAGGGTCCAGCCGGGCTTGGAAAACGGTGGCAGCTTGGCCACCGGGCCGTGGCGCAGGGCCCAGCGTCCGTCAAAGGCACTGACCAGGCGGGCCTCCACATCTTCGCTGGCGGCCAGCTGGGCCAGCTCGCTGCGCGTGGCCGGGGCCTGGATGCCCGGCAGGGCTTGGCGCACCAGCAAGGGCTTCTTCTGCCAGTGCCGGCGCATGAATTGTTCGGGGGAGAGGCCGCCCAGCAGCGGCGTGGCTTGCGCGATATCGATCATGATGGCCGGCATTCTCCGCTATGCCGCGCCGCGTCCGACAAGCCGCACTCTGCGCTGGCGCAAACACCTGTCGCGGCGCCCGGCCGCCGGCCTTATGCGATCATTCCGGCCATGCTAATTTCTTCCCCCTGCGTCGTCTCCCTGAGCTGGAGACTCGAGGACGCCCAAGGCCAGCTGATCGACGAGCTGAGCGAAGCCATGGAATTTTTTTACGGCGGCGATGACCTCTTCGCCAAGGTCGAGCAGGTGCTGGCCGGCCAGGAGATCGGTTTCGAGACCAGCGTGGCGCTGGACCCCGAGGAAGCCTTCGGCGACTACCGCTCCGAGCTGGTCTGCTTCGAAGCCCGCGCCGTGATGCCCGAGAACGTCAGCGAGGGCATGCAGTTCGAAGGCCTGCCCGAGGGCTCGGCCAGCGAGGGTATGCCCCAGGACGTGGTCTACACCGTCACCGAGGTCTATCCCGAGCATGTGGTGCTGGACGGCAACCACCCGCTGGCCGGCATGGGCCTGCGCATGCACCTGCGCGTGCGCGATGTGCGCGAGGCCACCGAGGCCGAGATCCGCGAAGGCAGCGTCGGCGAGACGGTGTTCAGCGTGGTGAGCGGTGCGCCGCCGGACGAGCCGCTGCACTAACCCCCCCTACACGCTTCGCGCGCCCCCTCAAGGGGGCGGGCCCGAAGGCCCGGCAAAGCCGGACCTCGCGCCCCGCTCGGTCAATGCCGCTCAGGCCTTGCCTGTGGAACCAAATCCGCCTTCACCGCGTGAGGAGGCGTCGTCAAAGGCCTCGACGCGCCGGAAGGCCGCCTGCACCACCGGCACCAGCACCAGCTGGGCGATGCGCTCCATGGGCTGGATCACGAACGCCGTCTGGCCGCGGTTCCAGCAGCTGACCATGAGCTGGCCCTGGTAGTCCGAGTCGATCAGGCCCACCAGATTGCCCAGCACGATGCCGTGCTTGTGGCCCAGTCCCGAGCGCGGCAGGATCAGGGCCGCCAGGCCGGGATCGTTGATGTGGATGGCCAGGCCCGTGGGGATCAGCGTCGTCTGGCCGGGCTCCAGGGTCAGGGCCTCGTCCAGGCAGGCGCGCAGATCCAGGCCGGCGGCACCGGGCGTGGCATAGGCAGGCAGCTGCTCGGCCATGCGGGCATCGAGCACTTTCAGGTCAACAAGCGTGGTGGTCATGCGGTCGTTCTTGCTTTGGCAATGCGCTCGGCCACATCGCGCAGCAGTTCGCGCGCCAGGCTGAGCTTGTCGCTATGGGGCAGCTCGCGCTCGCCCTGGGCGTCCACCAGCAGCAGGGCGTTGTCGTCACGGCCGAAGGTGGCCGGACCCAGATTGCCCACGATCAGGGGCACGCGCTTGCGCTCCAGCTTCTCGCGCGCATGCTTGGCCAGGTCCTGGCTTTCGGCGGCAAAGCCCACGCAAAAGGTCTTGGCTGGGTCCACGCTGGCGGACACGGCGGCCAGGATGTCGGGGTTCTCGGTCAGCTCGAAGACCGGCGCGGCCTTGCCGCCGTCCTTCTTCTTGATCTTGTGCGCGTTCATCTGCGCCGGGCGCCAGTCGGCCACGGCCGCGGTGGCCACCACGATGTCCTGCTGGGGCGCCAGGGGCAGCACCGCGTCGAACATCTGCTGCGCCGTCTGCACATCGAGGCGGCGCACGCCGCGCGGCGTGGGCAGGTGCACGGGGCCCGCCACCAGGGTGACCTCGGCACCGGCCTCGGCCGCGGCACGGGCGATGGCAAAGCCCATCTTGCCGCTGGAGAGATTGGTGATGCCGCGCACCGGATCGATGGGCTCGAAGGTGGGGCCGGCCGTGATCAGCAGCTTCTTGCCGGCCAGGCGCTTGGGCTGGAAATGCGCGATCAGGGCGTCGCGCAGTTCCTCGGCCTCCAGCATGCGGCCGTCGCCGATTTCGCCACAGGCCTGCTCGCCATTGCCCGGGCCCAGCACCTGGGCGCCGTCGGCGCGGATCTGGGCCACATTGCGCTGGGTGGCCGGATGGGCCCACATCTCGCGGTTCATGGCCGGGGCCACCAGCAGGGCGCAGCGCTCGGCGGGGCGCGCCAGGGCGGTGAGGCTCAGCAGCTCGTCCGCCCTGCCCTGCGCCAGCTTGGCGATGAAGTCGGCGCTGGCCGGCGCCACCAGCATCACATCGGCGGCGCGGGTGGCGTTGATGTGGGCCATATTGTTGGGCTCGCGCGCATCCCACTGGCTCAGCAGCACCGGCTGGTTGGACAGGGCCTGCATGGTGACCGGCGTGATGAACTGCGTGGCCGCCTCGCTCATCATCACCTGCACCATGGCGCCGGCCTTCACCAGCAGACGCGTCAGCTCGGCCGCCTTGTAGCAGGCCACGCCGCCCGAGAGGCCCAGCAGCACATGCTTGCCGGCCAGTTGTGTGGATTCGCTCATGGAGCGCGACTCTATCAGCGGCGCTTGAAGACCAGGTCCCAGACGCCGTGACCCAGCTTGAGGCCGCGGTTTTCGAACTTGGTCAGGGGCCGGTAGGCCGGCTTCTCGGCATAGCCCTCGGCGCTGTTGACCAGGCTGGGCTCGGCCGAAAGCACCTCCAGCATCTGTTGGGCATAGGGCTCCCAGTCGGTGGCGCAGTGCAGATAGCCGCCGGGGCGGATGTGCTTGACCAGCTTGGCCACGAACTCGGGCTGGATCAGGCGGCGCTTGTTGTGGCGCTTCTTGTGCCAGGGGTCGGGGAAGAAGATGTGCACGCCGGCCAGAGAGTCGGGGGCGATCATCTGCTCCAGCACCTCCACCGCATCGTGCTGGAAGATGCGGATGTTTGGAATGTCCTGCTCGCCGATCAGCTTGAGCAGGGCGCCCACGCCGGGCTCATGCACCTCGCAGCCGATGAAGTCGTGGTCGGGCAGGGTCTGGGCGATCTGGGCCGTGGCCCCGCCCATGCCGAAGCCGATCTCCAGCACCAGGGGCGCCTGGCGGCCGAACACGGCCTGCGGGTCCAGGCGCTGGCCGGCCTGGTAGGGCAGCACAAAGCGCGGGCCCAGCTCGGCCAAGGCCTTGATCTGGCCCGTGCCCATGCGGCCGGCACGCACCACAAAGCTCTTGATGGCGCGCTTGACGGGGACGGCCGGCTCAACGGTGGAGTCTTGCGGCAGCTCGGGCTTGTCGGACATGGGAGGCGGGAAGGGAATCGGGAAAGGGGCGCGATTTTATTCGACCCGCGCCGCCACCAGGGGCCGGGGCTGCCAGGGCGCCTGGGCCTCGCCCAGCTCGCAGGCCGCCAGCAGGGCCGCCACGGCGCGCTCGGCATCGCTCTCGCTGCCCGCATGCACCCAGGCCAGGGGTTCGCCCGCTGCCAGGCACTCGCCCAGGGCGCGCATGCCGGAGAAGCCCACGCGCATGTCCGGCGGGTCGCCCGGCTGGCGCCGCCCTCCCCCCAGCTCCACCACGGCCAGACCGATCTCGCGCGTGCGCTGGCTCAGCAGACGCCCCGCGCGCGGCGCCGGCACGGGGCGCAGCACCGGCGCCTCGGGCAGCCAGGCCGCGGGCCGCTCCAGCAGATCAGCCGGGCCGCCCAGGGCCGCCACCATGCGGCCAAACTTCTCGGCCGCGGCGCCGCTGTCCAGGGCCTGCTGCAGGCGGGCGCGGGCCTGGCTCGCATCGGCCGCCAGGCCGCCCATCAGCAGCATCTCGCTGGCCAGGGCCAGGGTCACCTCGTGCAGGCGCGGCTCGCGCGGGCCCTCGCCCTTGAGGTAGGCAATGGTCTCGTGGATCTCCAGGGCATTGCCCACCTCGCGGCCCAGCACCTGGTTCATGTCCGTGATCAGGGCGCGGGTGGGCATGCCCGCGCCGCGGGCCACGCTCACGATGCTCTCGGCCAGCTCCTGGGCCATGGCCGGGCTGTCGGCGAAGGCGCCATTGCCCCACTTCACATCCATGGCCAGGCCCTGCAGGCCGGCAGCCAGCTTCTTGGACAGGATGGAGGCGGTGATCAAGGGCACGCTCTCCACCGTGGCCGCGACGTCGCGCACCGCGTAGAAGCGCTTGTCGGCCGGGGCCAGATCGGCCGTCTGGCCGATGATGGCGCAGCCCAGCTCGCGCACCAGGCGGTCGAACTCGGCCGGGCTCGGCGTGCTGCGATAGCCCGGGATGGCCTCCAGCTTGTCCACCGTGCCGCCGGTGTGACCCAGGCCGCGGCCGGCAATCATGGGCACATAGCCGCCGCAGGCGGCCACCAGGGGCGCCAGCATCAGGCTGACCTTGTCGCCCACGCCGCCGCTGGAATGCTTGTCCAGCACCGGGCCGGGCATGTCCGGCCAGGCCAGCACGCGGCCCGAGTACATCATGGCCCGGGTCAGGGCCACGCATTCCTCACGGCCCATGCCGCGCAGGAAGACCGCCATGCCCAGGGCCGCCACCTGGCCCTCGCTCCAGCTGCCGTCCACCAGGCCGCGCACAAAGGCCTGGATCTGAGGCTCGGACAAGACCTGGCCCTCGCGCTTGGCGCGGATGATTTCCTGAGCCAGCATGGGCGGCTCCTTTGCTGATGAGGTGGGTGAGCTCAGTAGCCGCTGCCGGACGCAGCCGCCGGCGCCTGACCCGAGAGCTGGGCCAGGATGTCATTGAGCAGGCCGCTGGCGCCAAAGCGCAGACGCTGCGGCTGCAGGGCTGCCTCGCCCAGGGTCTGGGCCGCCAGGTCCAGGTAGACGCGGGCCTCGGCCACGCTGCGGATGCCGCCGCTGGCCTTGAAGCCGGCATGGGCCAGGCCGCTGGCTTGGATCTCCTGCAGCATGGCGGCCGCGGCCTCGGGCGTGGCCGAGACGGGGCTCTTGCCGGTGCTGGTCTTGATGAAGTCCGCGCCGGCTGCGAGGGCCAGACGGCTGGCCTCGCGGATCAGCTCGGGCGCGGCCAGCTCGCCGCTTTCCAGAATGACCTTGAGCGTGAGCGGGCGGCTGGCGTGGCGCACCTCGGCCAGGAACTCGGCCACCTCGCTGCGCTGGCCGGCCATCAGGGCTTTGTAGGGCAGGACCACGTCCACCTCATCGCCCCCGGCCTGGGCAATGCTGGCGATATCGGCCAGGGCGCGCGGCAGGTCCAGGGCGCCGTCCGGGAAGTCGGCCACGGCCGCCACCTTGATGCCGGGCGGCAGGGCCGCACGCGCCTGGGCCACGAAGCGCGGCCACACGCAGACGGCGGCCACGGGGCCGAAGGGCGTCTGGGCCCGGGCGCACAGGGCGGCGATATCGGCCGCGCTGTCCGCCTCGTTCAGGCTGGTCAGGTCCAGGCAGGCCAGGGCCTGGCGGGCGGCCGTCAGCAGGCTGCGTTGCTCCATGCTCAGGCGCGCAGCGAGGGCAGCTCGGCCAGACCGGTCACCACCTGGGCCAGGAAGGCCGCGGCGCGCTCGCCCGAGGCCTGGGCCTGCTGCAGGGTCAGGGCATGGGTCAGGGCTTCGGCGGAGAGGCCGGCGGCCATATTGGTCATCAGGGCCAGGCCCATCACGCGCAGGCCGGCATGGCGGGCCAGGATGGTCTCGGGCACAGTACTCATGCCCACGGCGTCGGCGCCCCAGGCGGCGAACATGCGGATCTCGGCCGGGGTCTCGAACTGCGGGCCCAGGGCCCAGACATAGGTGCCCTCGCCCACGATCTGGTTGTTGCGCTTGGCGATCTGCTTGGCCACGGCGCGCAGCTCGGCGTCGTAGGCGGCGCTCATGTCCACGAAGCGCTCGCTGCCGGGCTCGCCCACCAGGGGCGAGCGCTGCGGCGCGTTGATGTGGTCGCCGATCAGCATCAGGCTGCCCGGCGGCATGTGGGAGCGCAGCGAGCCCGAGGCATTGGTCTGCAGCAGGGCCTTGACGCCCCAGCGCTTGAGGCTGCGCAGGGCGCCGGCCATGCCGGTGCAGTCGCCGCTCTCGTAGGTGTGGGCGCGGCCGCGCAGCATCACCACGCGCTGCTCGCCGATGCGGCCCACCACGATCTCGCTGACATGGCCTTCCACCTTGGGCTGGGGAAAGGCGGGCAGCTCGGCATAGGACAGATGCTTGGCCTCTTCCACATGGCTGACCGCGCCGGCCCAGCCAGAGCCCAGCACCACGGCCACCTCGGGCGCGCTGCCGAACAGTTGCTTGAGCTTCTCGACGGTGGCCTCGATGCGGGGATTCAGGGTCTGGTGATCGATCATGGTGTGCTTTCTAGGGCGTGGGGGTGGCACTCAGAGCTTGAGGTGCTCGGGGCCGAAACTGAAGGGCAGGAGCTGGTCCAGGGTCCATTGCTGGCGGATGCCGCCGGGGTCGGCGACCAGGACCGGCAGCTCTGGGCCGGCGAACTCGCGCAGCTTCTGGCGGCAGCCGCCGCAGGGCGTGGTGAGCTCGGGGCCGGGGCCGCACACCAGCACCGCGGTGGCGCGCTGGCCGCCGGCCATGCGCATGGCGGCCAGGGCCGTGGTCTCGGCGCACCAGCCCTGGGGGTAGGCGGCGTTTTCCATATTGGCGCCCGCATGGATGCGGCCCTGCTCGTCCAGCACGGCCGCGCCCACGGCATAGCGCGAATAAGGCGAGTAGGACTGCGCCCGCGCCTGCAGCGCGGCGGCCAGCAGGCGCTGACGCAGGTCCTCGGTGAGCTCCATCAGCGCTCCTTCACATAGGGGCGGCCCAGGGCCTTGGGCGCCAGGGCCTGGCCGATGAAGCCGGCCAGCAGGATCACGGTGAGGATATAGGGCAAGGCCTGGATCAGCTGCACCGGCACCTCGCCGAGGCCGGGGATCACCACGCCCTGCAGGCGGATGGCCACCGCGTCCAGGAAGCCGAAGAGCAGGCAGGCCAGCAGGGTGGGCACGGGCTTCCACTTGCCGAAGATCATGGCGGCCAGGGCGATATAGCCGCGGCCCGCGGTCATGTTCGGGCTGAAGTTGGCGTTCTGCGCCAGGGTCAGATAGCTGCCCGCCAGGCCGCAGAGCACCCCGTTCATCAGCAGGGCCGAGTAGCGCAGGCCCGGCACCGAGACGCCGGCCGCATCCACCATGGCGGGGTTCTCGCCCACCGCACGCAGGCGCAGGCCCGGCTTGGTGCGCTCCAGGAAGAACCACACGGCCACCACCAGGAAGAAGGCCAGGTACACCAGGGCGTTGTGGCTGAGCAGGCCATGGCCCAGGACCGAGGCGAACCACTGGCCGGCCTGGGGCTCGGCATAGGCGGTGGACAGCCCGGTCAGGCGCACCTCGGCCGGCACCGGCGGGGTCTGGCCGCCCTGGGCGAACCAGGCAATGCCCAGCACCACGGTCAGGCCGGCGGCCACCATGTTCAGGGCCACGCCGGTGACCACCTGGTCGCCGCGGTGCGTGACGCAGGCAAAGCCCTGCACCATGGAGAGCGCGCAGGCCACGGCGATGGCCGCCATCAGGCCCAGGCCCGTGCTCTGGGTCACGCTGGCCGTGGCCGCGGCGGCAAAGGCCGCGAAGAGCATCTTGCCCTCCAGGCCCAGGTCGATCACGCCGGAGCGCTCGGACAGCAGACCCGCCAGCGCACACAGCAGCAGGGGCGTGGTCACACGCAGGGTGGAACCCAGCAGGGAACCGATCAAGACCTCATCCATGTCCTCAGCCCTCCTTGCGCGCCAGGGCCTTGTACAGGCGCGCGAACAGCGGCGCACTCACCGTGGCCATGGCCCCGGCGAACAGCACGATCAGGCCCTGCACCGTGACCACCATCTCGCGGCTGAAGCCCGGAATCTCGAACGCCACCTCGACGCCGCCCTGGTAGAGCACGCCGAAGAGCAGGGCCGCCAGCACGATGCCCACCGGATGGTTGCGGCCCATCAGGGAGACGGCGATGCCGGTGAAGCCGGCGCCGGCCACGAAGTCCAGGGTCAGCTTGCCCTGCACGCCGGAAATCTCATTGACGGCCACCATGCCGGCCAGGGCCCCCGAGAGGCCCATGGCGATCAGCACCTGCAGGCGCGGCTTGATGCCGGCGTAATGGGCGGCGCGCGGCGCGCTGCCCACGGCACGCAGGGCATAGCCGGCGCGGCTCTTCCAGAGGAACCACCACACGCCCACGCAGGCCAGCAGGGCCAGCACCAGGCTCAGGTTCAGCGGCGAGCTGGGCAGCTCCAGGCCGAAGGACTGGGCCAGGGTGTGCAGGGCCGGCATGCGGGCGCTGTCGGCAAAGGCCGCGCTCTCCACCGCCATGCTGCCCTTGGGGCGCAGCCAGTTGACCAGCAGATAGACGTTCAGGCTGCTGGCCAGGAAGTTGAACATGATGGTGGTGATGACGATATGGCTGCCGCGCCAGGCCTGCAGATAGGCCGGCACCGCCGCCCAGAGCATGCCGCCCACGGCGGCGGCCAGCACCAGCAGGGGCAGCATCAGGCCGGCCGGCAGGAATGGGCTGAGCCACAGGGCCAGCAGGGCCACGGCCACGCCGCCCAGCACGGCCTGACCCTCACCACCGATATTGAAAAGCCCGCCGTGGAAGGCCACGGCCACGGCCAGGCCGGTGAAGATGAAGGTGGTGGTGTAGTAGAGCGTGTAGCCCAGGCCGCGGGCGCTGCCCAGCGAGCCCTGCAGCATCACGCCCAGGGCCTGGGCCGGGCTCTGGCCGATGGCCAGCACCACCAGACCCGCCACCGCCAGCGCGATGCACAGATTCCACAGCGGCAGCAGACCGATATCGATCCAGCGCGGCAGTTGTACCGGTTGACTCATGGTGTCTCTTCTCAGTCCGCCTGGGCGGCCATCAGCAGGCCCAGGCGTTTCTCGTCACAGTCTTCAATGGCCAGCTCGCCGGTGATGCGGCCGGCGTTCATCACCAGCACGCGGTCGGCCAGGGCCAGGATCTCGTCCAGCTCGGAGCTGACCAGCAGCACCGCGCAGCCCGCATCGCGCAGGGCGCGCAGCTGGCCGTGGATGAACTCGATGGCGCCGATGTCCACGCCGCGCGTGGGCTGGCCCACCAGCAGCACGGCCGGCGCCTGGCCGATCTCGCGCGCCAGGATCAGCTTCTGCTGGTTGCCGCCCGAGAACTTGGAGGAGCCCAGCTCGGGGTTGCGCGGGCGCACATCGAAGCGCTCCATCATCTGCGCCGTCTGGGCGCGCAGATGCGCCTGGTTCATGCCCAGGCCCAGGGGCGCGGCGCGGTACTGGGCCTGCTCCTGGTAGCCCAGGGCGGCGGTTTCCCAGGCCGGAAAGCCCAGCACCATGCCGCAGCTGTGCCGGTCTTCGGGCACATGGGCCAGCTTGTGGTGGCGGGCGGCGCGCGGCTCCAGCCAGCGCGCGGCCTCGAACGCGGCCTCACCCAGGCGCAGGCGGCCGGCATCCGGCGCGCGCATGCCCGAGAGCAGCTCCAGCAGCTCGCTCTGCCCATTGCCCGAGACGCCGGCCACACCCACGATCTCGCCCGCCCGCAGGCTCAGGCTCACCTCGCGCAGCAGGGGCACGCCCTGCTCGCTCTTCAGGCTCAGGCCCTCGGCCACCAGGCGCGGCGCGCCGGCCCGGGCGGTGGCGCCGCTGCGGCCCAGCTGCACCTTGCGGCCCACCATGGCCTCGGCCAGGTCCTCGGGGCTGGTCTCGCGGATGTCGCAGGTCTTGATCATCTGCCCCGCGCGCATCACGGTGACGGCATCGCACAGCGCCATCACCTCCTTGAGCTTGTGCGTGATCAGGATGATGGTGGTGCCGCGCTCGCGCAGGCGGCGCAGGGTCTCGAAGAGCTGCAGGGTCTCTTGCGGTGTGAGCACCGCGGTGGGCTCGTCCAGGATCAGGATGCGGGCGCCGCGGTACAGGGCCTTGAGGATCTCCAGACGCTGCAGCTCGCCCACCGGCAGATCGCCGGCCAGCTCGTCCAGGCGCACATGCAGGCCGGTGTCCTGCATCAGGGCTTCCAGCTTGGCGCGCACCTCGCGCTTGGCGCGCGAGAGGAAGAAGGCCGGCTCGGCGCCCAGCATCACATTGTCCAGGCAGCTCAGGGTGTCCACCAGCATGAAGTGCTGGTGCACCATGCCGATGCCCTGGGCGATGGCCTGCTGGGAGTTGGCGATCTCCACGCGGCGACCGTCCACCTCGATATGCCCCTCGTCGGCCTGGTAGTAGCCGTAGAGGATGGCCATCAGCGTGCTCTTGCCAGCGCCGTTCTCGCCCACCAGGCCGTGCACCGTGCCGGCACGCACGCTCAGCTCCACGCCGCGGTTGGCCTGCACCGCGCCGAAGCGCTTGCTGATGCCGACCAGCCGGACGGCCGTGCTGCTCTGTTCTGTCATGCGAAGCTTCTTCCTGCCCGCCGCTGTCTGCGATAGCGGCTCGCCAATCTATGCTGTCTTTTGTTGCCTGGGGCCGCCCCAACTGAGGAAAGGGGCAGCGGCCGCGGCTGCCGCCGCCTGCCCTGCCCCTTGCGGCGCACGCCGGCCTGTCAGTACTTGCAGGCGTTGTCGGCCATGAAGTCGGCCACCTTGATCTTGCCGGCGATGATGTCGGCCTTGTAGGCCTCGACCTTGGTCTTGAGCGCCGGGGTGATCAGCTTGGCATTGTGCTGGTCCACGGCGTAGTCCACGCCGCCTTCCTTCAGGCCCAGCACGCTGACGCCGGCCTTGTAGCTCTTGAGCACGTTGTAGACGGCCACGTCCACGCGCTTGACCATGGAGCTCAGCATGGTGCCGGGCTGCAGATGGTTCTGGTTGCTGTCCACGCCGATGGCCAGCTTGCCCGCATCCTTGGCGGCCTGGTAGACGCCGGTGCCGGTGCCGCCGGCGGCGGCGAAGACCACGTCCACGCCCTTGGCGAACTGGGCCTTGGCCAGTTCGCCGCCGCGGGTGGGATCGTTCCAGGCGCTGGCGGTGGTGCCGGTCATATTGGACAGCACCTCGGCCTTGGGGTTGGCCGCCTTGGCGCCCTGCTCGTAGCCGCACTGGAACTTGCGGATCAGGGGGATGTCCATGCCGCCGATGAAGCCCACCTTGCCGGTCTTGCTGCTCAGCGTGGCCAGGGCGCCCACCAGGAAGCTGCCCTCATGCTCCTTGAACACCACCGACTGCACATTCGGCTGGTTCACCACCATGTCGATGATGGCGAAGTTGGACTTGGGAAACTCCTTGGACACCTGCTCCAGGGCCGAGCCCTGGGCGAAGCCGATGGAGATGATGGGATTGGCGCCACGCTCGGCCATGCGGCGGATGGCCTGCACGCGCTGGGTGTCGTTGCTGATCTCGAACTCGAGATAGGGCTTGCCGGTTTCCTGCTTCCAGCGCTCGATGCCGCGGTAGGCTGCCTCGTTGAAGGACTTGTCGAACTTGCCCCCCATGTCAAAGATGATGGCCGGCTGCTGGGCCGCGGCCGACAGGGCCACCGAGGACAGGGCCAGGGTGGCCAGGGCACGAACGAGCGGAGCAAAAGCGAGCTTCATGGCAAGGGCATCCATCAAGTCTTGTGGAACAAAGCCCGCCGGGCCACCCGCGCCCCGCCTCAAGACAGGCAGGCGCAAGGACCGCAAGGCGGGACCGGTGCGGATTGTAGGGAGCCGCAGTGTAACGGCGGCTCAAGGAAAACGCTAAACGTTTGCGCCCCAGTGTTCATGCGTTTGCGCAAATTTCTGAAGCGGGCCGGATTGGCCTGCTTCTGGTGCATTTGGCGCACCATCCGCCCGCTCTCCAAGGCCGCGGATGCGCCGCCGCAGGGACGCAGCATTTCAGGAGCCTGACGGCCCGCAGCAGGCCGCCCCACGCGTGGGTGAGCCGCAACGCCCGCGCAATTCGGGCGATAACCGCCCAGACTCTCCCCTACCATGGGGCGCAATAACAAAGACTCTCTCAGGGAGTGTCCATGCGGTCATCCGAGCGTGTCCTGGGTCGCGCCGAAATCGAGAAGTCCGGCCTGGCCCAGCGCATCCAGCGCCTGCACAACATCCTGCGGGTCCGCTACCCCTTTCTGAGCCGCGTGGCCCTGGCGCTCTACGACCCCGAGACCGATCTGCTCAAGACCTTTGCCAGCAGCACCGAGGGCGGTCAGACCCTGAGCCACTACGAGGCCCGACTCAGCGAGGTACCCACCCTGGTGGAGCTGCGCGACCTGCGCCGCGCCCGGGTGGTGGACGATATCGAGGTCCAGTTCAAGGCCCACACCCAGCACACCGACTGGCTCAAGGCCCAGCACTACCGCAGCAGCTACACCCTGCCGGTGTTCCGCGGCGAGGCGCTCTCGGCCTTTGTGTTCTTTGACGCCGTCGAACCCGCCGCCTTCAGCCCCCTGGTGACCGAGGTGCTGGACGAGTTTGCCGACATCATCAGCCAGCTCTATCTGCTGCGCATCTCGGCGGTGCAGCACCTGATCGGCGCGGTGGACATCGCCACCGGCCTGGCCCGCATCCGCGATGTGGAGACCGGCCACCACCTGGAGCGCATGGCTAAGTACTCGCGCCTGATCGCCCGCGGCGTGGCCGATCTCTACGGACTGAACGACGAGGCCATCGAGTACCTGCACCTCTTCGCCCCCCTGCACGATATCGGCAAGGTGGGCATTCCCGACAGCATCCTGCTCAAGCCCGGCCGCCTGGACCCCGAGGAGTGGCGCCAGATGCAGCAGCATGTGCGCATCGGCGAAGACCTGGTGGAGCACATCGTGGGCGATCTGGGCCTGGAGGGGGATCCCGCCGCCACCGTGATGCGCCAGGTGGTGGGCGGCCATCACGAGCGCGGCGATGGCAGCGGCTACCCGCGCGGCCTGCGCCTGGATCAGATTCCGGTGCCGGCGCGCATCGTGGCCGTGGCCGATGTGTTTGATGCGCTCTCCTCCACCCGCCCCTACAAGACGCCCTGGCCCGAGGCGCAATGCCTGGCCGAGCTGAGCCAGCAGGCCGAACGCGGCCTGCTGGACGGGCCCTGCGTGCGGGCCCTGATCGATGCGCATGCCGAACGCCGCAGCATCCAGCAGCACTTCGCCGATTGAGCCGGTCCTGGGCCGGAAGCAGGCCCCAAAGAAAAAGCCCGACAGCCTGGGCTGTCGGGCAGAAGCCGGCGCAGTGAGGGAGGAGGAGGGAGTTTCGATGCGCCGGAGACCCCAATGTAGGCGGCCAAGCTTTTATGAAACTTAAATGACTCGGCCTGCACCACGGCACTGAGGTGATGCGGCGCCAACTCCATCACGCTTCGGAACGCCAAAAGCCTCGTTCAGGCCTCGCCCCGCACCACGCGCTCAGGGCCAGCAAGGCGTGAGGCCACGCGAAGCGATGTCACGCACCAGGACGGTGCCGCCACCGCTCACCCCGGCCACGCCCGCCGCCACCGCCGCACCACCCGCCCCCAGCGCCAGGAACAGCAGCAGCCCCGCCCGCAGGCACCCCCGCCTTGCCACAACACCCATCAGCCCCACCACCATCACGCCCGAAAAAGCGGCGGAATCTAGGGTGCCAGCGTTGAATCAGCGTTGATGGGGTGGGCGCTGGGCCGCCCGGCGACGCCGCCACCACAGCCACAGGCCCGTGGCCAGCAGCAGGCTGGGCACCAGGCCGAAGAGACTCCAGAGCAGGCGCGCCAGCAGACCGAAGGCCTCGGCGCTGTGCAGGGGGAAGAGCCAGTTCAGCAGCACATTGCCGGCCGGCGCCTGCAGCGGGTCGTAGCGCTGCAGCACGGCGCCCTGGGCGCTCAGGCGCACCCGCGTGTTGCCGGTGTCGGCGCGGGGCTCGCCGGGCTGCAGCAGGCGCACCTCCACCGGCCCGAGCCCTTCACCCTTACCCACGCCCACCGGCAGGGTCAGGCGGCTCCAGCGGGCCCGGGGAAACTCCTGCTCGGCCCGCGCCACCCAGGCGTCGACCGGCCAGGCCGCCGGCGCGCCGGCCTCCCGCGGCTTGCCCCCGACTTTGCCCTCAGGCTTGGGCAGGCGGGCCAGGGTCTCGGTGGGCAGCACGGCCGCCACCCAGGCCCGGGTGGTGTCGCCAAAGACCAGGGCCGCGCCGGTGAGGCTCAGCAGGATCAGCAGCGGCGCCAGCCACAGGCCCACGCTGCGGTGCACGTCATGCCAGCGCCGTGCGGCGGCCGCATCCCAGCGCACGGTCAATACCCGCTTCCAGGAGGCCCAGCGCGCGGCCTGACGCGGCCAGGCCAGCACCAGGCCGCTCAGGCCCAGGCCCAGCAGCAGCAAGCCGGCGCTGCCGGCCAGCGTGGCCCCGCCCTCCCCGCTCCAGAAGTAGCGATGCAGCTCGTAGACCGTGGGCACCAGATGGGCCGCGTCCCAGCGCACGGCGCCCCGCTCGCGATAGCCCAGGTAGCGCCCGCAGGCGGCATCGATGAAATGCTCGCGCCGCAGGCCCTGGGCATCGCGACGCTCCCAGACCTGGTAGGCCGCGCCGGCCTGGTGCGGCGCCACCACGATGGCCGCGCGCCGCCCCGGCGCCGCTTGCTGCAGCACCTCGAGCACGCGGGCCACCGGCGCCGTCGGCGCGGTCGGAGCCGCGGGCGCCGTCTCACAGGCCGGCAGGGGCTGGAACCAGCGCGGATTGAGCGCCGCATCCAGCTCGGCCTGCCAGACCAGCAGGCTGCCGCTCAGGCCCAGCACCACCAGCAGGGCCCCGGCGATCAGCGACACCCAGCGATGCAGCCAGGCCAGTGTTTTGCGCAGCATGGCCCCGCCCGCCTCAGAAGCTGCGCTGCCAGCTCAGCGTGAGGCTGCGGCCGCGGCCGGCGTAGAAGTCCTCGGCCGTGCCGGAGTAGTTGGCCTGGGCGTAATAGGTCAAGTAGCGGCGGTTGAACAGGTTCTCCAGACCCGCGCCGAGGCGGCCCCAGGGCGAGTCCCAGCTCAGAGCCAGATCGGCCACGGTGTAGCCCTTGAAGCGCTCTTCCAGCGCGGTCTTGCCGGAGAACTTGCCGAGGTTGGCCGCACGGGAGAAATAGGCCGACTGGGTCCAGCGCGCCTGCCAGCCCGGGGCCGGGCGCCACTGCGCGCCCAGCACCAGCTTGTCGGGGCCTTGGGAACGCGCGCCCAGATCCAGGTCCAGCACGCCGCCGGCCGCGCTGGCGGTGCGGCCGCGGGTCTGGGCGTAGCTGGCATTGAGCAGCCAGTCGCGCGCCGGGCGCCAGTCGCCGCTGATCTCGAAGCCGCGCACCGTGATGGGCACGCGCTGCAGCGAGCCGATGCCATTGCTCACCACCAGCTGGCTGCCCAGGTCGGAATGCGAGCGGTAGACCGAGGCCGAGACGCTGCCTTCCGCGCCCCGCCAGGCGATGCCGATCTCGCGGTTGTCGGTCAGGATGGGCTGCAGGTCCACCAGGGTGTTGACCGAGCGGCCGGCGCTGTTCACCGCGCGCAGGATCAGGCCCACATCGGGCGAGCCGAAGCCCTCGTTGTAGGACACGAAGCTGGACCAGCCGCTGCGCCCGAAGCGCCAGACGGCGCCCAGGTTCTTCACCAGCTTGCTGGCGCTGCGCTCGCCGCCCTGCACCGCGCGGTTGCCGTAGAAGGCCAGGGTGCTGTAGTCGGCCACCTTGAGGCGGCTGTGCTCATCGCGCAGGCCGCCACGCAGGGTCAGCGAGCCCGACTCGTACTCCAGCTGGCCGAAGGGCGCCAGGCTGCGGTAGGCCATGGGCGGCACCCAGACGCGGCCGGTCTGGGTCAGACGCTGCTGGGACTCGTCGTCCAGATAGTCCGCGCCCAGGGTCAGCTCCAGACCCGGCGTCCACAGATCGGGCCGCACCCAGCTGGCGCGCAGGCCCCATTTGTCGGCCTTGACCTCGCTCTGGTCCACCAAGCTGCCCACGGGCGCGAGCTTGGCATCCTGGAAGGTGGCGATCAGGCCGCCGCTGTAGCGGGCCGAGAAGTCCTGCTTGAAGAGCTGCAGCGAGGCCGCGCCCTGGGCCAGGTCCGCATGCGTCCACTCCAGGCTGGCGGAGCGCACCTCGTTGCGCGGCGCGTCATAGGCCAGGGTGCCGCGGGCCGAGGTCGTGGGCAGGCCGGTGGCGCGGTTGCCGGGCACATCCACCCGGTCATCAAAGCCCTCGGCCGTGTAGCGGTTGAGCATCAGCTGCAGGCGCTGCGGGCCGAAGTCCTTGCCGATCTTGATGAAGCCATCGGCCGCCTGGTGCAGGGACTCGGTGGCCAGCGGCCGCCCCGCCCCATCCACGCCCACCTGCTGGCTGCGCGCGCCGAGATAGGCGATCAGGTCGAAATCGCTCTTGTGCTCGACCATATAACCGGTCTTCCAGCTCGCGCTGTCGCCGTGGAACTGGGTGCCGTACTTGAGCTCCAGGGTCTGGCGGGTGCCGGCCTGCGTGGGGCGCCGGGTGATGGTGTTGATGATGCCGCCGGTGGCGCCCATGCCCTGCACCGCCGAGGCACCGGAGACCACCTCGATGCGCGAGACGATCATGGGGTCGGCGAAATAGCCTTCGCGGCCACCCAGGCGCAGCGGATTGGTCTGCGGAATGCCATCCAGCAGCAGCAGGGCATTGCGGCCGCGCAGGCCCTCACCAAAGTTGGTCAGCTTTTGGCGCGCCGGCGCATAGCCCGGGATCGAGAGGGCCAGCAAGGCGCTGGGGTCCTCGCTCACCAGGCCCTGGGTTTCGATGTCATCGCGGGTGATCAGGCTCACGGCGCCGGGAATCTTCTCCAGGGCCTTGGCGCCGCGGGTGGCGGTCACCACCACCCGGCCCAGGGCCTGGGGGCTGCCGGCCTCGGATGCGGCGGGCGACGCCTGATTGGCGGCATCCGCCGCGCGGGCGGGGGCGAGAGAGAGCGCGAAAAGGCTTGCGCAGGCCCAGGCCAGCGCGTGAGGACGCAGATGCATAGAAAAGAGACCGAGGAGAGAGGGAAATCAGGGAAGCGAGACCGTGCGGGTTCACCGGGCTGGCGCCATGACGAAGCCGCCCACAGAACCGAGGCCCCGCCCGCACCGACGTCGTGGCGTTGGACCGCCCGTCGCCCCAGATTCTATTTGCTAATGCGAATCCATCTCATTAATAAATTGAAGTGTGGGGACTAGGCGACAAGAGGCTCTAGACTGCGGGCCCGCGCCGCCTCTTGCCCTCCGGCGCTCCTGCACCATGAGCCTGCCCTGCCTGCAATGCGGCGCCTGCTGCGCCACCTTCCGCGTGTCCTTCCACTGGGTGGAGGCTCCGCCGGATCTGGACCCTCGGCTCGTCCAGGCCATCGGCCCCCAGCATCTGTGCATGGCCGGCACCGACCAGCGCCGCCCACGCTGCCAGGCCCTGCAAGGCGAGATCGGTGCGGCCACGCAGTGCAGCGTCTATGAGTCCCGCCCTCCGGCCTGCCGCGAGGTGCAGCCGGGCGATGCCAAATGCCAGCGCGCCCGCGCGCAAAACGGGTTGACGCCACTCTGAACCCACCAGACACGGCGCTCAGCATTCTTTCGCCCAGCAAAAAGGGCCGCCCCCCTCGCGGGAGCGGCCCTTTCATCCAATTCTCTTGTCAGCCCGCCTCAGCCAGCCCGACACCGGGCTCGGCGCAGCCTGGCGAACTGCGGCGCCTCAGGATGCGCCGTTGATCAGCTCACCCAGCTGACCCACCACGACCACCATGCCCAGCGCGAAAGTCACGATCAGAAGTTCCATTTTTTATTCCCTGTTGAAGTTGCGAGTGCAATCATAAGGGAATACCCGAATCGTGTAAGTAGTTACCCTAGGCATTTCGTGCATTCCGTCATGCCGGGCTGCGCCAACGCCCATGCGCGCGCCTTCCTGGGCCCGGGAAGGCAAGGAGACAACAGGCTGTACATGGAGGGAAAAGCCAGATGGCCTGCCCGGAGGGACTCGAACCCCCGACCTGCTGCTTAGAAGGCAGCTGCTCTATCCAGTTGAGCTACGGGCAGAAGAGGCAGGACGGGCCACCGCAGCGGCGGCCCCGGCACCTCACGGTGCCTGAAAGCGCTGATCGCATCGCGGGCCCCTGGGCGGGGCAGCAGCGCAGCGTGCGCATTGTGCCTGAGCTTGAGACCGGTCCGGGCCTCAGATCAGCACATTGAGCAGGGCGTTGCCGATGCCCATCAGGGCGGCGCCCGAGATCAGGCCGGCGCAGATGGGCTCGGCGCCCTCCACCCAGATGCGGCGGCCGCGGTCACCGGCGGGCTTCTGGGCATGGCGACGGCCCATGAACCAGAACAGCAAGGCGCCCAGGAACATGGCCAGCACCGCGTCCGGCGGCAGCACCACGCCCAGGCCGATGGACACGGCCGAGAGCGGGAAGCGCTTGACGCGCAGCTTGATCAGCTCGATGGCCGCGGCCGCCAGGGCCGCCACGGCCATGGCGATCAGGGCCGAGGTGGGCAAGCCCTGCACGCCCTTGGCGATCAGCTCGGCCACGCCCTTCCACTGGATGGCGCCGGGCATGGCGAACTGCTCGGAAAGGATGGTGCTGGTGGAGCGCTCGCCCGCACCATTGGCCGGCAGGAAGAGCAGGAAGAACAGGGGCACCGAGGCTGCCACGCCCGCCACCACGCCGATCACATGGCCGATGGCCTGGTGGCGCGGCTTGCCGCCGAGCATATAGCCGGGCTTGATGTCGGAGAGCAGATTGGCCGCATTGGCCGCCACCTCGGCCGTCATGCCGGCGGGCAGCAGATTGTTGGCCGGGTTGGCGCGGTCGATGGCGCCCATGGAGAACTGGGTGATCTTGGCCATGGCACCCACCGGGGTCCAGGAGGTCAGGGCCATGGAGTTGGTGCAGATCACGGTGAGCGCAAAGATCAGCGGCAGGGACAGCAGGGCCATGCCCAGCGAGACGCCGAAGAACAGATGCGTGACCCAGGCGCCCAGCAGACCGAAGATGGGCACGCCCACATAGGAGATCCACAGCGGCACCTCGATATGGGCCAGCACATCGCGGCCGGGCTCGGCCTTGCTGCCGGCCTGGGCACGCGCGGCACCGCTTCCCGGCAGGATGCCCTTGAAGAGCTCGGGCTTGGCCAGCAGGCTCACCAGGGAGCCCACCACCATCATGGTGATGCCCCACCACATGGACCACTGGTTCACGATCTCGGCGCGCGAGATCGGCACCGGCTGGCCGTTGGGCGCCACGCGCTGCACGATGTCACCGGCCTGGATCATCAGCGGCGCCAGCACCGCGAAATTGATCAGGCTGCCCAGCAGGCAGCTGCCCGCCACGGCCAGGCCCATCAGGCCGCCGATGCCCATCATGGCCGCGTCCAGGGTGAAGCGCAGACCCAGGGCGCGGATGTCGGTGCCCAGGATTTTGGGCAGCCAGAGTTCGGCCTTGACGGCCAGCTCGTAGTAGTAGGTGTCCAGGCGCTCATGCAGGATCCAGGGTTCCTTCATGCCGGCCCACTGGTCCAGGCGCAGCAGCTTGAACTGGATCAGCTTCATCCAGCCGTCACTGACGATGGCCTGATAGCTCGCCGCCAGACCGGCCGTCACGGCCAGCAGCTTGGCCTTGAAGACACCGTCGCCGGCCGCGCCGCTGTACAGCGAGTCCAGCACCACGCCGCTGGCGCGCCCCTCGGGAAAGGGCAGCTGGTCCTCGTTGATGAAGCGCCGCTTCATCGGGAAGGCCACCAGCACGCCCAGCACCGCGATCACCACCACCCAGATCATCATCTGCCACCAGGGCACGATGCGATCGGTGATCAGCATATAGGCCGCCATGCAGGTGGTCAGCGGCGACACCGCATAGCCCGCCGCCGTGGCGATGGACTGGGTGCAGTTGTTCTCGAGAATGGTGTAGTCCGAGGCCAGGCCGCTGCGCGAGAGCACGCGGAACAGGGCGAAGGCCAGGATCACCGAGGTCAGACCCACGCCAATGGTGATGCCCGTCTTGGCCGCGATGTACAGCGCCGTGGCCGCCAGCACGCCACCCAGCACAAAACCGGTGAGGCCCGAGCGCAGGGTCAGCTGTGGCATATCGCCGCGGTAGACGTTCTGGAACCACCACTGGTCCTTCTGGGCGCGGGACCAGGTCCTGATCTGTTCTTCGGTGAGCTGTTGAATAGCCATGGCGAGGAGCTTCCTTGTCTCGGGAACGGAGGGTGGCCTCATGAGCCCCCTCTCTGACACGGACCCGCCGCAGCGGGGCCCGGACGTGAAAAGAGCCGCCCGGGTGTGCCAGGGCGGCTCTTCAAATAATGGTCGGGGCGGCGGGATTCGAACTCGCGACCCTCTGCTCCCAAAGCAGATGCGCTACCAGGCTGCGCTACGCCCCGACTGAGTCGCACATTGTAGCCTGGGTTTGGGCAGGCTCCGGCAAAGCTTGTACAGGAGGACTGATCTGGGTACCTGCTAAGTGCAGCCTCAGCCTCGACCGGGCCAGCATCCGCGCACGCGTTTCTCCATCCCCCAAAGGGGTAAGACCTGACCCCGTCTTGGGGTATAGGCCGCGGCGGGGCTCGCGCCTATTCTGCGTCGCGCACGCCGGGCGCATGGGCAGCCTGGCGGCCACACACAGGGATGAGAACACACATGATGATGAGGATGAACTTGCACGGGCACAGCGTCACCCGAGCACGCGGCAGGCACGCAGATGGCGGCAGCCGCCTGATGACGCGCCTGAGCCTGCTGGCCTGCGTGCTGGCGGCGCCGGCCAGCAGCTGGGCCCTGGAGATCAAGGTGGGCTCGGCCGTGCGCACCCCGTCCACCCCGACCGAGAACTCCTTCGAGGTCAAGGGTGTGTCCAACGGCCTGGTGGAACTGAACCCCAGCGGCGCCAAGGTCCTGAGCGAGCGCGGCTTCGAGTCGGTGACCCGGGTCTCGGTGGACGGCAATCTGGGCCTGATCAAGGGCTCCACCTCACTGAGCCTGGATCGGCAACTGGACAGCGGCAGCCCCGTCACCGCCGTGTCCACGGGCATGTTCGTCTTTGCCGCCCCCTTGCTGGGCGGTGGCGGTGCGGCCGAGGTGCCCATCACGGTCCAGCTGAGCTTTGATGGCGCCTTTCACCATCTGTCGGGCGATCCCATGATGGTGCTGCTGGGCACGATGTCGGCCGGCACCCATCGCGGCGGCATGTATGGCTCCTCCCTGACCTTCTGGCAGGCGGCCGGCGGGCCCGTGCGGGTTGAGCGTTCGAGCCTGAACTCGACGGGCGAGGCCTTCGCCGGTGCCCAGCCTCTGGTGCAGAGCCAGACGGCCGAGCATCTGGCCGGCGTGGCCCGGGTCAGTTTCATGGCCCGGCCGGGTGATGTGGTGGGCTTCTCGGGCGCCCTGCTGGGCTCAGTCACCGCGGCCTATGACGCCAACCAGCACTGGCAGCCCAGCAGCGGCACGGTGGACTTTCTCAACACCGGCCGCCTGAGCATCCTGCTGCCCCAGGGCTACAGCCTGGACAGCGAGGCGCCCCTGCTGCGCAATGTGGTGCAGACCGTGCCCGAGCCCGGCAGCTGGGCGCTGATGGGCGCCGGCCTGGCCCTGTTGCTGGGCCTGCGGCGCCCCAAGCGCGGCGGCTGAGCCACAGAATGAGGGGGCTGCGCCCCCGGGTCGTGACCCAGTCCACGCCCGGCGCCGCGGCGTCCGGGCAGGCTCGTGTACGCTTGCCGCCGTGCTCCGCCTGCCGTCCGTCTTCAGCTCCGCAGCCGTCCACTGCCGCGCTGCCGCATCTCCCCTCCGCGCCGCGCCCGCCGCCTTTCTGGCCCGGGCGCTGCTCGCCTTGTGGCTGATCCTGCCTCTGGGCCTGGGCGCTGCCCCGCCCGCCCCCACCGTCCCCACCATCGCCAGCAGCCCGGCAGCCGCAGCGCCCGCACCCAAGCCCGGCTATGCCGCCCTGGCCGGCCCCACGGTGGCCCTGAGCCAGTACAAGCTGGATCTCTGGCAGACCGAGCAAGGCCTGCCCCTGAACACGGTGCAGGCCCTGCTGCAAACCCGCGACGGCCAGCTCTGGGTGGGCACGGCCGGGGGCCTGGCCCGCTTCGACGGCCTGCGCTTTCGCGGCTTCGACCAGGCACAGGCGCCCGGCATGGCTTCGGAGCCCATCTTCGGCCTGATGGAGGACCGCCAGGGCGGTCTGTGGATCGGCCACAGCCAGGGCGCGGCGCGCTACCGCCAGGGCCGTTTCGAGACCGTGATCGATGCCGAGCACAGCGGCGGTCGGCGCATCTGGGCCTTTGCCGAGGCGCCGGACGGCACGGTCTGGGCCGCGGGCGAGAACGGCCTGCTGCGTCGCGAGGCGCCGGCCACGCCGGGCGGGGCCGCCCGCTTCACCCGCTACCAGGAGGCCGAGGGGCTCCCCACCAAGCGCCTGCGCAGCCTGGTGCTGGACGCCCAGGGCTGGCTCTGGATGGGCAGCACCGGCGGCGGCCTGATCCTGCGAGACCCGGCCAGCGGGCGATTCCATGTGCTCAAGCCCGGCCAGGGCGGCTTCCCCCATCTGCAGGTGCGCCAGGTGCTGCTGGACCCGCGCGGGCGGGGCATCTGGGCCGCCACTGCGGGCGCGGGTCTGGTGCATGTGGAGCGCCTGGCCGGGCCGGCCGGGGCCGAGCCGCAGTTCGTCCTCCAGGTCTACACCACGGCCGACGGCCTGCCCTCCGACCATCTCACCGCCCTGGCCCTGGACGGCCAGCGCCGGCTCTGGATTGCCAGCTGGGGCGCGGGCCTGAGCCGGCTGGAAAGCCTGCCCGAGCCGGGCGGCCCGCCGCCGCGCTTCAGCCCGGCGCTCAACGCCGAGCAAGGCCTGGCCGGCAACCAGATCTGGAGCCTGCAGACCGACCGCGAGGGCAGCGTCTGGGTGGGCACCTGGGTGGGCGGCCTGAACCGCCTGCGCAACCGGGCCTTCACCGTGTTCGGCACGCCCGAGGGACTGGTCCATGACAACACCCGCGCCGTGCTGCATGCCCGTGACGGCTCGCGCAGCTGGGTGGCCACCGCCGGCGGCGGACTGAGCCGTATCGACCACCGCGCCGGCACCGTCACCGCCATCGTGCGGCGCGAGCGCGGCGGCCTGCTGCTCAGCGATGAGATCTCCACCTTGCTGGAAGACCGGCGCGACGGCACGCTCTGGGTGGGCAGCTACACCGCCGGCCTCATGCATCTGAGCGCCGACGGCGAACAACTGCTGGCCAGCTATGGCGTGGCCGAGGGCCTGCCGAACGCCGAGATCCGCGCCCTGCTGCAGGACCGCAGCGAGCGCCTGTGGATCGGCACCCGCGGCGGCCTGGCCCGGCTGGACGCGGCCGGCCCCGCCCATCTGCCCACCGCCGTGCAGGACCCCGCCCTGCCCCAGGAAGGCATTGCCGCCATGCTGGAAGACAGCCGCGGCCGGCTCTGGTTCGGCACCACCGGCCAGGGCCTGCTGCGCCTGGACGCCGACGGCCGCTTCAACCGCCTGAGCAAAGCGGACGGCCTGGTCTCGGACTGGATCATGGCGCTCTACGAGGACGCCGCCGGCACGCTCTGGATCGGCAGCAATGGCGAGGGTCTGAACCGCCTCTCGCGCGAGGGCCGGCTGGCCAGCATCCGCGTGCGCGACGGGCTCTGGGACGCCCTGGCCCAGGTCATTCTGGAAGACGCCCAGGGCCAGCTCTGGATGAGCTGCAACCGCGGCTTCTACCGGGTGGCCCGGGCCGAGCTGGATGCTTTTGCCGAAGGGCGGCTGGCGCGCGTGCAGTCCCTGGGCTTCGGCCCCGGCGATGCGCTGCGCACCACGACCTTTGCCGGCGGCCTGCAGGGCGCGGGCGCCCGCGATGGCGCGGGCCGGCTGTGGCTGCCCTCGGCCAATGGCCTGGTGATCGTGGACCCGCAGCGCCTGCCGGGCTCGGTGCGCGCGCCGCAGCTGCGTGTGGAGGGTGCCTGGGTCAATGGCCAGTGGCAGCCGGCGCAGCCGGGTCAGGCCCTGCAGGTGCCGGCCGGCGCGGTGCCGGTAAGCCTGGAGTTCGGCGCCGACACCCTGCTCTACGCCGAACGCCTGCGCTTTCGCTACCGCATGGAAGGCCTGGGCGAGCGCTGGGTGGACGTGGGCAGTGCCCGCGAGGCCAGCTTCCCCGCCCTGCCCCATGGCCACTACCGCTTCCGCGTGGCGGCCAGCAGCGACGGCGGCCTGCACTGGCAGGAGGCCGAGCCGCCCCTGGCCCTGCAGGTACAGCCCCAGCCCTGGCAGACGCCCTGGTTCCTGGCCCTCAGCGCCCTGGCGCTGGCGGGCGCCGTGGTCGGCCTGGTGCGCCTGCGCACCCGCGCCCTGCAGGCCCGCCAGCGCGAGATGGAGCGCCTGGTGCAGCTGCGCACCGAGGAGCTGCGCCTGGCCAATGAGCATCTCTCGCGCCTGTCCTTCGTGGATGCGCTGACCGGCCTGGCCAACCGCCGCCGCTTTGACGTGGCCTCCCAGGAGGAATGGCGCCGCGCCCGCCGCGCCGGCCAGCCCCTGGCACTGCTGCTGGCCGATATCGACGGCTTCAAGCGCTACAACGATGTGCTGGGCCACCAGGAAGGCGACCGCTGCCTGGCCCGGGTGGCTGGCGTGTTCGCCGCGGCCGTGGGCCGGGCCGGCGATCTGGCTGCCCGCTATGGCGGTGAAGAGTTCGTGGTGCTGCTGCCCGGCGCGGATGCCGGCGCCGCGCGCCGCCTGGCGGAGCAGATCCGCCGCGACTGCGAGGCCCTGGCCCTGCCCCACCCCGAGGGGCCGGCCGGCCCGGTGGTGACCCTAAGCCTGGGCCTGGCGGCCTGCGTGCCCAGCGACGACATGAGCCTGGAGCAGCTGCTGGCCCAGGCGGACGCAGCGCTCTACCGCGCCAAGCAGCAAGGCCGCAACCGCGTGGCCGACTGAGCCGGCCCGGCCAGGCTCGGCGGCGAAAGCAGCCGCCCTGCACTTCTGCTAGGGTGGGGCCTGTCGTGGTTTGCCAGCCTCCTGCATGCGCCCGCCTCTTAGCCGCCCCTGCGCCCTGTTCCTGGCCCTGTGCCTGAGCCTGCTGCTGGCCGGCTGCGCCAGCACCCTGCGCCTGGCCTATGGCCAGGCCGACACCCTGCTGTACTGGCGTCTGGACAGCTATCTGGACTTCAGCAGCGAGCAGGCGCCCCGGGTGCGCGAGGGCCTGGCCCAGTTCATGAGCTGGCACCGGCGCACCCAGCTGCCGCGTTATGCCGATGAGCTGCAGCGCCTGCGCCCCCTGCTGGCCCAGCCTGATCTCGGCGCGGAGTCGATCTGCAAGGCCGTGGACCAGCTGCGTGCCACCGTGGAGACGCCCCTGCTGGATCCGGCGAACTGGCCCCTGCTCTGGATGGCCGGCGAGCTGAGCGCCGAGCAGCTGCAGCACCTGGAGCGCAAGCAGCGCGTGGCCGACGAGAAGTGGAAGGCAGAGTGGCTGGAAATCACGCCCGAGCAGCGCCGCGAGCTGCGCCTCAAGCAGGCCCAGGAACGGGCCGAGATGCTCTATGGCCGGCTGGACGAGCCGCAGCGCGCCGCCCTGCGCGAAGGCCTGGCCCAGGCCCAGAGCTTCGACCCGCAGCGCAGCTACCAGGAGCGGCTGCTGCGCCAGCGTGAGCTGCTGCAGCTGCTGCGCCGCCTTCAGCAGGAGCGCCCCGAGCCCGAGCTGCGCGCGCGGCTGCTGCGCGACTTCGTGCAGCGCCTGATCCAGGGCGGGCCCCAGGACCCCGCCCGCCAGCGCTATCTGCAGGCCCTGCAGCGCGAGGGCTGCGAGAGCTTCGCGCGCCTGCACCGCGCCACCACGGCGGCCCAGCGCGAGCGCGCCCAGCGCACCCTGGCCGGCTGGGAAAGCGACTTCCGTCAGCTGGCCGGCGGCTGAGCGGGAGGCGAGCCGGCCGGCCCCCGGGCGGCTGCGGCCGCCCCTTGCGCAATCTCGCCGCCCAGGGTCTGCAGCACGCCGCGCAGCCAGCGCTGGGCGGGTTCCAGCTCATGGCGGGCATGCCAGACCTGGCTGATCTCGATGCCCAGCAGCTCGAAGGGCAGGCCGCGCACCGCCAGGCACTCGCCAAAGCCCATGGCGGGCACGAAGCTGCTGGGCAGCACAGTGAGCAGATCGGACTGCTGCACGCTGAGCCCGGCCGTGAAATAGCTGTTCACCGTCATGTCCACCTGGCGCTGGCGGCCGATGCGGGCCAGGGCCTCGTCCACAAAGCCTCGGGGCCGCCCGGCAAAGCTCACCCGCAGATGACGGGCCGCGCAGTAGGCGTCCAGGCTGAGCGCACCGGGCGCGGCCAGGGGGTGCTGGGCTCGCATCACGCAGACATAGGCCGTGTGATAAAGCTCGCTGCGCCGGAACAGGCTGGCTTCGCCCTCGGCCTGCAGCAGACCGGGCAGCTCGGGGAAGAAACCCACGGCCACCTCAGCGCGGCCCTGCTCCAGCATCTCGCGCGGGTCGCGGGTGCTCAGGGGCACCACGCGCAGGGCCACCTGCACGCCGTCGCGCTGAAAGCGCCGCGCCAGGGCCGGCACGAAGAGCGCGGCCGTGGCATCGGCCATGGCCACGGTGAAGCTCACGCCACGCGCCTGCAGCGGATCGAAATCCTGGGGCTCGAAGGCCTGCTGCAGGCTGGCCAGGGCCTGGCGCACGATGGGCCAGAGCAGCTCGGCATGGGCGGTGGGGATCACGCCGTGCGAGGCCGGGATGAAGAGCTCCTCATTGGTGGCCTCGCGCAGGCGGCGCAAGGCATTGCTCACGGCGGGCTGGGTGATGGCCAGGCGGGCGGCGGCGCGGGTGACGTGGCGCTCGGTCATCACCATGTCGAAGACGCGCAGCAGGTTCAGGTCCAGGGTGCGGAAGTTGACCGGGCGCGGGGTGCTCATGGACCGATGCTAGCGAAATTCTTCACGGGTCATTCGCGGCAGTGATGGCCGGATTCGGCAATGCAATTGGATAAAGCTACGTAGAAACCGCAATATCTCGACCACGGGATGCCGGTCGGTATCCCGCCAGGCCACAAGCCCCGAAAGGAAATCACCATGTCCACCAGCACCGCGCTCCCCCTCCATGTCATGCCCGCCGACGCCGCCCGCGTCCGTGCCGCCCGTGCCGGTGGCGAGCGCCTGGTGGACCTGGGCCTGAGCCTGGGCCACAGCCTGTGGCGTGCGCTGGAAGTCATTGGCGAAAGCCGCGCCCGCAGCGCCCTGAGCGAGCTGGCCGAACGCAGCCGCAGCACCCGCCCCGAACTGGCCGCCTCGCTGCAGCGCGCCGCCCGCAAGAGCTGGATGGACTGATTGCGCGCCCGGTGCCCCCAGCGGGCGCCCTGCCGGCCCGGAAATCACAAAGCCCGACCGCCCCGTCGGGCTTTGCGCTTTCTGGGCCGGCGCTTTGTATTTTTTGAACGCTGTGCTCAAGCCGCTTCGGCCTCGGCCCGCGGGGCGGGTCGCACACTGCAAGCCAGCCCTTTCCCGAGGTGTTCCATGACGACCGGCTCCAGCTCCCAGCGACTCCCTACCTACTTCCTCTCCCATGGCGGCGGCCCCTGGCCCTATATGGACGGCCCGTTCCGCCAGCATTTCCATCAGCTGGAGGCCTCGCTCAAGCGCATTCCCGAGGAACTGGGGCACAAGCCCCGGGCGGTGCTGATGATCTCGGGCCACTGGGAGGCCGAGCGTTTCGAGCTGATGGCGGCCGAGCGGCCGGGCATGGTCTACGACTACGGCGGCTTTCCGCCCCACACCTACCAGGTGCGCTACCCGGCCCCGGGCGAGCCGGCCCTGGCCCGCGAGGTGGCGGCGCGGCTGGAAGCCGCCGGCCTGCCCACGGCGCTCAACGAGAGCCAGGGCTTCGACCACGGTGCCTTCACCACCATGTTCCCCATGTACCCCGAGGCCGATGTGCCCCTGGTCCAGCTCTCGCTGCAGCGCGCCTACGACCCGGCCCAACATCTGGCCCTGGGGCGAGCCCTGGCCCCGCTGCGCGATGAGGGGGTGCTGATCGTGGGCAGCGGGCTGAGTTATCACAATCTGCGCGCCTTCGGCCCCGCGGCCCGCCAGGCCTCAGGCCAGTTCGACGCCTGGCTGCAGCAGGCCCTGCTGCGGGAAACTCCCGAGGGGCGCAGCGAGGCCTTGTTGCACTGGAGCGACGCCCCGGCGGCCCGCCAGGCCCACCCCCGCGAGGACCATCTGCTGCCTCTGATGGTGGCCGTGGGCGCCGCCGAGGGCGAGGCGGGAGCCCTGGTCTACCACGAGCCGGACTTCATGGGCGGGGTCACAGCCTCGAGCTTCCGCTTCGGCGCCCTGCCCTCCGCCTGAAGCCACCAAGAAAAACGGCCCCGCGGGGCCGTTTCTTCCGGGCTGCGGTGATTTCAGTCCCGCTGGGCCAGGGCGCGGTTGATGCGCAGAGCCAGCAGGGTGCAGGCGGCGCCCGAGAGCAGGTAGACCGTCACCGCGATCAGGCCGTAGCGTGCCGAGAGGCCCAGGGCCACCAGGGGCGCGAAGGCCGCGCCCACCAGCCAGGCCAGATCGGCCGTCAGGGCCGCGCCGGTGTAGCGCAGGCGGGGCGGGAAGTTGGACGTCACCGCGCCGGAGGACTGGCCGTAGGACAGGCCCAGCAGCACAAAGCCGAAGAGGATGAACAGGTCCTGGCCGCGCGGCCCGCCGTCCAGCAGCCAGGGTGTGGCCAGGCTGAACAGACCGATGGCCACGGCCAGGCTGCCCAGGGTGTTGCGCCGGCCGATGCGGTCGGCCAGCACGCCCGAGAGCGGCATGGCCGCCGCCGCCAGGCAGGCGCCCACCACCTGGATGCCCAGGAAGGCCCCCACCTCCTGGCTGTCATGCAGCATCACCCAGGACAGGGGGAAGACCGTGACGATGTGGAAAAGCGCATAGCTGGCCAGGGCCGCGAAGGCGCCGATCACCACCGTGCTGCCCTGCTCGCGGATCAGGTCCTCCACATCGCAGGGCTCCAGCTCACGCTCACCCAGCTCGCGCTCGTACTCATGCGTCACGACCAGGCGCAGGCGGGCGAACAGGGCCACCACATTGATGGCAAAGGCCGCGAAGAAGGGATAGCGCCAGCCCCACTCCAGAAAGTCGTTGCTCGACAGATGGGTCCAGAGGTAGGCGAAGATGCCAGCCGCGATCAGGAAGCCCAGGGGCGCCCCCAGCTGGCCCAGCATGGCGTACCAGCCGCGGCGCTGCGGCGGCGCGTTCAGCGCCAGCAGGGAGGGCAGCCCATCCCATGAGCCGCCCTGGGCCAGGCCCTGACCCACCCGGCACAGGCCCAGCATCAGGATGGCAAAGGCGCCTGCGCTCTGGTAGCTGGGCAACAGGGCCATACCGGCCGTGGAGCTGCCCAGCAGGAAGAGCGCCGCCGTCATCTTGAAGCTGCGCCCGTAGCGGCGCTGGATCTCCATGCCCACCAGGGTACCCAGAGGCCGGACGATGAAGGCCAGGGCAAAGAGGGCAAAGGCATGCAGGATGCCTTCCAGCCGCCCCATGTGCGGGAAAAATACCGCCGGGAAGACCAGCACCGAGGCGATGCCATAGACGAAGAAATCGAAGTACTCCGAGGCGCGACCGATAATCACGCCGACCGCGATATCCCCGGGCGCCAGGCTGTCCGGGGTGTCCGAACGACCCTGAGACGAGTGGGGGGCATTGAGGGTGGTGATGCTGTCCATGTCTCCTGCCTGGGACAAAATGTCCAATCGTTGATTTGGGTCAATCAAGATACATTCGCGCCCGTAGCGCAACTAGCGTTTTCCCGCCGGTCTGGTTTTCCCGATGACGTCCAATCCCCTACTCAAGAGCCTTTTGCTCCGCCTCGGCCTGCTGTTCGCAGCCCTGCCACTGGCAGGTTGCGACCTGGTGGTGATGAAGCCTTCCGGCGACATTGCCATGCAACAAGCCGATCTCATCGTCACCTCCACGGTGCTGATGCTGCTGATCATCGTACCGGTGATCATCCTGACCCTGCTGTTCGCATGGCGCTATCGCCAGTCGAACAAATCGGCCACCTACGAGCCGGAGTGGGATCACTCCACCCGTCTGGAGCTGGTGATCTGGGGCGCCCCGCTGCTGATCATCATCGCCCTGGGTGCGATCACCTGGATCAGTACCCACAAGCTGGACCCCTATCGCCCGCTGGACCGCATCGACGAGAACCGCCCCGTGGCCCAGGACGTGGCCCCGCTGGTGGTGGAAGTCGTAGCCCTGGACTGGAAGTGGCTGTTCCTCTACCCCGAGCAGGGCATTGCCACCGTCAACGAGCTGGCCGCCCCGGTGGACCGCCCGATCCAGTTCAAGCTCACCTCCTCCACGGTGATGAACGCCTTCTACGTGCCCGCCCTGGCCGGCATGATCTACGCGATGCCCG
>Ga0233424_10000382_pt1 | contig 58266 bp, 44 predicted proteins | sample Watercolumn_Towu_FD_181011 | JGI IMG/M metagenome (GOLD analysis project Ga0233424, IMG submission 181011) | Freshwater microbial communities from Lake Towuti, South Sulawesi, Indonesia - Watercolumn_Towuti2014_125_MG | ecosystem: Environmental > Aquatic > Freshwater > Lake | place: Indonesia... | reverse complement strand
CCGGTGATGGCATAGGTTCCGGCGTTGCTCGCGATCGTCGCGACCGAACCATAGGTGAGGCCTGAGACGACGCTGGCGGTATCGCCATTGCGGAAGCCGGTGATGCTGCCGGTAAAGGCGGGGTTGGCGAGACCATATTCGCGCGTCGCGTTGTCCGCTGTCACCGTCAGCAGCGCCTTGGTGATCGTCAGCGTGCCAGGGACGTAGGCGAAGTCATAATTGGTCGCTGTCGCACCCGATCCGGTGATGGCATAGGTGCCGACATTGCTCGCGATCGTCGCGACCGAACCATAGGTGAGGCCTGAGACGACGCTGGCGGTATCGCCATTGCGGAAGCCCGCGACGCTGCCGGTAAAGGACGGGTTGGCGAGCCCGTATTCGCGCGTCGCATTGTCCGCTGTCACCGTCAGCAGCGCCTTGGTGATCGTCAGCGTCCCGGGGACGTAGCTGAAATCGTAATTGGTCGCCGTCGCCCCCGATCCGATGATCGCATAGGTGCCGACCGGCGACGCAGTCGTTGCAACCGTGCCGAACGTCAGGCCGGAAATGACGGTGGGGTTATCGCCGTCGCGAAAGCCGGTCACCGATCCGGTGAAATTCGGGTTCGTCAGGCCATATTCGCGCGTCGCGTTATCCGCCGTCACCGTCAGCAACGCCTTGGTGATCGTCAGCGTCCCGGGCACAAAGGCAAAGCCATAGCCGACATCCGATGTCAGCGAGCCCAAAGCCGCGTTGATCGCGTAGGTGCCGACGCTGGAACTGGTGAACGCCGACGTGCTGAGCGCCGGGTTGCCGGCAAAGGCATAGGCCGCGCTGTCGCCATTCACCAGCCCGGCAAATCCAGCGGTGAAGGTCGGGTTGGCGAGCCCGTATTCGCGCGTGGCGTTGTTGGCCGTGAAGGTCAGGATGGGCTGACGGAAGAAGATGAACAGATTGCCGGGCTGGGTTATCGACCCCGGCGGGTTGAGCTGGAAACCGCGATTATAAAGATTGTTGCCGACCAGCCCGCCGCGCTCGATGACATCGTAATCGTTGGAATAGACAAGGAACCTCCCGCCCCCGGTCATGTTGAACGCGCCTGGTCCACCATTGTTGGTGAACACGCTGCCGATGACCGTGATGGCCGTTCCGGCACCGCTGGCGTTCAGCGTGATGCCCGCAGGAATGATGACTTCCTGAACGGGGCTGGAAAAGCCCGCATTGAGCACATTGATCGTGCCGGCGGTGATATTGCCCAGCGTGATGGCACCGGATTGCGGATTGGCAAGGCCGGCGCCAGGGCCGATCTGTATATCGACCAGACCCGTTCCTGCGTTGATGAAACCGCCCGCGCCAAAGGTGACGACCGAAGCACCGGGGTCGCGGAAGGCATCAATGGCACCGGGGAACAGGATGTTGTTGGTAAACAGTTCAACCCTGCCGTTATCGCTCGTGATCCCGGCGTTGACAAAGATGGAGCGGCCCGCCTCCAGGCGCAGATTGCCGCCATCGCCAGAGGGATTATCGACCAGAATTGCCGCGTTGACGGTGATGTCGTTGTTCGCCTGAAGCGTGACGCCGGTTCCGCCCGAAAGGATCGCAGCAAGCGCGCTGGCGCTGATCGTCACATCCGCGCCCGGATCGTCACCGAAGCCGAGGCCCGGCAGCCCGACCGCGCTGGCAGTGTTGAAGAAATAGACCGACCCGGCATTGCCGACCCGATCTTCGGGAGCGTCGTCTCCGGGCGCGCCCACCACCAGCCTGCCGCCATCGAGCGACAGCGCACTGCCGAAAAGGTCGGCAACGCCTGTGGGACCGAAGTTGATATCGGCAGGGCCGTTATACCCGCGGCCGATGCGCGAGGTGAGCGAGGGGTCGCCGCCAAAGCTCGCGCCGGGCACAGCAAAGAGATAGGCCGCGCCTACCCCCGCCTGCTCGTTGCCCGCGCCGCGATCGCCCGGCGCGCCGACCGCCAGGGTTTCGCCGCGCAGCGCCACCGCCGATCCGAAAAGATCGCCACTGTCCAGCGTAGGCACCCCATTGGCCCCGGCATAGTCCACACCCAGCGTGCGTGCGAGCGTCGGCGTCGCAAAGGCAGTGTCGGCAAAGGTGAACAGATGCACCGCGCCTGCGCTGGCCGTGCCACCCAGCGCGCCATCATCGCCGGTCGCGCCGACGGCAAGCCGCAACCCGTCAAGCGAGAGCGACGCGCCAAAGCGGTCCGCGCTGTCCAATATCGTCAGGTCAAGGTCGCCGCTTCCCGAATAGCCGCGGCCGATGGTTCCCGCCAGCGACGCTCCGAACAGGGCAGGATCGGTGAAGGTGATGAGGTAGACCGCGCCGCTATCGGCGACCGCATTGCCAGCACCGTCGTCGCCCGGCGCCCCGACGACCAGCCGGGTGTCCAAGAGCGAGACCGCGCTGCCGAACCTGTCGTCGGCATCGAGGCTGATCCCGAGATTGTTGCCGCCGGCATAGCCAACACCGATCTGGCCCAGCAGGCCGCCACTGTTGAAGTCGGTGTCGGTAAAGGTGAAAAGATACACGGCGCCGGAATTGGGAACGCCGCGCGCTGCGCCCGGATCGCCCGGCGCGCCCACGGCAAGCCGGGTCCCATCGAGCGAAACTGCGCTGCCAAAGGCCGCCCCCGCCGTCAGTTCGCTCACCGCGATATTCTTGCCGCCGCTATAGCCGCGTCCCACGATGCCCTGCAGAACGGGTGCCGCAAAATCGGCATTGGCAAAGGAGAAAAGATAGACCGCGCCCGCGTTGGGAACGTTGATGCCCGCGCCATCATCGCCCGGTGCGCCGACCGCCAGGCGGTTGCCGTCGAGCGATACCGCCGCGCCGAAATTGTCGTCGAGTTCAAGGCCCGCGACCGGCGTGCCGAGGCCGCGTGTATAGCCGGAGCCGATGGTACCGACCAGCCGCACGCCGCCGAAATCGAGATCGGTAAAGGTGAACAGATAGACCGCGCCCGAATCATCGACATTGCCAGGATTGCCGAGGCCGTCGTCCCCTGGCGCGCCGACCACGAGCCGGCCGCTGTCGAGAGACACCGCCGATCCGAAGAAATCGAGTTCGTCCAGCTCGACGTCAAAATCGAGATTGGTGCCGAAATTGCCAAATCCCTTGCCCAGGATTTCGGAAACCGTGCCGCCGCCAAAACTGCTGTCGGAAAAGCTCAGCAGATAGACCGCACCCGAACTGACGGGGCTGGCGGCGGAGCTGGTGAGCCTCGGCGCGCCAATGGCCAATCGATCTCCATCGAGCGAAATCGAATGGCCGAAAAAGCTTCCGTCCCCCATGCCGAATGGCGTCAGCGCCGTGTCGACATCTCCAGGCCCATTATAGCCGGCGCCGACGATGCCGCGCTGGATTCCGCCGGAAAAGGCGAGATCGGCAAAAGTGAACAGATAGACCGCGCCCGGGCTGATCAGGCTGTTGCCGTTGCCGTCATCGCCAAGCGCACCGACCACCAGACGCGTGCCATCGAGCGCCACCGACGAGCCGAACCGGTCGAAATCGTCGAGCGCGATATCCAGATCGTTGCCACCGGCATCGAAGCCGAGCCCGACAATGGCCTGCAAAGCGCCGCCCTGGAACAGCGAATCGGCAAAGGTGAACAGATAGACCGCCCCGGTCTCGCGCTCGAGCGCGGGGGGATTGCCTGCGGCGTCGTCGCCATCGGCCCCGACCGCCAATCGGTTGCCATCGAGCGAAACCGATGTGCCGAAGCGGTCATTGGCCTGGATATCGGCCAGGCCGATGTTCTTGCCGCCCCCATAGTCCAGGCCGACAATGGCTTCGAGCGCTCCACCGGAAAACTGGGCGTTGGAGAAGCTGAATAGATAGACGGCGCCGGCAAAACCGGCCGTGTTACCGGCGCCCGCATCATTGGGTGCGCCGACAGCCAGACGGTTGCCGTCGAGCGAAACCGAGGATCCGAAACGGTCTCCCCCCTCGATCTGCGTGACGAACAGGTTCTTGCCGCCGACATAGCCATGGCCGATCACCGATTGCAGGGTCGCGCCCCCGAACAGGAAATCGGTGAAGGTGAACAGATAGACCGCGCCCGCATCGATCAGGCCGTCGATCGACCCGTCATCGGCCCGGGCCCCGATCGCGAGGCGGACGCCATCGAGCGAAACCGCATTGCCGAAACCGTCGCCTGCACCGAGCTGCGCAAACGATGGCGCGGCAGGAGCCGTCAGGTCCAGCCCCACCGAAGCGCGATAGTCGGCGCCGATCGTGCCGGTCAGGCGGCCGCTGCCGAACGCGGCATCGCTGAACTGGAAGAACTGCACCGCGCCGCTGTTCGGCTGGCTGTTGGCGGGGCCGTCATCCCCTGGCGAGCCGACGGCTAGGCTGGTGCCGAACAGCGAGACGGCAGCGCCGAAATTGTCGCCTTCTTCCACCGGCACCGAGATCTGCTGCGCCCCGTTGAGCGTGCCGACATAGCCGTTGCCGATGATCGAGCGCTGCAGCGGGCTGGCCAGCTGGGCATTGGCAAAGTTGTAGAGATAGACCGCACCGGCGCCGAACTGGAAGAGATTGCCCGCGCCCTGATCGCCCGGCGCACCGATCGCCAGCCGCCCGGCGTTGAGGGAAACGGCGCTGCCGAAAAGGTCGCCATTGTCGAGCGATCCGGGATCGCCGTCATTCGCCCCGGTATAGCCGCGACCGATGACGCCGACCTGCGCGACGCCGCCTGCCTGGCTGTCGGCAAAGGTGAAGGTGTAGACCGCACCGATGGCGCTGAGGCTGCCGCCGATATTGCCCGCCCCCTCATCGCGCGGCGCACCAACAGCGAGCTGCCGCGCGACGATATCCATCGACAGCGATGAACCGAAATTGTCGCCGGGATCGAGCGCGCCGAGGTTCAGGCTGTTGAGCCCGCCAAAGCCCGCTCCGATGGTGCCGATGACACCGCCTGCACCCACAAACGGGCTGTGCAGCAACAGATAGACCGCGCCCGAATCGCCCACGGCGTTGCCCAGGCCATCGTCGAACGGTGCCCCGACCAGCAGGTTGGTGAGCGAAATCGCGACGGCAGAACCGAATCTGTCCCCAGCCTCCAGCGCGACGTCCAGATCGTTGACGCCGCCATATCCGTTGCCGACCGTGCTGAACGACGAGAGGTTTTCGAAGGCCCCGGACTGGAAGGCGAAGGTATAGACGGCGCCGCCATCGGCGACATCTTCCTGCCCGCCGTCATCGCCCGGCGCCCCCACCGCAAGGAACGACCCCGACAGCGAGACCGAGGCGCCGAAATTGTCGCCGGCCTGCAGACCGGCCAGCGACAGGTTCTTCCCGCCGGTATAGCCCGACCCGATCACGCCTTCGAGCACGGGTGCCGTGAGGTTGAGGCCCGGCGCATTCGAGAAGCTGATCAGATAGACCGCACCCGCGGCGGCGGTGAGGCCGGATGCGCCACTGTCGAACGGCGAGCCGATCGCGAGCAGCTGGCCGTCCAGCGAGACGGAATTGCCGATATTCTCGGGCGGGTTACGGTTTATGCCCTGCGCGGCGAGCGAAGATGTCGGACCGTTGGCATAGGCCCCTCCGATGATCCCGGCGAGCTCGAGGTTGGCGAAGAACGGGCCGTTGAAGGTGAACAGATAGGCGGCTCCGGCCGATGGACCGACGCCATTGCCGCTGTCCCCCGCCGCACCGATGATCAGCCGGTTGGATTCGAGCGTAATCGCCGAACCGAAGCGGGTGCCGTCAAACAGGCCGACGACCGGCAGAGCCGTCGGACCGATATAGCCCGAGCCGATGACGGCCTCCAGCGTGGGGCTTTCGAGCGCGGCACCGGCAAAGGCGAACAGGAAGGCCGCACCACGATCGAGACCACCGCCGGAAGACCCGCTGTCACCGGGCGCGCCCACGGCCAGCCGGTTGTTCAACAGCGAAACCGAAGCGCCAAAGCCGTTGGCACCGTCAAGCTCGCCCACTGAAAAATCGCTTGGTCCCCCAATATAGCCGCTGCCGAGCGTACCGAGCAGCGTCGGCAATCCGAAATTGCTGTCGGCAAAGTTCAGCAGATAGACCGCGCCCGCATCGCCGAGCGCGTTGCTGGTTCCGTCATCGCCAACGGCGCCGACGGCCAGGTTGAAGCCGTCGAGCGACACCGAGCTTCCGAAACGGTCGCCCGCCTCCAGATTGCCGATCGCCAGAAGATCGGTACCGGAATAGTCCGCGCCATAGACGCCGATCAGGCTGCCGGATTCGAAATAGTTGAACACCGGAACAGGGCCGCTGAAATCGATCGTGTTCGAGAATTTCAGCGAATAGACCGCGCCGGAATCGATGAAATTGTTCGATCCGCCATCGTCCCCGGGAGCCCCGACCACGAGCTGATTGAAGCGCAGCGACACCGCGCTGCCAAAGGCATCGCCCGGCCCCAGATTGAGCAGCCCGACATTCTTTCCGCCGCCGTAATCGCGGCCGATCGTCGCCTCCAGCACCGGATTGTTCAAACCGGGATCGAACCGGAAAAGATAAACCGCGCCCGCATCGGGCGACAGGTCGTCGGCGCCATCGTCTCCCGGTGCACCGACCGCCAGCAGATCGGGGTTGAACCCACCGAGCGAGACGCTGCTGCCGAACCGGTCGCCATCCTGCAACGCTGCAACATCGAAATTGCCCGCGCCGGTATAACCCTTGCCCAATATGCCCTTGAGCGTCGGCGCGGCAAAATTGGCACCGGCGAAGGTGAACAGATAGACCGCGCCGATATCGGTGCCATTGACGTCAGCCGAGCGGTCTCCGGGCGCGCCGATGGCGAGCAGTTCTGCCGTCAGCGAGACGGCGGTGCCGAAGCCGTCGTTGGGGAAGACTTCCGGCACCGATACGTTCTGCGGGCTGCCGTAGCCGCGGCCGAATGTCCCGGCATAGGAAAGGTTGGCGAAATTGCCGCCGGTGAACGCGAACAGATAGACCGCGCCGAGCCCGAAATCCTTGTTGGCCGCGCCCATGTCGCCCGATGCGCCGACCACCAGGCGGTTCTGGTTGAGCGAGAGCGCGTTGCCGAAACCGTCGCCGGTTTGCAGCTGGCCCAGCGGCAGATCGAGATCGCCGCCATAGCCCCTGCCGATCGCGCCGATCTGGGTATAGGTGCCGTTCGACAGCGAGAACAGATAGGCCTTGCCCGACCCTCCGACCGAATCGTCGGCACCGCTGTCACCGGGCGCGCCGACCACCAGCCGACCTCCCGAGGCGGATACCGCCGCCCCGAACTGGTCGGCAGCGCCAAGAAACGAAATATCGGTGTCGTTGCTCTCGCCATAGCCCGAGCCGATGATGCCGATCAGCTGGGGCAGGTTGAAGACCGCATCGTTGAAGGCGATGCTATAGACGGCACCCGCATTGGCCAGGTTGTTGCCTAGCCCCCGATCGCCCGGCGCGCCCACCAACAGTCTCAATCCGTCGAACGCCACGCTGGTGCCGAATGCATCGCCCGCTTCCAGCTGCGTATCGGGGCGATTGATGTCCAGGTCCTTGGCACCGACCTGATAGCCGAACCCGATCGTGCCTTCGAAGATACCGCTGTTGAACTGGGCATCGGCGAAGCTGAACAGATAGACTGCACCCGAATCCACGGCGCTGCCGCCCAGCCCGTCATCGCCGGGCGCACCCACGGCGAGCCGGGTTCCGCTCAGCGCGACCGATCGGCCAAAGGCGTCATCCGTGGCGAGCTGCGTCAGATCGATATCCCGGGCACCCGCATAGCCCAGCCCGATGGTGGCCTGCAGCGAAGCGCCGGAGAAAAGCAGGTCGGTGAAATTGAAGAGATAGACCGCGCCTGCGGCACCCGCCGAGCCCAGCGCGCCCGCGTTGCCCGGCGCGCCAACCGCCAGCTGCAGCCCATCGAGCGAGACCGACGAGCCGAACTGTTCGAACCCGTTGATCGGTACCGACAGGTTCTTTCCGCCGCTATAGTCCAGCCCGATGACCGCTTCGAGCACGGGCGCGCCGAACGCCAGATCGGCGAAGCTGAACAGATAGACCGCACCGGAAAAGCTGAGGCTGTTGAAGGCGCCGCGATCGCCAGGAGCCCCGACCGCGAGCCGATTGCCGTCGAGCGAAACGGCGAAGCCGAATTCGTCACCCGGTTCGAGCCCAGGCACCGACAGGTTGCTGAACCCGGTATAGCCCGCGCCCAGCTTGTCGATCAGCCGGGTATTGCCGAAATCGGTACCGGCAAAGGTGAACAGATAGGCTGCGCCCGATCCCGGTGCGCTGCCGTTGCGGCCGGCATTGCCCGATGCGCCGACCACCAGCCGTTCGCCGTCGAACGCGACCGCCGCACCGAACTGCTCCCCCTTGGCGAGCTTCAGGTCGAAATCCCGTGCCGAGCCGAGATAGTCGACTCCGATGATCCCGGCCTGGCTGATGTCGGTAAAGCCGGGGGAGGTGGTGAACAGATAGACCGCGCCGGCATTGTTCTGCGTACCGTTGCGCCCGTCATTGCCCACCGCGCCGACGACGAGCTGCACTCCGCGCAGCGCCACCGACTGGCCGAACAAATCGCCCGCCGCCCCATTGGTGTCGAAATCGTTCAGCCCGGTATAAAAGGTGCCCAGCCGCGCCTCCAGCGTGCCACCGCTGAAATCGCCGGCCGCAAAGCTGTAGACATAGACGGCACCGGAATCGAAGATCGGGGTGCTGCCCCCGTCGTCATTCGGCGCGCCGATCGCCAGCCTCAGGCCATCGAGCGAGAGTGAGGTGCCGAACCGGTCCCCGGTCTCGAGCCCCGGAACCGCGATATCGTTGGGGCCGCCCGATCCATAGCCCAGACCCAGAGTGGCAAGCCGCTGCGGCGTCGCGGAAAAGCCCGCATCGCCCATGTCGAAGATATGGACCGCACCCGCTTCGATGTCCGATCCGCCAAAACCGTTATCGCCCGCCGCGCCGACCGCAAGAATGTTCCCCGAAAGCGCGACCGCGCTGCCGAACAACGCCCCTTCGCTGTTGATGGCGCTGCCGTTGAAGCTCTCGAAATTGAGCACACGCGCCAGGACGCCACCCGAAAACGAGGCGTCGGCGAAAGTGAAGAGATAGACGGCACCGGCATCGCCCTGCGCGATCGCGGTGCCATCGTCACCGATCGCCCCGACCGCGAGCCGCGTTCCGTCCAGCGAGACCGACGAGCCGAAAAGATCGTCCGCCTCGAGCCGCCCGACCGAGACATTCTTGCCGCCGCTATAGCCCGATCCGATGATCGACTGCAGCACCGGCGCGCTGAACAGCGCATCGCCGAAGGTGAAGAGGTAGACGGCGCCCGAATCGGACCGGGTGTTGGTCGCGCCATCGTCAAACCGCGCGCCGACCGCCAGCCGGTTGCGGTCCAGCGACACCGCCGTTGCGAAATTGTCCTGCTCTTCCAGGCCATTGCCCAGCAGCGACAGGCCGAAAAGCGAGGTATATCCTGCGCCGAGAATGCCGACCTGCCTGCCATCGCCGAACCGGTCGTCGCCGAAGGTGAAAAGGTACACCGCGCCCGAATCGGTGGCCAAATCGGTTCGGCTGTCGTCATTGGCCACGCCGATGACCAGACGATTGCCAAACAGCGACAGGCTGCTCAGCGTGTCGCCAATCTGCAGCCCGCTGACCGACAGGTTGTTGCCGCCCAAGGCTCCGTAATCGGCACCGATCCGCCCGACCAACTGAACGCCCGAAAACGCATCGTCGGCAAAGGTGAACAGATAGGCCAAGCCTGAATCGGTGACGCCGTTTTCGCGGCCATCGTCCAGCTGGGCGATCACCGCCAGGCGATTGCCTTCGAGCGACAGCGCGTTGCCGAAATGGTCGGACGGCTCGAGGAAGCTGATCGCGAGATCCTTGGCCCCCGAATATTGGTGGCCAAGAATGGCTTCGAGATTGCCGGAGTTGAATTCCGAATCCTCGAAGGTGAACAGATAGACCGCGCCATGGCTGAAGCCGACATTGCCCTCGCCGTCATCGAACACGGCGCCGATCGCGAGCCGGTTGCCATCGAGCGCTACCGCACTGCCGAAATAGTCATCGACATCGAGCGCGAGGTTGACGTTCTTGCCACCCGAATAGCCCTGGCCGACGATCGCTTCGAGAACAGGCGTTGCAAAATCCGGCCCGGCGAAGCTGAACAGATAGACCGCGCCCGCATCATTGGTGCTGTCGGTAGCGCCATCGTCGAACAACGCACCGACCGCGAGCCGGCCGGAAGTGAGCGACAATGATGTCCCGAACAGATCTGCCGCGCCCAGGTTCGCGACATCGAGGCTGGCAGGCCCGGAATAGCCAGCCCCCAGCACGCCCGCCAACTGCCCGCCGCCAAAGCTGAGATTCGAGAAGGTGAAGAGATATACGGCGCCGGAATCGGTCGTCGCGTTGTTGGCGCCATCATCATTGCGCGCCGCCACCGCAAGGCTGAGTGAAGAGAGCGAGACGGCGTAACCGAACCGGTCATCAGCCTCCAGCGCTCCGACCGAAATGTTGTTGCCGCCGGTATAGCCGGAGCCGACAACCGCGCTCAGGACAGGCGTCGAGAACGCGCTGTTGGCGAAGGTGAAGAGATAGACCGCGCCGACATCTGTCAGGCCATTGGTCGCGCCGCGATCCCCCGGCGCGCCGACCGCGAGCCGGTTGCCATTGAGCGAAACCGAGACGCCGAAGCCATCGCCTGCCTCGATCCCCGGGGCGGGCACGACCTGCGCCGGGAAATTGCTGGCAAAGGCCTGAAGCACCAGCCCGTACTGGCTGGGCGCGTTGCTGGCATCGGCGATGATGATGTTCTTGGGGTCAAGCAGCAGCGTGCCGCCGCGCTGGCCGTCGCGCGCGGTTTCGACCGTGCCGCGATAGACCAGCGTTTCCTTACCCGATATCTCGATCTGCCCGCCGACCCCGCCGACCATCCCGCCGCGCGCGATCGCATTGCCCAGGAACGTCGTCTTCTCGTCCGACCAGATGACGATCTCGCCCGCATTGCCGCGCATGCCGATCGCCGAAACGTCGATCGTCACCGCATCAGTCGCCACCAGCCTGAGCGCGTTGGGCAGTTCGTCGGTGGTGAGGTTCCTGCCGCCCTGGAACTCGCCGCCCAGCCGCACCCGGCCGCCACGAATGCCGCCCTGCGCATAGAATTGCGCCGAGAACAGGTCGAGCCGCGGCGCGCTGACGTCGATAGCGCCGCCAAAGCCATGGCTGCCCGAAGCGCGGAACTTGCCCGAGGAGATGATCTGGTCGTCCGAGACATAGCGGATCGACCCGCCGTGCAGGCCGCTCGCGTCAATGAACGCATCGCCGGTGTCGATCGCCCGGCGCGTGGTCCTGATATCGACGCTGCCGCCCTTGCCGAGCGCGGCGTTGACCGTGATCCGCCCGGCGAGCGAGAAGCCGCCCGCATCGAGCTGGATCTTGCCGCCCGCATCGACACCGCTGGCCGACAGGATCGAGCCGAAGGACAGGAAATCGCTGCCCGTGATATGCGCGGTGCCGCCTGTCTTGCTGCCATCGAGATTGATCGTGCCGTCGAGGATCGTGCGCGCCGCGCGGATCGTCAGCGTGCCACCGCTGCCGCTCGCCGCCATCGCCTGGCCCGGCGCGCTGCCGTCGCCATTCAGCGAGCCGACCCAGCCGATAGCGCTTTCGGTGCTGGCACTGCCCTGACCGCCCTTGCCCTTGGCGCTTCCCGCGGGCGCCGCATTGGTTGCGGACGACAGGTCCATCGCGACATTCCGGCCCACCTGCACCTCGCCCGGCGCGGTGATCGCGACCTTGGCCGCGACCAGCGACACCTTGCCATCGGGCCCGGTCTGCATGCTCGCCGCCTGGGGCGTGCCGATGCGCACCGACTGGTTGACCAGATCGCGTGCCGCCGATGCCGTGATCAGCACCGATCCGCCGCGCGCATCGACGACACCGTCGACGCCGACCAGTGCGCCCTTGTCGTCGAGCTTCGTCACCGCATCGCCGACCTGGAAGCGGATCAGATTGTCGCCATGCAGGTCGAGCGTGAACGCCTGTGCGCCGCCAAAGGCGATGCGCCCCATATGCGCGGTGATGATGCCGTCATTGGCCACTTGCGGCGCGACAAATGCGGCAATGCCCGCATCACGTACCGTGATATTGCCATGGTTGGTGATCCTGGCGCCCGCGCGGCCCGGCGTGCCGAAGCGCAGCGCCCCGCCCGCCATGAACGCCTCGTTGCCGATGTCCGCGCTGGTCGCGACCAGCCCCGCGACATCGACCTTGGCATCCTTGCCGAAGACGATGCCGTTGCCGTTGATCAGATAGACCTGGCCGTTGGCGGTCAGCTCGCCCAGGATCTGGCTGATCTCTGGCCCGGTCACCCGGTTGAGCGCGATCGATCGGGCGTTGGGCTGGCGGAAATCAACCCCCTCGCCCGCATCGATCGAGAAATTGTTCCAGTTGATGACCACGCGGTCGCTCGACTGGTCGATGCGCACGCGGCCAGTGCCCTGGCCATTGATCGTCGCCTGGCCGGCCACCACCTGTCCGCCACTGGGATTGGCATAGGCGGCCTGGGCAGAGGCAATGGCAAGACCCGCCGCGCCCGTCCGCAATGCGACGCGCCAACCCGGCATCGTCCGCGCCCCCTTGCCCCGTTTGCGATACAGGCTCATCGCGTCGCTCCGATCGAGAAGAAGATGCGCGGATCGTTGCTGCCATCGGGGGTGAAGCGCGACTTGCCGGGCCAGGCGGCATAGATTTCACCGAACAGGCCGTAAGGCAGCGCGATGCGCGATCCGCCGCCCGCCGACCACAGTTCCGTCACGCGCAGCTCGGCAAAATCGAGCCGCCCGCTCTGGCGCAATATGCCCGCATCGACGAACAGGAAGGGCTGGACGGTCACGCCTCCGACGCTCAGCCGATCGTTCACTTCCATGGCGACATTGATGCAATGGTCGCCGCCCGCCGCGCCATAATCATAGGCGCGGCCGAACTGGTCGCCGCCGAAATTGCATTCGCGCGAGGCCGATGCACCGCCATTCAGACCGATCTGCGCTTCGGCATTCACCCGCACGCGCGTCGTGCCATAAAGCGGTGCGGTCCACACCAGCGAGCCGTTGAGCGCGGTAAATTCGGGATCGCCCAGCGTCCGGCTGCGCAGCGGATTGAACCGCCCGGTCGCGCCCAGGCCGTTGATGCCTTGCGACAATCCCAGCCGGAACAGCCCGATGCTGCCATCGGCGGCGGCCCAGTCATAGCTGCCGTACAGCTCGTAGAAGCGGCTGCGGTCGTCGATCAGCGTGACGCCGAAAATGCCGCTGTCCGAATTGATCGCGGTCCCTTCCAGCCCGACGATCAGGCTGGAATTGCGCGTGCGGCGCAGCGGATAGCTGAGCCCTGCGCGGATCACCTCTTCCTCGCCCCGGAACTGCAGGATCGACAGGAAACCGCGCACCGCGCGCGAACGCGCCCGCGAATAGCTCACCGTTCCGGTGAGGCCATCATCGGTAATCGGCGCGCTGTACTGGACGAAGCCCGAAACGAAGCCGTCGGTCGGCAGCGTCGCGCGGACATCGGCCACCAGACGGTCGCCCGGCACCAGCACCGAGTTGGCGGTCGCCCCGGCGCGATACCGCCGCTCGCCCAGATTGTCGCGGATGCGGTTGTCGAACTGCGCCTCGACCTCGAGCGGATCGAGATTGACCACCACCAGCAGATTGGCCGCGCCCGGCGTCGCTTCGGAAGGCCGCACCACCACCGAGACGTCGAGACTGCCGAGGTCGCCCGTTGTCAGGATCGCACGTTCGAGCTCGTCGACCATCACCGGGCCGCGCTTGATCAGCGGGGTGAAGCGGCGACGCACCATCTCGGTCAGCCGGGTCTTGCCCACCAGCCCGGCGCTCGACTTGAGCTGGATTTCAAGCGCATCGACGCTGCCCTCGACCACCTGCAGCACGACGACACCGTCTTTCACCTCCTGTTCGGGCACGATGGCAAAGGACAATGCAAAACCGGCGTCGGCATAGACGCGGGTGAGCAGGTCGGCGGCGCGATAGATGTCGGCGAGCGTCAGATCCTGGCCCAGGAACGGCTTGAGCGGCGCCTGCAGCCGATCCTCGTCAAGATAGTTGAAGCCAGTGATGCGGAATTTCGTGACGCGCACCTTCTGGGTATCGTCGACGCTGTTCGGGTCGGTGCGCGGGCGATCGATGGTGAAGGGAGTGCGCGGGGTCGAAAGCGGCACCTCGGCGGCGCGGTTCTCGCGCTCGAACGTTCCGGCGGGAGGGCGCACGGGGCCAGGCAGCGCCTGCGCTGCCAGCGGCGCGGGAAGCAGCAAGGCTGCCCCAAAAGCTGAAAGGCACGCACGGGCCATCACGGCCTGCCGACCGCGCATCCTGCCCCAAGTCCGCCACATCGCCATGCGGTTCAAATGTTCCACTACCCCGAAGGGATTGAGAGGGTGCGACCCCGCCTCGGAACGTCGAGAATCCGCGCGGGAACGACCGGTTAGCAGCCCCTGCGTCCGGCAAAGTGCACCGGATCACAGACCGCGAAACCGGACGATCGTCCAGCGCGAAAACCCGCAAGGATAAACCGCTTCATTATGAAATCAGCAAACCTCGCCCCTGGCGATGATTAAGCATTGCCACAGACAAAAGGCAAGTGAATGACGACTTAAGGTCATGATTTTGAAGATGAGATGCCGATTAACCACCGTATCCAGGCGACAGGCGCCGCAGCGTCAGAGCACCTGCGCAGCCGGATTGCGCAGCACCAGATTGTCCACGCTCTGCCCCTCGGCCCAATGGCCCGATCGGCGGAACTGCCCGATGCAATGCGGCTCCAGATAGATGACCGATACTGGCTGGGTCAGCGCGGTGAGCCTGTCGACCACCGGCGCCATCACGCTATCGTCGAAAGGATCGTAGAAGAAGCAGACCAGATCGAGATCGGCAGGTGGCTGGTAGCGCGCCGCATCCATGCACAGGAACTGCGTCGGCGCCACAAGCGCGCCCTTGCTCGCCATGATCTCGCGGTTGCTCAGCGCGATATCGACCAGCTCGGGCGCGAATTCGACGCCGATCGCGCGGGCGAAGGGGAAGCGCGCCGCCTCGAGCACCGCGCGCCCCTTGCCGCAGCCATAATCGATGAACGCGGTGCGCGCGAAATCGACCTTCAGGTCGGCAAACCAGACCGGCATGTTGGCGCCGTTGCTCGCCTGATAGCGCCGGGCATGCGCCGCAAGCGCCGGATCGACGCTGAGCGTGTGCAGCTCGCGCATCGCGAAGGTATCGGTGCCCCATTGCTCGTCGAACGCCTGGAAGCTGCGGTCCCGCTGCCGCGCCTGGGGTGTCATCGCGCGGGCATGATAGACGATATTGTGCCCGATCAGCCGCACGATCTCACCGGCGGACCGGCCCCTGAGGCGCTGGGTGATCGAGGACAGCATTGCGGCAGGACACCTTTCTGGTTGACGTAGGATTGCCATTTTCGGCAGGCCATGGCGTCTAGCCCGGCGAGCAGAAGCTTGAAACCGGATTAACCATCGCAAGACCGCTGCGGCCCATTACGGGGCATCTGGCGGCAGGAGAGGACAAGGGGCCGATGAGCAACCCGATTGTGATCACTACCCAGGGCGCGGTCGAGACCGTGACGCTCAATCGCCCGGAAGCGCTCAACGCCATGGCCGAGCCGATGATCATGGCGCTGCAGGACTATTTCCGCGGGCTCCAGGACCGGCACGCGGTCCGCGTCGTCATCCTGCGCGCCGAGGGCCGGGCGTTCTGCGCCGGGCTCGACCTCAAGGGCTGGAGCCCGCGCGAGGGCGAAGGCGCGGTGCATGGCGGCTGGCGCACGCAGCGCGCGATCGCCACGGTGATGCAGCTGATGCGCGCCTGCCCGCAGCCGATCATCGCCTGTGCGCAAGGCGCGGCGTGCGGCGGCGGCATGTCGCTGCTGCTGTCGAGCGACGTGCGCTATTGCACCCCAGATTTCCGCATGAACGCCGCCTATATCCGCATCGGCCTTGGCGGTTGCGACATGGGCTCGAGCTATTTCCTGCCCCGGCTGGTGGGCAGTTCGCTCGCGGCCGAGATGATCCTGTCGGGCCGCTTCGTCGGGGCCGAGCGCGCGCTGGCCGCCGGGTTCGTCAGCGAGATCGCCTCGCCAGAGGACATGCTTGCCAAAGCCGAGGCACTCGCGGCCGACATGCTGCTCGCCAGCCCGATGGGGCTGAGGCTCAGCAAGGACGCGCTCAACCGCAATATCGACGCGCCCGGCTTCGAGGCGGCGCTGGCGCTCGAGGATCGCCAGCAGATCCTGCTCAGCATGACCGAGGATTATGCCGAGGCGCGGCGGTCGTTCATGGAAAAAAGGGCGCCGGAGTACAAGGATCGGTGAGGCCTGCAAGATCCTCCCACAGCTTGCTGGGGGAGGATTTACTTCGCGCCACAGCCCATCGCGTCGGTCTTCTGCCGCTCGATGAAGCGGTGGACCGCCTGGATCACCACCGATCCCTCGCCGACACCCGAGGCGACGCGCTTGACCGAGCCCGAGCGGACATCGCCCACCGCGAACAGGCCCGGGCGGCTGGTCTCGAACGGCGAGCAGCCGTCGCCGGTCAGGATGAACCCGGCATCGTCGAGCTTCGCGCAACCCTGCAACCAGTCCGAACAGGGCTGCGCGCCGATCATGACGAACAAGGCGCCCGCCTCGATCCGCGTCTCCTCGTCGCTGCGCCGGTCGCGCCAGGCGAGCCCTTCCAGATGCGTGTCGCCGGTGAGCGCGGTGACCTCGCTGTAGGGGTGCAGCGTGATCGCGTCCGAGGCCATGATCCGGTCGATCAGATAGCTCGACATGGTCGCGGCCAGCCCTTCACTGCGCACCAGGATGTGCACATGCGCGGCAAAGCGCGACATATAGACCGCCGCCTGACCCGCCGAATTGCCGCCGCCGACCACCACCACCGCGCGGTTCGCGCAGAGCTGGGCCTCCATCGCGGTCGCGGCATAATAGACGCCCGCGCCTTCGAACCGGGCATAATCGGGGAGGTCAAGCTTGCGATAGCGCGCGCCAGTCGCCGCGACCACCGCACGCGCCTCGGCCACCGTGCCGTCCTCGAGCTGCAGACGAAAATGACCGCCGCTGCAATCGAGCCCGGTCGCCGCGCGCGAGACCGCGAGCCGCGCGCCGAATTTCTGCGCCTGGACCTGCGCGCGGCCTGCCAGCGCCTGGCCCGAAATGCCGGTGGGAAAGCCCAGATAATTCTCGATCTTGCTGCTGGTCCCCGCCTGGCCGCCGGGCGCAGTAGATTCGATGATCAGCGTATCGAGCCCTTCGGACGCGGCATAGACCGCCGCTGCCAGCCCTGCCGGTCCTGCCCCCACCACGATCAGGTCGTGCAGCCGCTGCTGGTCGATCGCCACCGCGACGCCCAGCGCATCGGCGAGATCGTGCGTGCTGGGGTTGCGCAGGATCTGCTCTTCGGAAATCACCACCGGAAGATCGGCATCGCTGAGGCCGAAGCCTTCGAGAAACGCCGCCGCATCGGGGTCGGTCGACGAATCGATCGTTCGGTGCGGATAGCCGTTGCGCGTCAGGAACGCGTTGATTCGGACCGTGTCCGCGCTGCGCGCCGGGCCGACCAGGGTCACTGCGCCCTGCTGGTGCTGCATCAGCGCGACCCGGCGCAGGATGAAGGCGCGCATGATGATCTCGCCGATATCGGGTTCGGCGACGATCAGCCGCCGGAAATCGGCGCGCTTGACCCGGATCACTTCGGTCGGGCCCACAGCGCGCCCGCTGACCAGGATCTTGCGGTCGTTGAAGAGGTCGAGCTCGCCGGTGAACTGGCGCGCGCAATGGCGGTGGACGATGCCCTCCTCGCCATGATCGCCATGATCGATGATCTCGATCTCGCCCGATCCGACCAGGAAGAAATCGACTCCGCGCTCGCCGCGATGGAAGACATGATCGCCGTCGGCCAGCGTCTCGCGATGCCCGAAACGCGCGATTCGGCCAGCCATGTCCTCGCTCAGCACCGGGAAGGTCTGTTCCGGCCGGGCATAGGGATCGCTGCTGTCGACCGGCTGCGCGCCGGGTGCCGAATTGCCCATTTCCTGCGTCCTTTCGCCTGACCTTAGTGCGCCGTAGCGTCAGCTCCGGTACCGCATTGCCAAGCCTATCATGCTATCGCGCCAATGCGTCAGTTTCTTGGCATCGCGGCTTGCATTTGGGTGATGGGGGTGCAGATTAGCGCACAACAATCCCGTTCAGGACAAGGTGAGGATCATGACCGAAGACGAAGACCTGGAGAGCTTCCGCGCCGAGGTTCGCGCGTTTCTCGATGCCGAGCTGCCGCCCGAAAAGCGCTTCGCTGCCGATGGCTTTGCCAATAGCAGCAAGGAGCTGACGGCCTGGTGGCAGGGCGTCCGTGCCAAGCGCGGCTGGGGCGCGCCCGGCTGGCCCAAGCAATATGGCGGCTGCGAATGGTCGCTCGCCAAGAAGCGCATCTTTGCCGATGAATCGACCAAGGCGGGCGCGCCGTCCTACAGCCCGTTCGGCCTGACCATGGTCGGCCCGGTCATCTACACCTTCGGCACCGAGGAGCAGAAGGCCGAGCATCTGCCGCATATCATCAACGGCACCCGCTTCTGGTGCCAGGGCTATTCGGAGCCGGGCGCGGGTTCGGACCTTGCCAGCCTGAAGACGCGCGCGGTGCGCGACGGCGACCATTATGTCGTCAACGGCCAGAAGACCTGGACGACACAGGGCCATTGGGCCGACTGGATCTTCTGCCTGGTGCGCACCAACACCGAGGTGAAGCAGCAGAACGGCATCTCGTTCCTGCTGATCGACATGAACACGCCCGGCATCGAGGTCCGCCCGATCCGCACGATCGACGGGATGCATCACTTGAACGAGGTGTTCTTCACCGATGTGCGCGTGCCGGTGAAGAACCTGGTCGGCAACGAGAATGACGGCTGGACCTATGCCAAGTTCCTGCTCGGCAACGAGCGCGCCGGTATTGCCGGGGTCGCCCGCACCACCGGCGACCTGATCCGTCTGCGCGAATGGGCAAGCTCGGTCGAGCATTTCATCAACCCGCCAATCAACGATCCGGTGATCGCGCAGAGGCTGGACTCGCTCGAACAGCGGCTCGCCAAGCTGGCGGCGCTTGAGGCCCGCGCGCTCGAGGCGCCGAGCCAGTCGGCCGAGGCGATGCGGCTGGTCGCGCCGTTGAAGCTGCTGGGCACCGAGCTGTCGCAGGACGTGTCCGAACTGGCGCTCGATATCGCGGGACCGGCGGCGCTGCCGCGCCCGGCCAACGATCCGGTCCATCCCTATGGCCAGGAAGGCGAGCACGCGATGTCGGTCTTCCTCTTCGGCCGCGCCCAGTCGATCTATGGCGGCACCAACGAGGTGCAGAAGAACATTCTCGCCAAGATGATGGCCGCAGGGATCTGATCGCCTTCGCAATTATAAGCCAATACCTAACCCGTTTGTGTCGAGCGAAGTCGAGACACGTGTGCGCACGTCCCTCGATTTAAGTTTACCCTGAGCGGCTGGCTTGCCAGCCAGTCGAAGGGCTCGGGACAAACGGACATAGTGCAAGGACGCATTCTCCATGTTCGCACCCAATGATGACCAGCAGCTGCTGATCGACAGCGCCCGCCGCTTCACCCAGAAACATTATGCCGACGACAAGCTCGGCCAGATGGGCGAGAGCCCGCTCAACACCGCGCTCTGGTCCGAGATGGCCGAGGCCGGCTGGCTGATGCTGCCCTTTTCCGAAGCCGATGGCGGTCTGCAGGCCGAGGGCCAGTCGGGCCTGGGCGATTGCGTCAGCCTGTTCGAGGTGCTGGGCGAAGGCCTGGTGGTCGAACCCGTACTCGCGAGCACCATCCTCGCCGGGGGCCTGATCGCCGCCAGCCCGGAATCGCAGAGCCGCAGCGACCTGATCGAGGGCATCGTCTCGGGCGGCGCGCCGGTCGGCGTGGCGCTGCACGAGCCCCGCGCGCGGCACGACATCTGGTATTGCGAAGCCACCGCCAGCAAGAGCGGCGACGGCTGGACGCTCACCGGCCACAAGTCGCTCGCCCATGGTGCGGCGGCGGCCGAAACGATCATCGTGCTCGCGCGGATCGAGGGCGAGCCGGGCAGCGGTTCGGCGGGCCTCGGCCTGTTCCTCGTCCCCGCCGACGGCGCGGGCGTCACCGTCACGCCCTATCGCCTGCGCGACGACCATTGGGTCGCCGATGTGAAGCTCGACGGCGCGACGCTCGGCGCGGACGCTCTGCTGCTCGGCCCCGGCGCGGCCGCCGAGGCGCTGGAAAAGGTGATCGACAAGGCGCGGCTGCTGCTCGCGGCCGAAGGCACCGGCATCATGCGCCGGGTGTGCCTCGCCACCCAGGCCTATACCATGGATCGCAAGCAGTTCGGCGTTCCGCTCGCCTCGTTTCAGGTGCTCCAGCATCGCATGGTCGACATGCAGGTCGCCTTCGATCAGGCGCGCTCGCTGGTCTATGAGGCGGTGACGCATGATCTGGCAGGCGATGCCGAGGCCGCCACCCGCGCCGCGCGCGCCGCCTATCGTGCGGTCAGCGAGGACGGGGTCGAGGTCGGCAAGCAGGCGATCCAGCTGCACGGCGGCATGGGCATGTCCGAGGAACTGCCGCTGGGCCGCGCGCTGCGCCGGCTGCTCGCGATCCGCCAGGCGTTTCCGCTTTAAGCTGATGGCTTGAGCCATTCGTCGTCACCCCCGCGAAAGCGGGGGTCCCGCTTCTGCGCCAGGCTTGCGGGCAAAGCGGGATTCCCGCGTTCGCGGGAATGACGGGAAGGCGAGAAACCTAGAGTGATTTCGAGTGAAATGGAACATTTCACGGCTCGGAAATCACGGCAAAACAGAGAGTTAGACTCAGCTTTTGATTCCATCAAAAGCGAACAGGGTCTAGAGCGCGTCGAAATCGATCGGCGCGTGGCGATCGAGCGTGCGGGAATCGTCGGGCATCGGGTATTTGAGCGCCGTCGCGCAGTTGAACAGCACCACCCGATCGCTCTTGCCGACAAGACCGTCGGCGAGCGCATCGTGATAGGCCGCCAGCGTCGCGCCGCCTTCGGGACAGAGCAGCAGCCCATCCTGCTTGGCCGCCTGCACCACCGCGCGCTCGATCGCGTCATCGCCCACCGCCAGCGCCTTGCCGCCGCTTTCGCGCACCGCGCGCAGGATCAGGAAATCGCCGACCGCGCGGGGCACGCGGATGCCCGCTGCGATCGTCTCGGCATTCTCCCAGCGCTCGGCATGCTCGCCCCCGTCGTCGAACGCCTTGACGATCGGCGCGCAGCCTGCAGCCTGGACCGCGAACATCTTCGGCCGCTCGGGGCCGATCCAACCCAGGGCCTCGAGCTCGTCGAACGCCTTCCACATGCCGATAAGCCCGGTGCCGCCGCCGGTGGGGTAGAAAATCGCATCGGGCAGTCGCCAGCCGAACTGCGCGGCGAGCTCCAGCCCCATCGTCTTCTTGCCCTCGATCCGATAGGGCTCCTTGAGCGTCGAGACATCGTACCAGCGGCCCTGTTTCGCGCCTTCGGCGACGATCGCGCCGCAATCGTCGATCAGCCCGTTGACCCGCCAGACCCGCGCCCCCTGTAGCGCGATCTCGCGGACGTTGATCTCGGGCGTGTCGTCGGGGCAGAAAACCACCGTCTCGATGCCGCAGCGCGTGGCATAGGCCGCGAGCGCTGCGCCCGCATTGCCGTTGGTCGGCATCGCGATGCGCGTCACGCCCAGCGCCTTGGCCATCGACACCGCCATCACCAGCCCGCGCGCCTTGAACGATCCGGTAGGCAGCCGCCCCTCGTCCTTGACCAGCACATTCGACCCGCCTGACCGGGGAAGCGGCACCAACGGCGTCTCGATCTCGCCCAGGCTGACGATATCGCGCGTCTGCCGCACCGGCAGCAGCTCGCGCCAGCGCCATAGATCGGTATCGCGCCGCTCGAGCGCATCGCGGTCCAGATGCGCAGCGAGGGCGGCAAGGTCATAGCGCACCAGCAACGGCCGCCCGACGCGCGAGAGCCCGTGCACCTGGTCGGCTTCGCAGCGCTCGCCGGTCATCGAGCATTCGAGATGCGTGACGAAGCTCTGCCGTTCGGCCAGGATGTTGCTCAGCAAGGGCATGGTCGTCGCGCTCTCCCTGCCCCCGGTGATCGGCAGGCTTGTCCGCCCCAATTGGGCTTTTCGGCTTTCATTTCAATGTTTTGTTGATCTACTTAGCGAAACGGAAGCCGCATCGCCCATCCGAAGCGCGCAGTCTCCTGACCGGGATAGTCGATAAGACCGATGGTCATCGCGTCATGCCCGCCGCTCGGCCGCGCCCGATAGGTGCCAAGCAGCCGGTCCCAGATCGACAGGCAGAAGCCATAATTGCTGTCATGCTCGATGCGGCGGCTGCTGTGATGCACCCGGTGCATGTCGGGCGTGACGATGACGAGCCGAAGCACGTCGTCAAGCCAAAGCGGAAGCGCCAGATTGGCATGGTTGAACATCGGCAGCAGCGCGAGCAGCAGCTCGAACACGATCAATGCCCAGAGCGGCGCACCGAGCGCGAGTGCCACGCCCATCTTGAACAGCATCGACAGGGCGATCTCGAGCGGATGGAAGCGCAGCGCGGTCGACATGTCGAGATCGCGATCGGCATGGTGCACCCGGTGCATCCGCCAGAGCAAAGGCACGCGGTGCGTCGCCCAGTGCTGCGCCCAGACCGCCAGATCGAGCAGCAGGATCGCGGTGATCCCCTGCGCCCAGCCGGGCAGGCCGGTCATCGGCAGCAGGCCGAAATCGGGCTGCGGCGCATAGCCCGTCACCGCACCGAACAGCGCAATGAAGATGAGCGCCTGCACCCCGCGCTCGATCGGCATGTTGACCAGCACGAAGCCGATATGCGCGGGCCAGCGCCTAGCCGCCGGCAGGCTGCGATGGCGGCGCGGGAAGAGCGCCTCGGCCAGCAGCAGCGCCAGCGCCGTGCCTAGCAGCACCGCGCTGATCAGCCAGGGCTGGCCACTGGCGATCATGACGCGGCAGCGGCCTCGGGCTGGATTCCCTGTTCGTCCATGGTCGGGTAATCGGTATAGCCTTCGGGCGTGCTGCCATACCAGCGCGCCGGATTGTCCGGATTGAGCGGCGCATTGACCGCGAGCCGCGCGGGCAAGTCCGGATTGGCAAGGAAGGTGCGACCGAAGCTGATCGCATCGGGAATGCCGCCCGCCATCGCCGCGACCGCCTTGTCGTGATCGTAATCGCTGTTGAGCACCAGCGGACCCGAGAACACCTTGCGGATGTGCGGGCTGACCGGCGGCACGTCGCTCGCCCCGAAGGTGCCGTCCATCGGCGGCTCGCGCAGTTCGAGGAATGCGATGCCGATCTTGTCGAGCAGCGCGGCGGCGGCGGTAAATGTCGCTTCGGGCGTCGCGTCGTTCACCCCCTGCGTCTCGCCATTGGGCGACAGGCGCACAGAGACATGATCGTGGCTCCACACATCGACCAGCCGCTCGGCCACCTCGCCGAGCAGGCGGATGCGGTTCTCGACCGCGCCGCCATAATCGTCGTCGCGCAGGTTGGACGAGGAGCGCAGAAACTGGTCGATCAGATAGCCATTGGCGGCGTGAATCTGCACCCCGTCGAAGCCAGCGCGGCGCGCATTCTCGGTCGCGCGGGCATAATCGTCGAGGATGCGCGGGATTTCACCGACCTCGAGCGCGCGCGCGGTCTCATAGGGCTTGGTCCCCTCATAGGTATGCGCGTGATAGTCGAACCGCGTCGCCGAGGCCGAGACCGGGGGCTTGCCGCCGTTGAAATCGGGATGCACCAGCCGCCCCATATGCCAGAGCTGGCAGATGATCCGCCCGCCTGCCTGGTGCACGCGCTCGACCACCGGCTTCCAGCCTTCGACCTGCTCGTCGTTCCAGATGCCCGGCGCATAGGGCGTCCCTAGCCCCTCCGGGCTGATCCCGGTCGCTTCGGAGATGATCAGCCCCGCGCTGGCGCGCTGCGCATAATATTCGCCCATCAGCGGCACCGGCACGTGCGCACGTGTCGCGCGGCAGCGGGTGAGCGGCGCCATCAGGATGCGGTTGGGGCAGCTGATCGCGCCAAGCTGGACAGGATCGAACAGGGTGGGCATGGGCAGCATCTCTCCTTCGCGCGCCATCGGGAAAAGCCCCGCGACAGCGTTTAACCGAATGGCTAAAGGCCGATGATGACAAAAGCAACCGAGCGGGGCGGGATTCTCGCGATCCTCGCGCTGATCCTCGCCAATGTCGCGCTCGCCACCGGGCCGCTGTTCGTGCGCATGGCCGATACCGGGCCGGTCTCCGCCGGTTTCTGGCGGCTGACGCTGGCGCTGCCGGTGCTGTTCCTGATCGCCCGGCAACAGCGCGAGCCGATGACCGGCTATCGGACCTCGATCTGGTGGTTGCTGGTGTTGAGCGGCATCGCCTTCGCGCTCGACCTCGCCAGCTGGAATTTCGGCATCGAGCGCACCAAGCTCGCCAATTCGACGCTGTTCGGCAACATGGGCAGCGTGATGCTGGTCGTCTACGGCTTCGTCATCGGTCGCGTCTGGCCGCATCGGGCGGAACTGGGCGCAGTGGCATTCGCGATCCTTGGCGCAGGGTTGCTGATGGGCAGCAGTTACGAGCTCGATGTCCGCAATCTGGTCGGCGATCTTTTCTGCCTGCTGGCGGGCGTGCTCTACGTGGTCTATCTGCTCAGCATCCGCCACGTCCGGGGCGAGATGGGCAGCTGGTCGGTGCTGGTCTGGTCGACCATCTTCGGCATCGGCCCGATGCTTTGTATCGCGGTGCTGCTGGGCGAGCCGGTCTGGCCGACCGACTGGACGCCGGTGCTGCTGCTCGCTCTGGTCTGCCAGCTCTTCGGCCAGGGGGCGATGGTCTATGCGGTCAGCCATTTCTCTCCGGTGGTGCTGGGCATCGCGCTGCTCAGCCAGCCCGCGATCGCCGCGCTGATCGGCTGGCGGGTATTCGGCGAGACATTGTCGCTCTTCGACACGATCGGGATGGTCCTGATCGGCGTCGCGCTGGTGCTGGTGCGCCTGCCTGAAGCGCGGCGCGCGGCGCGGCTTGCAGCTTCGCCCCCGGCTCCCTAACTGTGGGAGCATTCATGGAGGCACGACCGATGTACCGCCCGACCAAGCTCGACACTCTGCCCGCCGACCCGACGATGGACGAGGTGCGCCAGTTCCTGCCGCCGTTCATTGCCGACGAGGCCGTTTTCGACGGCTGGACGCCAACCGCGCGCGATGCCGCCGCCGCTGCCCAGGGCGTGGAGGCAGGGCTCGCGACGCTCGCCTTCGATACCGGGCCGATGGACATGATCGATGCCTGGATCGGCCATATCGATGCGCAGATGATCGAGGCGTTCCCGCCCGATCGCATCGCCGCGATGAAGATCCGCGAGCGCATCCGCGCGCTCGTCGCCTTCCGCTTCGAGGCGGTGGCGCACCAGCGCGAGGCGCTGCGCCGCGCGACCGCGATCATGGCGCTGCCCGCCAATCTCGCCCGCACCGCGCGCATCTCGTGGCGCACGGCCGACCTGATGTGGCGGCTCGCGGGCGATACCGCCACCGATTACAACCACTATACCAAGCGCATGATCCTCTCGGGCGTCTATGGCTCGACGCTGATGGCGTTTCTCGACGACGAAAGCCCCGATTTCGCCGACACCCACGCGTTCCTTGAACGCCGCATCGACAATGTGATGCAGTTCGAGAAAGCCAAGGCCAAATGGACGAACAAGGGCGAGAGCCTGAGCCTGTCGCGCTTTCTGGGACGGCTGCGCTACCCGGCGCGATAATCACGCGCATGACGTGTGACGTAATGGCCTTGCGACGCTGATCTCGGCACCCTGCCCGCTCAGCTGCAGGAGACCCGTCGCATGTCCAATACCGATCCGCTCGCCGTCCCGCTCGCCTTTCTGAAGGCGATGGAACCGCTCGACTATGACTCCGCGCTGCAATGGGTCGCGCCGGATTGCGAATATATCAATCCGCCACCGCTCGGGACGGTGCATGGACCCGATGGCATCCGGGCGGTGCTGCAACCATTTTTCTCGCCGACGCTGGAGAACGAGTTTCGCGTTCTGCGCTCGGCGGTCGATGGAAATGTGGTGATGCTCGAGCGGCTGGACCGGCACCGGCTGATCAACAAATGGGTCGAGTTGCCGGTGACGGGCGTGTTCGAGATCGTGGACGGAAGAATCCGCTACTGGCGCGACTATTTCGATGTCGCGACCATCCTGTCGGAATGGCCGACAGGATAATCCTGCGGCAAGCCGCTCATTTCGGGGCGATGCGCTTCCAGGCTTCGGCGATCTCGGCGAGCATCTGGCGCGCGGACATCAGCACGTCGACCTTGTCGGGGCTCATCGCGGCGTTGATGCGGCGGCTGGCCTCGCGATAGATGCGGGCGAGCGCGAGCGCGAGTTCACCGCCCTTTTCGAAGTCCAGGCTTTCTTCCAGCGCGATGACGATGGCCGATGCGCGGGCGCGGGCCTGGATCATCGGCACCGCCTCGCCGCGCTGGGCATGACGGATCGCCGCATCGAGCCGCAGCAGCAGCTCGTCGAACAGGATGACGACCAGCTGGTGCGGGCTGGCGCCCTCGACACGGCTGACCGTATCGACGGCCTGATAGCTGCCCATGTGGCGACGCGGAGAGATGAAGCTCATGCGGTTTTCCTTGTCATTCTATGTGTTTTGGTTGTCTCAGTTGTCGCCGCTGTTGGTCCAGACGGACACCTGCTGCTCGATATAGCTCTGGGTAGAGCGCAGCACGGTGAGCTGGCGGTCCATGGCGGCGAAGGTCTTTTCGAGCTGCTCGCGATACTTGTCGCTGTCCTCCTCGACCTTCTCCATCATCTTGGTCAGGTCGGAGGCGATCTTGTTCAGGCGGTTCTGCGCGCCGGTCAGCGAGCCGTTGGGTGCCTTGAGCGCGGTCTTCACGTCCTCGAACGCCTTGGCGAGGCCAGGATTGCCCGCGGTCGGCGTCGCCGGTTCGAGCATCCGGGCAATGCCTTCGGGATCGGCAGCGAGTGCGCGGTCGAACTTGACCGAATCCAGCGTCAGCGTGCCGTCGCGGTTGGTCTTGACGCCGATATCGGCGAGCGAGCGATAGGCGCCGGTGTCGGTGAGCTGCTTGGTGGTCAGCGAGGCCATCGAGCGCATCATGTCGCGTGCGGCCCGTTCGCCGGCCAGCGGACCGCCGCTCGCGCCATCGAGACCCGGCGCAGTCGCCGAATTCAGCGCACCGCGCAGATCGTTATAGGCGGTCACGAACTCGTTGACGATATCCTTGACCGACGAGGTCGGCTGGTCGCCGCTGATCACGACATTGGTGCCGGGCGCCGCCGCGAGCAGGTTGATGCGCACGCCGGGAACGGCGGTGTCGATCTGGTTGCTGGCGTTGGTCAGCTGGATGCCGTTGACGTTGCTGATGCTGTCGCGCGCCGTGGTGACCGAGTTCATGCCCGCGCCGCCTGCCGGGGGAAAGGCAAAGGCATCGAGCGTTGCCGCGCCGCCCGATCCGGTGACGGTGAAGCTGTTGGCGGCGCCTTCCCTGCCGCGCATCACCAGCCGCGAACCGCTGTTGTCGGTGACGATGCTGGCGGTGACACCGCTGTTGGTCGCGTTGATCGCGTCGCGCAGGCCACCGAGCGAATTGTTGGTCGAATCGATGGTGACGTTGAAGCTGCCAGCCGAGGTCGTGATGGTCAGCGATCCTTCGCCGACCGTCGAGCTGGTGCTGGCAAAGCTGCTGGCCGAGACCATGCTCTGCGCGGCGGCGAGCTGGCTGACCTGCACCGTGGCGGGCAGGCCCTGCGGTTTCTGCCCGGGGATGAAGCTGGCCGCGACCAGATCGCCGCGGGTCGAAACGAGATTGCCGGTCAGCTGACGGCCGTTGAGCACTTCGCCCAGCGCCTTGGAAAAGGTCTCGAGCGCCGACGAGGCCGAAGCGAGCGCGGAGATGCGCGCCTGGTTCAGGTTCTGCCGGTTGCGGACATCCGACTGTTTCGGCTCAAGCTGGGCCGTGACGAGATCGTTAACCAGCTGGGCGCTGTTGACGCCGGTAAAGCCGGTAATGACGTTGGAAATTCCGCTATTCGTGACCATCACCAGTTCCTTCTGAAAGGATTAACGGCGCGGTGCGGGCGGGCTTAAGGCCTTTTCCGACTCATTTCTGCGGCTTGCCGTCCATGTCGAAGCGCAGGTCTGCGGGCACGTCGAGTTCGGGCTGGCCGAAGCCCACATCCATCTTCTCGTTGATGCGGAAAACGAAGGCGAGCAGCGTCGCGGCGGCCAGATACAGCCGCTCGTCGATGATCTGGCCGGGCTTCGACGTGAAGTAGATCGCGCGGGTAAGCTCCGGGTAGCGCAGGATCGTGAGTCCCCGCTCCATCGCCAGTTCGCGCATCGCCTGGGCGATCGCCCCGCGCCCGCGCGCTAGCACAACTGGGGCGGGATCGCGCTCGCGGTCATAGCGCAGCGCGATCGCGAAATGGGTCGGGTTGACCAGCAGAACGGTCGCATCCTCGACCGCCTTGCGGGTCGAGCCGTTGAGCACTTCGTACTGCCGCCGGCGCACCGCCTGCTTGAGCTCGGGCGAACCTTCGACCTCCTTGTGCTCGTCCTTGACCTCCTGCTTGGTCATCATCAGCTTCCGGTTGCGCTGGAACCATTGCGCCGGAACGTCGATCAGCGCGATCAGGCCGAGCGCGCCCGCCATCGCCATCAGCGTCATCGAGAACAGGTCGCCGAACGCGGCAATGCCCTGGCGCACGTCGCCATGGCCGAGCTCAGCCATCTGCGGCAGCATCGACATGATCATGACCACGCCGATCGTGCCCATCAGCAGCACCTTGGCCATCGATTTGACCAGCTCGATCAGGCCGTGCGTGCCGAACATGCGCTTCAGGCCCGACATCGGGTTCATCTTCGATGCCTTGGGCTGAATGGCGCTCCAGCGGAAGCCAAGCGAACCGAGCGCGGCAGGCGTCGCCACGCAGGCGACCAGCAGGAACAGGAACAGCCCACCGAACGGCAGGGCCAGCGGCATCAGCAGGCTGAGCGTGCGCTGGCCGACGTTGAAATCGGTCGCCTGATAGATGTCGAACACCAGAGCGGCGCGCAGCATGCCGGCAATGGACGAGACCATCATGTCGCCGAACAGCACGAAGGCCATCGTGCCGCCGATGATGACCATCGCGGTGCCGAGTTCCTTGGACTGGAGGACATCACCTTTTTCGCGCGACTCCCTGAGCCGCTTCTCGGTAGGGAGTTCGGTTTTTTCGCCACCACCTGAAGGGCCGTCTGCCATCGCGTCAGCCCTCCCCTGCCATGACTTCGGACTGTTCCAGCCCGGTTTCCATTGCGCGCATCACGCCATCGGCAAGCACCGGCGCCGCGATCGCGAGCAGCACGATGCCGGCCAGCACCGCCACGGGGATGCCGACCGAAAAGAGGTTGAGCTGCGGCGCCGATCGCGCGAGCATCGCCATCACCAGCTGGACGATGATCAGCGCGGCGCCGACCGGCAGCGCGATCACCAGGCCCATCGAGAACAGCATCGCGCCGAATTCGACCAGGTCCATGATCAGCCGCGGCGAGAGCATCGCATCGCCCGGCGGCAGCGCCTCGTAGCTGCGCACGATGATCGCGATCAGCATCAGGTGCCCGTCAATCGCTAGCAGCAGCAGCACCGCGATGATCGACAGGAAGCTGCCGATCACGGGGCTCGACTGGCCGCTCTGCGGATCGGCCATCGAGGCAAAGCCCAGGCCCATCGCGTTGCTGATCAGCTCGCCCGCGACGAAGGCGGCGGAATAGCCGATCTGCAGCGCGAAGCCGATGGCGACGCCGCAGACGATCTCGCCGATGATGAACAGGAAGCCGGTATAGCTGACCAGCGTTGCATCGGGCAGGTTGATGGTGGCGCTGTTGGTCGCGGCGATGCCGATCATCGCCGACAGGATGATGCGTACCTGGAGCGGAACCGAGGTCGCACCGAACACGGGGGCTGCCATCAACGCCGCGCCGGGCCGGATCATCGCCATGATCCAGATCCACAATTGCGCTTCGACGCCGGCAAAGCCCGGTGCGATCACAGCAGCAAATCCGGAATGCGGCTGTACATCTCGACGGTGAAATCGGCGATCAGGTACAGGATCGACCCGCCGAACAGCGCGAGAATCACGCCGAGCACGATCAGCTTGGGTACAAAGCTCAGGGTCGCCTCGTTGATCGAGGTCGCCGCCTGGACCATGCCCAGCAGCACGCCGACCAGCAGCGCGGGGATCAGCAGCGGGGCCGAGGCCAGCGCCGTGATCCACAGCGTCTGCTGCGCCAGGCCAATGAAATAGTCGGTCTGTTCCATATCAGCGTGCGATCCAATCAGGTCCCCGTTTGTCCCGAGCGTGTCGAGGGACGTCTGCGCCACCCTTTCCGATCACGTCCCTCGACTTCGCTCGGGACAAACGGAGGGGGCGCAGGGGACCGGGTTAACTAATTCACGAACGATCCGGCGAGCGAGCCCATGGTGAGCGCCCAGCCATCGACGAGCACGAACAGCAGCAGCTTGAACGGCATCGAGATGATCGTGGGCGACAGCATCATCATGCCCAGGGCCATCAGCGTGGAGGCGACGACCAGGTCGATCACCAGGAACGGCAGGAAGATCATGAAGCCGATCTGGAACGCGGTCTTGAGCTCGCTGGTGACGAAGGCAGGCAGCAGGATCGAGAAGGGGATATCCTTCGGCGCAGCAACCGGCTTGGCCTTGGCCATGTCCATGAACAGCTTGAGATCGGTCTGACGCGTCTGCTTGATCATGAACTTGTGGAATTCCTCGCCCGAGATCTGGATCGCGGTTTCCAGCTCGATCGTGTCGGCAGCATAAGGTGCGACCGCCCGATCGTTGATCTGGGTAAAGGTGGGGGCCATCACGAACATCGACAGGAACAGCGCCAGGCCGATCAGCACCTGATTGGGCGGCGTCTGCTGCAGGCCGAGCGCCTGGCGCAGGATCGACAGCACGATGATGATGCGCGTGAAGCTGGTCATCATCAGCACCATCGACGGCAGGATGGTGAGCAGACCCATGACGACCAGGATCTGCAGGCTGAGCGTGAGCGGCTTGCCATTGCCCGCCACGTCATCGAGCGCCTGGGACAGCGCCTCGGACGCCCCGGGCGTGCCGGTGGCGGGGGTTGCGGCGGGAGCGGGATTGGTCGTGGTGGCAGCGGGAGCAGCCGGGGTCGCGGGTGCAGCCTGGCCGGTGACAGCAGCGGCGGGTGTAGCCGGGGCCTGGGCCTGCTGGGCCATGGCGGGGGTAGAAATCAGGATTGCCAAGCTTGCCAGGATGACAGCGAGCTGACGCCCCCATCCGTTTGTCCCGAGCTTGTCGAGGGACGTAGGTGCACCGGTTCCGATCACGTCCCTCGACTTCGCTCGGGACAAACGGATCATGGTCCGAAGAAAGCTCATGCGCCGCGCTCCCGCAGGGCGGCCAGCAGATCGCGATTATGTCCGGCCAGCGCCGCCGGGGGGAGGTTAGCGCTGGCCGGACCGGTTCCGGCATCCGCGCTGGCGATCGTGTCGATCCGCGCGCGCGTTACCGAAAGCAGGATTTTCTGTCCGGCAAACTCGACCACGGCGAGCTTGCCCGAAACGCCCATGCTGACCGTCTCGGTGACCTTGAGCTCGCGCTGCGGGCCGGCCATATCGAGCCGGGCCATCATGCCGGGCTGGTATTTGCGGTAGAGCCAGAGGCTGCCATAGATCATGCCGCCCATCACCGGCAGCATGATCAGCAGTTTGATGATGTAATAGGTCATTCCGGTCCGCTTCCAATTCCCTGTGCCGTGCCGCCGGATGATCCGGCGCGGGCGACGGGGACTGGAGCAGTCCGGTCAGATGCGCCGTTCGACCCGTGCGTGGCCGACGTTCTTCGACACCACCTCGGCCACCCGGATTCCGAACCGGCCATCGATGGTCACGACTTCCCCTCTTGCAACCAGCGTGCCATTTACGTTGATGTCGAGAAGCTCATTGGCCTGGCGGTCGAGCTCGACCACCGATCCCTCGCAAAGCTCCATGATTTCGGCGAGGCGCAGCGAGGCGCTGCCCACCTCGACCGACAGGCGCACGGGGATGTCGGCCAGAAAGCGGTAATGATTTGCCGCCTCGTGCAATCCGTTGCCGCCCAGGTCGATCGCGTCTGCCGGTCCGTTCAGCATCGGGGCTTCGGTCATGTCGCTCATGGGGCTATCCTCTTTCTATGGTTTCGATGCGGAACGCGGCCAGGCCGTTCTGTTCACCCAGGCTGCCGCGCGCGAAGATGCGGTCGCCGATGATCAGCGGCAGGTTGCGCGCCGGTGGAATGGGAATGATATCGCCGGGCTTCAGCTCGGCAAGCTGCGGCAGGGTGAGCACGGGCCGTGCCAGCACCGAGCGCGCGGGCAGCGTGACATGCGCCAGCGCCTTGGACATCTGGTCGCGCCAGGCCGGATCGGGCATCTGGTCGTCGGCAATGCCGGCGGGCGTCAGGCACTGTTCGGCCGCCTGAAGCCCGTCGAGCGGATAGACCAGCTCGAGTTCGTAGCGGATATTGTCGGGCAGCGTGATGCGGAAGCGCTGCACCACCATGCGCGCCAGCGGCGCGGCGATGCGCGCGCCATCGACCGTGGTCGAATGGCCTGCGGCATGGCAGGCGAAATTGCCGACCTCGTTCCACGATGCGCCCAGCCGCTCGCCGATCACGCGCGCGATGCGGCCGATCAGGCGGATGTCGGTCTGGGTGAATTCCTTCTTGGGCGACGCCATCTCGCGCGGTGCCCCGCCGAAGAACGCGTCGAGCATCGCCGAGACGAACACCGGCTCCATCTTCAGCAGCACGCGGCCCTGCATCGGCGCGAGCTGGAACTGGCTGATGCTGACCAGCTCGGCCTGGCGGTCGCACCAGACATCGAACTGGGTGAATTCGGCATCGGGGGCATCGACGCGCAGCTTGACCCCGGCAATCGGCTCGAGCGCATGGCGCAGGCCCGTGCAGAGCGATCGCGCAACCCGGCGCAGCACCGGCACGACCGTCTTCTGGTCGGCATCGGCCTTGGCAAAGCTGTGCTCGGCCAGGCGGCGCTCGCCAGCACCCGCGGTCATGCCCTCTGCGCCATCAAGAAGTTCGCTGCTGCTCATCGGATCAAAGGCCTTGGCTTACTGGACCACGAAGCTGGTGAAATAGACGTCCTCGACGCCGGCAAATCCGGTCTTGTCGACCAGGACGTCGTTGATCACCTTCTTGAGCTGGCCCTTGAGCTGCTCCTTGCCCTCGATCGTCTCGAGCTGGATCGGGTCGAAATCGCTGATCGCCAGCAGGATCGCCGAGCGGATCGCGATATTGTGCTCGGTCAGCGCGGCGGGAACCTTCTCGTCGAAATAGGTCGATACCGCGAGCGACATCTGCGCAAAGCCGCCGCCGCCGCGCAGATTGGCGGTGAACGGCTCCTCGATGGGCAGATAGGTGACCTTGAACTTGGCATCGAGATGGCTGCCGGAGGCGACCTGCTTGAGCCCGGCCGCCTTGGCCGACACGGTCGTGCCGTCCTTCAGCACCACCTTGGGCGCATTGGGGTCTTCATGCTCGCCGCCACCGATCATCCCGGCAGCGAAAAAGCCTGCAGCCGCGCCGCCACCGCCGAGCACCAGCACGGCGACAAGCGGAATGAGCAGCTTCTTGACCATGCCGCCCTTCTTCTTCGGTTCCTTTTCGGTTTCAGCCATTTCTCGGTTCCCTCAAGAGAATTTCATGCGTTAAAAAGTTCAGGCGTAGCGGACATTGCCGCGCGGACGGCGTGGTGCCGGGTTGGCATCAGACGTCTGGTCGGCGGACGGCTGGCGCTGCGCCGCGTCACGGGCAGAGGCGCTTTCGGCGCCCGACTGGCCGCGCTGCTGTTGCTGCTGCGCCGATCCGTTCTGCGTACCCGGCGATTGCTGGCGCAGTTCGACGGTCACTTCGGCATTGCGCTGGCCATTGCTGCGCAGGTCCTGCTCGAGCCGATGCTGCGAACTGACCAGCGTGTCGCGGACCGCGTCATGCTCGGTGACGATGCGCACCTGATCGCGATCGGGCCCGGCGAGCATCTCGATATCGATACGGCCCAGATGCTCGGGCATGACCTGAATCTTCACCATCTGCCCGCCATCTGCCAGCTTGGCGATCTGGCTCTCGATCCCGGCGACAAAGCCCGCGTCGAAGGCCAGATTGTGCACCGGAAGCTGCGCCTGCGCGGCGGCCTGCGGCGCGACAGAACCGCTTGCCTGCTGGACCGGCGCGTTGACCGCGTTGAGCGCGGCAGCCCATGCGGGGGGCACGGCTTCCGTCACCGTCGGCGCGGCGGGCTCGGCCGCCAGGCTGGAGGTAGCGGACTCGATGGACATTTCGGCGCGTTCCATCATCGCCGAGCGGAGATCGGCGGATCGTGGCGTCGGTACGACAGCCTCGAGCGTGCGGCGCACAGGCGTACTGGTTTGCGGACGCGTCGCCTGCGGCTGGGCCGGGGCGACCATGGGCATCGGAGCGGCCTGCGCGACGCGCGAGGCATCGGGCGCGGTCGCCGTCGGTACGGTCACTTGCGGCGCGGTCGGCTGCTGGCGCGGTTCGATGGGCGCAGCGGCGGGGGCGCCGTCACCTGCAGCAGGCGTCTCGCCGACCACCGGGGCGGCTTCGGCCAGGGGCTGCGCTGCAACGGCCGCGACCGGCGCCTCGAGCGACCGCGGTGCGATAGGAGCGGCGCCGGGCTCAGCGTGGCTCACCGGGGCGCTGACAGGTGCGCGATCGGTGACGGTGCGCTGGGGTGCGGCGGGAGAGGTTGCGGCGATGGCTGCCGGCTCGGCCGCCACCGGTGCGGCGGGCGCAGCCGCTGCAGTGGCGATCGGCTGGACGATCGGCGCATCGGGTCCATGGGATTGAACCGGTTCGACCGTTTCGCGCATGATTTTCGCCTTGCGCACATGCGGGGCTTGCTGCGTCGGATCAGGCCGGGCACCCGCAGACGCCACCGGCTCGGGCTGAGCGATGTCGGCGGACGGGGTGACGGGCGAAGCTTCTACGTTCGGCGCCACCAGGCTTGCAGCCAGTTGCGGCTGCGCGGCAATGGCAGGATCGACCATCGGCTGGGCCGACTGGATTTGCGGGCTGACGATCGCTGCCGCCTTATTGGTGGGCTGCAGCGGCGTTGCCGCGACCTGCGGTGCGGCTGCGGAATGCGCGACCGGCACGGCCTTTGGCTGATCTGCGACCTTGGGCGCGGCTGCATGACGCGGCGCTTCGAGCGAAGCGTCCGCAGCGATGCCGGTCGTTTCCAGATCGGTCACCGGCGCTTCAGGACGCGGCGCCGCCGGTGCGACAGCGATGACCGGGGCCTGCAACGGCATCGTTTCGCCAGCGACAGGCTTGTCGGCGCTTTCGCCATGCTCGCGCAGATGCACTGCGACGGGCGTGGCGGGTGCAGCAATATCCGCTCCGGTTTCGGCTTCGGCCTGGATTTGTGCCCGAATCGGCATCGGGGCATCGGCGCGGATGAGGTTCCTGAGATGGGGCACTTCCGACGCGTGCGGGAGCGGTTGCACCGTCAGCGCGGGTTGCGAACTGGCCTTTTCGGGCAGGGCTGCAGCCTCGGTGCCTTCCATGGGCAGTGTCACGGTGGGCGCGGTGTGCGGCAGGTCGTGCGCGCGCGGGGCCTTGGTGATGGTGGCAGCACCGCTCAGCGCCGCCTCGATCAGCTGCGAGGTACTCGCCTCTTCGGGAAGCGCAACGATGACCGGCGCTTGCAGTGCGACCGCCGGCCTGGGGGCCTCGGGCAGCGTGACCCGAACAGGCTCGCCGGACGGTGGTGCCACCGGCGCGGGTTCGCCCAGGTCAGCGAGCGTTGTGGCAAAAGCGCCTTCGCCCGCCCCCTGCGCGACCGCGACGGGCGCAATCATGCCCGCAACGGATCCATCCATTCCGGTCATCAGCGCCAGCTGGCTGGCAAAGGGGTTGGCGTCCAGGTTCATGCCCGGTTTAACAGCAGGAAGCGTGCCAATTGAAAGCGAAAGCAGCGACGACCCTGAAAGGGCCTGCATCATGTCCTGGCTCATTCCTCTGCCTCCTTGGGATATTTTCTCTTGAGCGGCAGGCGCGCGGCCTTGCGCTCGGCGGTCTCGTCCGCCGCCGCGATGGCCCTGCCCAGCAGCTTGGATGTGGTTTCACGGTCGATATAGGCGGCAGTGCGTTGCCGCTCTGCCTGGGCAAGCGCTTGCCGCGCCCGGCCGAGCGCGACATTGATCTCGCCATCGGCGCGGATCAGCCGCTGCGCGAGCTCGAGCTGCGCGTGCAGCGCCGCGCCATTCTGGCAGTGCCCGGCATCGAATGCATTATCGCGCAAGCGCTTCAGGCGCTCGGCATTTTTCAGCAGCACCGCCTCGTTGCGCTGCGCCGTGGCCGCCGCACCAATGGCGAGCTTGACCTGCGCCTCGCGGACCGCGTGCACGCGCTTCCAGGATTTGGGCTTCAGGCTCATGCGCCAAAGCTCTGCAGCAGTTCAGCGACGCTTTCGTCGAGATCGATCCGGTCGTGCGGCCCCTGGCGGATGAACGCCAGCAGATCGGGCCGGCGCGCCACCGCCTCGTCGATATTCGCGTCCGAACCCTCGCGATAGGCGCCCATCAGCAGCAGGTCGCGATTTTCCTCATAGGCCGACCAGATGCGGCGGAAATTCGCCATCGCGCGGCGATGCTCGTCGGAGATGATGTCGGTCGCGACGCGGCTCAGCGACTTGCCGATGTCGATCGCCGGGAAGATGCCCTGCTCGGCCATCGACCGCGACAGGATGATATGCCCGTCGACGATCGCGCGTGCGCCATCGACCACCGGGTCGTCGAGATCGTCGCCATCGGCGAGCACGGTGTAGAGCGCGGTGATCGATCCGCCGCTTTCCTTGTCATTGCCCGCGCGCTCGACCAGCTTGGGGATCAGCGCGAGTGCGGAAGGCGGATAGCCCTTCATCGTCGGCGGCTCGCCCAGCGCCAGGCCGATCTCGCGCTGCGCATGCGCGACGCGGGTGAGGCTGTCGATGATCAGCAGCACCTTCTTGCCCTGCTTGCGGAAATATTCGGCAATCGCGGTCGCGCGGAACGCGGCGCGCAGGCGCAGGATCGGGCTGTGATCCGCCGGGACCGCGACGGTCACGGTGCGCGACTTCATCGGGCCGGACATCTTGGTCTCGACGAAATCGCTGACCTCGCGGCCGCGCTCGCCGATCAGTCCGACGACGATCACGTCCGCCTCGGCAAAGCCGATGATCTGGCCGATCAGCACCGATTTGCCGACGCCCGAACCTGCCGCCACCGCGATGCGCTGGCCATGGCCTGCCGTCAGCAGCGCGTTGATCGCACGCACGCCTAGGTCGATGGTCTTGGTCACCCGGCCCCGGTTGAGCACATTTTCGCGCTTGCCAGCGAGCGGCCAGCGGTCGTGCGCGATGATCGGGCCGAGGCCATCGAGCGGCTCGCCCATCGGACCGATGATCCGGCCGAGCAGCGCATCGCCGACCACCGCCATGTTCGCCTGGGCGTCAGGCTCCACGCGCGCGCCGCTGCGCAGCGCGGCATCGCTTTCCAGCGGCACCATCATCGCGCGCGAACCGCGAAAACCCGCGATCTCGGCGCGGATGCGGCGGCCATCGGCGGCGCGCACCGATCCGCCATAGCCGATCGGATAATCGAAACCGGTGACTTCGAGCATGCCGCCCTCGTGCGCGACCAGGCGGCCGACGCGGCGCGGCCCTGCCTCGAGCGCGGCGATCTTGTCGGTGAACTGGCGAACCGCCTCTTCCTGTGCCGCGATCACTGGTCGCCCTCCAGATCGTCGATCAGGCCCTGCAGCGCATCGAGCATCGGCTGGGTGCCCTGCTCGATCCAGCCATCGGCATGGTTCAAGGAAACCGTACCCCGGCGGATCGACGGATCGGCGGTGAGCACCAGTCCGCATTCGGCATCGCCGAGCAGCTTGAGGTCATCGGGGTGGAGGTGCAGCGCGCTGCCGCGCATGTCGCGGGTGACGAGCGTGGCGAGCGAACGGCAATGCCTTTCGAGCACGGCAGCGTCGGGTTCGGCAAATCCGCTCGAGCGTTCGAGCATCTGCTTCATTGCATGCAGCAGCATCGCGCAAAGCCCCTGCGACAGCTGCGGGCGCAGCGCGGTGATCGCCTGGGCCAGGGCCTGGGTCGCAGCGTCGCTCGCCTGCATCTCGGCCTGGGCCTGGGCGATGCCGTCGGCAACGCCCTGCTCATAGGCCTGGACCAGCAGCTCGTCTTGCGACGGGCCGGTCTCGACCATCAGGTCGCCATCGAACCCGTCTTCCTCGCCGAAATCCATCGGCTCGGCATGAAGCTCGGCTTCGGCAAGGTCGGCCATCGACGAGAAGATCGGCGACGGACGGAAGGCGCTGGCGGCGGGCTGCATCTGCCAGACCGGCATGAACTGCGCCTCGCCGGTGGGCGTGATGGAGATCGGACGATCAGACATATTCGTCGCCGCCTCCGCCGATCACGATATCGCCGGCATCGGCCATGCGCTTGGCCACCTGGATGACCGCACGCTGTGCCTCGAGCACCTCGGACATCGGCATCGGGCCGCGATCGGCGATCTCGTCGGCGATCGACTGCGCCGCTCGGCTCGACATGCAGCCGAACATCTTGTCGCGCAGCTTGTCTTCGGCGCCCTTGAGCGCGGGGACCAGCAGCTTGGATTCGAGCCCGCGCACCAACGTGCCCAGATCCTTGGCATCAAGCCGGATAAGATCGGCAAAGACGAACATCTCGTCCTCGATCCGCCGGGCAATATCCTTGTCGCGCTTGGTCACCGCCTTGATGATGCGCTGGCTTTCGCGCTTGTTGATGATGTTCATGATCGCCGCCGCATCGGACGTGCCGCCCGAGGACGATGCGCCGCCACCGCTGCGCGGGGCTCCGGCCTGGTTGACCAGCAGCGCCTCGATCGTCTCGATCGCCTCGGGGCTCACCGGCCCCAGGGTGGCAAGGCGGAAGACGACATCCTCCTGCGCTTCGGGGGGCAGCAGCTGCAGCACATTGGCGGCGATTTCAGGCTTGAGGAACGACAGCACCACCGCCGCGATCTGCGGGTGTTCATGCTCGACCAGCAGCGCGATCTCGACCGGGTCCATCCACTTGAGCGCCTCGAGCCCGCCACCGGCCTTTTTCGGCGCGATCTTGGTCAGCATCGTTTCGGCACGGCGGTCGCCCAGCGCGCGCTTCAGCATGCCCTCGATCTGCTCTTCGGCCTTGTAGCCCAGCATCGTGCGGTTGCGCGCCTTGTCGATGAACATGTCGAGCACTTCGTTGATGTCCTCGGCACCGATATCGGCGACGGTGTACATCATCTCGCTGAGCTGGCGGACTTCCTCGGGCTCCAGCCGGGCGAGGATCTCGGCGGCCTGCTCTTCGGAGAACAGCAGCATCAGGATCGCTGCAGCCTGCTGGCCAGGGATCGGGCGCCGTGCGGGAGCGGCGGCACCGCCCTCTTCGGCCATGGTGTCGAGAACATCAGGCATTGGCAGGCTCCTTGCCAGCGTCGGCATTGCCCTTCAGCAGCTCACGGACCACCAGAGTGGCGTGGTCGGGATTCTGCCGGACGAAATTCTGGATCAGCAGCGCGCGCTCCTGATAGGTGGAAGCGGCATTGATCATGTCGAGCGTGACCGGTTCGTTCTCCTTGGGAGCGCGGGCGGCTGCACCACCGCCATTGGCAGCGTCCTTGCCATCGGTTCCCAGCGCCTGCGACAGCAGCTCGCCGGTTTCCGCCGCCTTGACCGCGTCTGCGGCAGCCTTTTCATCGGCCTTCTGGCGGGTGTAGCGCTTCAGCAGCGGGCGGCCGATGCCGAAGATCAGCGCCAGCGCCACCAGCAGCGCGGAAACGTTGCGCACCACCATATTGAACCAGCTGGCTTCGTAGAACGGCTCCTCGACCTTGGTGACCGGTTCGAAATTGCGCGACGAGATTGCGACCTGGTCGCCGCGCGCGGTATCGAAGCCGATCGCGCCCTTGACCAGCGCCTCGATGGCCGCGATTTCCTGCGGGCTGCGCTCCTTGCCGCCCGGCAGGTTCTTGACCGCGACGGCGACCGAGATGCGGGTGACCTTGCCCGAAGGCTCCTTGGTCACCGCGATCTGGCGGCCCAGTTCGAAATTGCGGTTGGTCTGCTCGTTGCGCGTGGTCGGCGCACCGGGAGCGGCGGCTTCCGCGCCGGTCAGCTGGCCACCGGCCTGCGGCGTGACATTGGGATCGGCGGGAGGCTGGTTGGCCAGCGCGCCGGGGACGCCTCCGGCAGGAGCAGGGCTGGTCTCGGTCGAGATCGACGTCTGCTCGCTCTTCACCCGCGCTTCATCGGCAGGGAAGCTTTCGGTGGTCGCCTGGCGCTCGGTCATGTTGATCTCGGTCGAGACCTCGGCAACGAAATTGCCGGCGCCCAGAACCGGGGTCAGCAGCGCGTTGAGCTGCCGACGATAGCGCTCCTCGATAGCTTCCTTCATCTCGATCTGCTGCTCGACGCCGTTCATTCCGTTCTTGCCGTCGCCCGAGAGCAGGCGGCCATTCTGGTCGACGACCGAGACATTGTCGGCCGACAGCCCGGGGACCGAGCTGGCGACGAGATGGATGATCGCCTGGACCTGCGATTCGGGCAGGCGTCCGGCATTGGCGAGCTGGAGCACGACCGAGGCGGCCGGCTCGTTGCGGTCGCGGATGAACACGCTGGGCGGTTCGACCGCGAGATGGACGCGTGCCGAGACCACCGATTCCATCGCCTCGATGCTGCGCGCCAGATCGAGCTCGCGCGCGGCGCGGAGCTTTTCATTCTCCACCGCGCGGCTGGCCCCCATCGGCATCGACGAGATCAGCTCGTCGCCGCTCGGCGCGCTCTTGGGCAGGCCTTGCGCGGCGAGCGCGATCTTGGCCTTGTGGTAATCGTCTTCGGAGACCATGATCGTGCCCGAGCTTTCCTCGAAGCTGTACGGGATGGTCGAGCTGTCGAGCGCGGCGATCACCGCCGCCTTGTCGCTATCGGGCAGGCCGCGGAACAGGTCGCGCTGCGGCGGTTCGCGTAAGGCTGCCCAGGCGAGCACCGAAAGCAGCACGACGCCCAGAAAGCCGACCAGCGGCATCGCCTTGGACACCGCCGGCTGGCTCATGAAATTGCGGACCTGCGTCGGGATCGCGGTGCCGTTCAGCACGCGCGCGCCGGCACCAGCCCCGGTGCCGGGGCTTCCGGGGATCACGGCCGGAGCGGATCCGTCGACATTATTGGGGGTGATGGTGATGTCGGACATGGATTACACCGGCATGTTCATGATGTCCTGATAGGCGGACAGCAATTTGTTACGGACCTGCAGCGTCGCTTCGAAACCGATCGACGCCTTCTGCTTGGCCATCATCACCGCCGCGATGTCGGTGGTCTGGCCCATTTCATAGGCGGTCGCGGCCTCGGACGAGGCGTGCTGCACCTGGTTGACCTGGTCGAGCGCGGTCTTGAGCGTGCCCGAAAAGCCGTCCGTCCGGGTCTCGGTCGGCTCGGTGCCCAGCATCGGGGATTTCTTGCTGATCTGCTGCAGCGCGCTGTTCTGTTGCAGAATGGCGTTGCGGGCGGCCATGATCGAGCTGCTGATATTGGTGCTCATGGGTTCTGTTTCCCGTTATCGATCAGGCTGCGGCTGCCAGCTCGCGCATATTGGCGAGGCGGTAGCGCAGGGTGCGTTCGGAGATGCCGAGCATCTTGGCGGTTTCGCGGCGGTTGCCGCCATTCTCGTCGAGCGCGCGCTGGATCGCGTCATGCTCGACTGCGCGCGACAGGCTGTGCAGATCGCTGCCGCGCATCAGGCGGGCGGAACCGGCGGCAGGCACAGGATCGGCACGCGGCGTGCTGATCTGCGGCGCGGCGACGGGCTGGACCGGAGCGGGCGTGAACAGGCGGACGGGGGCAAGGCCCAGATCCTCGGCTTCGATGGCATCGCCTTCACGCAGAACCAGTGCGCGCTGCAGCACATTGCCCAGCTCGCGGGCGTTGCCCGGCCAGCTGTGCGCCTGCAGCGTTTCAAGCGCTTCCGCGCTCAGCCAGGCGAAATCGTCGCCCGCATTCTGCATGCGCAGCAGCATGGCGGCGGCAATGGCGCGGACATCCTGACGGCGATCGGCAAGGCGGGGGAGTGCGATCGGCATCACGTTGAGGCGCCAGTAAAGGTCTTCGCGGAACTCGCCGGCGGCGACCAGCTCGGCGGCATCGCGGTTGGCGGCGGTGACGATGCGGACATCGACCTTGACCGCGCGGGTCTCGCCGACGGGCAGGACTTCGCCTTCCTGCAGCGCGCGCAGCAGCTTGGCCTGGAGCGCCAGCGGCAGCTCGGTGATCTCGTCGAGGAACAATGTGCCGCCATCGGCCGCGCGGAACAGGCCCTCGCCATCGGCCGATGCGCCGGTGAACGCACCCTTCTTGTGGCCGAACAGAATCGCCTCGACCATGGTTTCGGGAAGAGCGGCGCAGTTGACCGCGATGAACGGGCCCTTGGCGCGCGGGCTTTCGTCATGCACCAGACGCGCCATGCCTTCCTTGCCGGTGCCGGTTTCGCCTTGGATCAGCACGGCAGCCTCGCTGCGCGCGATGCGCGCGGCATAGCCCATCAGCTTGGCCATGGCGGGTTCGCCGACGGCGGGGCCGCGTCCGGCGCGCAGCAGCTCTGCCACCAGCGCCAGGCCAAGCGCCATGTCGTCAAAGCCGAAGGCGATGCGCGCGGGCAGGCCGTTGGCAGCGCGGACGAGCGACGGTGCGCCGTCGCGAAAATCGATGAGAATGTCACGATGGCTGGCCGAAGCGATTTCCGCGGCCATCAGCACCTTGGCGGTCTGCACGGTCGCAGCACCTGCGGCGACCGGCTTGATCCAGGCCGATGCGAGCCAGCTTTCCAGCATTGGCAGATTTTCACGAACCGCCTCGCTGATAGTGCATTCGATCATTTTTTCAGTCCCCCGACTTAATGGATCGCGTTGGCCAGCCGTTACACTGGCCCCCGCAGGTCCAAAGCAAAGCAATCGCCGTGCCAAATCGGGAAAACGGCAGAAAATGGCCGCCCACACCCCCCTATATATATAGAAGGCACACCACCGCCGCCAAAAAATTGACGGGTTTTGCCGGGCCGGGGCGTCAGAAAATTGACGCCTGTCGGCCAAATGACAACCTGTTCGAAAGGTGTGTGAAAACTTCTTAATGGCTTTCCAACCGTGCCGTTAACCATGTCGAGGCCGCTGACAGAAGCAGTGCGCCGCAAGATTGACCAAGCGAAAGGAAAGACTGATGACTGTTATCGGAACGAATATCGGCGCCATCCGCGCTGCCAATGCCTCGACCGCTGCCCAGGCCATGCTGGGCCGCGCGATTGACCGCCTGTCGACCGGCAAGCGCATCAACTCGGCCGCCGACGACGCTGCCGGCAATGCGATCGCCACCCGCATGACCTCGCAGATCCGCGGCCTCGGCCAGGCCGTCCGCAACGCCAATGACGGTATCTCGCTGACCCAGACGGCCGAAGGCGGCATGAACGAGATCACCAACATGCTGCAGCGCATGCGTGAACTGGCCGTCCAGTCGGCATCGGGCACGCTGAGCAACAGCGACCGCACCAACCTGCAGGCGGAAGTCGCGGCGCTGATCCTTCAGGTCGACGATGTTGCCAACAAGACCAACTTCAACGGTGTGTCGCTGCTGACCGCCGCTGGCCCCATTGCGATCCAGACCGGGATCGACTCGGGCGATGTCGTCAACATCACGCTCGCCAACGTCACCACCACTGGCCTTGCCGTCGGCACTATCGATATCAGCACCGTCGCAGGCGCCGGCACCGCGCTGACCGCGCTCGACACGGCGCTGAACAACATCACCACCGCTCAGGCGAACCTGGGTGCCAGCCAGAACCGTCTGCAGGCGACCGTGTCGAGCCTGATCAACCGCTCGACCAACCTGTCGGAAGCCCGCTCGCGCATTCAGGACGCCAACTTCTCGGACGAGTCGACCAACCTCGCCAAGGCGCAGATCCTGAGCCAGGCATCGACCGCGATGCTCGCCCAGGCGAACCAGAGCCAGCAGGGTGTGCTCAGCCTGATCCGCTCGTAAGACCGGAGGGTAAACTGATAACAGCATCGTCGGGAAAATGACGGGCGTCAAAATACTGGTCATATTTTGACTTAAAGCCCGTCATTGCCCGCCGTTAATTCCTTTCGAGGCCGCTTAGGAGGGACCGAGCGCCCCATCGAAAGGAATATGAGATGACTGTTATCGGAACGAATGTCGCGGCGCTTCGCGCCGCTAACGCTTCGACCTCGGCCCAGATGAGCCTGTCGAAGTCGATCGATCGCCTGTCCACCGGCAAGCGCATCAACTCCGCTGCGGACGACGCGGCCGGCAATGCCATTGCCACCCGCATGACCTCGCAGATCCGCGGCCTCAACCAGGCCGTGCGCAATGCGAACGACGGTATCTCGCTGACCCAGACCGCCGAAGGCGGCATGAACGAGATCGTCAACATGATGCAGCGTATGCGTGAACTGGCCGTCCAGTCGGCCTCGGGCACGCTGGTTGCGGGTGACCGCACCAACCTGCAGGCGGAAGTCACCGCGTTGATCGCCCAGGTCAACGACGTTGCCACCAAGACCACCTTCAATGGCGTTTCGCTGCTGAACACCGCAGGCCCGGTCGCCATCCAGACCGGCAGCGCTTCGGGCGACACGATGAACATCGCGCTTGCCGATGTCACCGCCACCGGTCTGGGCATCAACGCCATCACCATCGCCACCGACACCGGTGCCGCCGCCGCGCTGACCTCGCTCGACACCGCGCTGAACACGATCACCACCGCACAGGCCAATCTCGGCGCCAGCCAGAACCGTCTGCAGGCGACCGTCTCCAGCCTGGTCAACCGCGCCACCAACCTGTCGGAAGCCCGCTCGCGCATCCAGGATGCAAACTTCTCCGAAGAATCGACCAACCTCGCGAGGTCGCAGATCCTCAGCCAGGCGTCGACCGCGATGCTCGCCCAGGCCAACCAGAGCCAGCAGGGCGTGCTCAGCCTGATCCGTTAAGCGACGCAGGGGGGCTGACGGACGCCTGTCAGGAAAATGACGCGTCCGCCAAGAAACTGACGTTTTCCGCTTAATTTCCTGTCAGCCCCCGCCGTCAAAGCGCTTGAGGCCGCCCCAGCAATGGGGTGGCCCCAGGGAAGAAGTGAAAGGACTCAACAATGACCGTTATTGGAACGAACGTTGCGGCCCTCCGGGCTGCCAATGCTTCGACCGCGGCTCAGGGCAGCCTGTCCCGGTCGATCGATCGCCTGTCCACCGGCAAGCGCATCAACTCCGCTGCGGACGACGCGGCCGGCAACGCCATCGCCACCCGCATGACCTCGCAGATCCGTGGCCTCAACCAGGCGGTTCGCAACGCGAACGACGGTATCTCGCTGGCGCAGACGGCCGAAGGCGGCATGAACGAAATCGTCAACATGATGCAGCGCATGCGCGAACTGGCCGTCCAGTCGGCTTCGGGCACGCTGGTCGCCGGCGACCGCACCAACCTGCAGGCGGAAGTCACCGCCCTGCTGTCGCAGGTCAACGACGTCGCCAACAAGACCACCTTCAACGGCGTGCAGCTGCTGAACGTGCCGCAGACCCCGGCTCCTGCTCCGACCATCGCCATCCAGACCGGCGTGAGCTCGGGCGACACGGTCAACATCGCGACCGCCAACGTCACTGCGGCCGGGCTGTCGATCGACACGATCGACATCAGCACCGCCGCTGGCGCAGGCACCGCGCTGACCGCGCTCGACACCGCGCTCAACTCGATCACCACCGCACAGGCGAATCTCGGTGCCAGCCAGAACCGTCTGCAGGCGACCGTGTCGAGCCTGGTCAACCGCGCAACCAACCTGTCGGAAGCGCGCTCGCGCATCCAGGATGCGAACTTCTCGGAGGAATCGACCAACCTCGCCAAGTCGCAGATCCTCAGCCAGGCGTCGACTGCGATGCTCGCCCAGGCCAACCAGAGCCAGCAGGGCGTGCTCAGCCTGATCCGATAAGGCGATCAGAAGGTCGATCAGTCAGAAATTTGACGCGCTCGACAAAAATTTGACGCTTTTTGCTTAATTCTCCGTCGGCCTCACCGTCAAAGATGGTGAGGCCGCTCCTTTTACGAGCTGCCGGAAGGAAGACGTGAAGGGAACCAACTTATGACTGTTATCGGAACGAACGTCGCAGCACTCCGCGCTGCCAACGCTTCGACCTCGGCTCAGATGAGCCTGTCGAAGTCGATCGATCGCCTGTCGACCGGCAAGCGCATCAACTCCGCCGCTGACGACGCGGCCGGCAATGCCATCGCCACCCGCATGACCTCGCAGATCCGCGGCCTCAACCAGGCGGTTCGCAACGCGAACGACGGTATCTCGCTGGCCCAGACGGCCGAAGGCGGCATGAACGAAATCACCAACATGATGCAGCGTATGCGCGAACTGGCCGTCCAGTCGGCTTCGGGCACGCTGGCTGGCGGTGACCGTGCCAACCTGCAGGCGGAAGTCACCGCCCTGCTGGCGCAGGTTGATGACGTCGCGGGCAAGACCAACTTCAACGGCGTGTCGCTGCTGAATACCGCAGGCCCCGTGTCGATCCAGACCGGCATCGGCTCGGGCGACACGGTGAACATCGCACTCGCCAACGTCACCACCGGTGCGACCGGCCTTGCCATCGGCACGATCGACATCAGCACCGCTGCTGGCGCCGGCACCGCGCTGACCGCTCTCGACACCGCGCTGAACACGATCACCACCGCCCAGGCGAACCTGGGTGCCAGCCAGAACCGTCTGCAGGCGACCGTGTCGAGCCTGGTCAACCGCTCGACCAACCTGTCGGAAGCGCGCTCGCGCATCCAGGACGCGAACTTCTCCGAGGAATCGACCAACCTCGCCAAGTCGCAGATCCTCAGCCAGGCCTCGACCGCGATGCTCGCCCAGGCCAACCAGAGCCAGCAGGGCGTGCTGAGCCTGATCCGCTAATGACGACAGGGGCTGGCGCGGCGGTGCGTCGGAAAATTGACGCGTCAGTCGAAAAATTGACGCTTTCTGCTTAACCGCCCGCCAGCCCCACCGTCTTAGTCATTGAGGCCGCTACTTTTTTTGGAGCCGCCCCAGGAACGTGGAAGGAACCACAGATGACTGTAATCGGTACCAATGTTTCGGCACTCCGTGCTGCGAACGCTTCGACCTCGGCCCAGATGAGCCTGTCGAAGTCGATCGACCGCCTGTCGACCGGCAAGCGCATCAACTCCGCCGCTGACGACGCGGCCGGCAACGCGATCGCGACCCGCATGACCTCGCAGATCCGCGGCCTCAATCAGGCCGTCCGCAACGCCAATGACGGCATTTCGCTGACGCAGACCGCCGAAGGCGGCATGAACGAAATCGTCAACATGATGCAGCGTATGCGCGAGCTGGCGGTGCAATCGGCCTCGGGCACGCTGGCAGACAGCGACCGCACCAACCTGCAGGCGGAAGTCACCGCGCTGAAGGCGCAGGTGAACGATGTCGCGAACAAGACCACCTTCAACGGCGTGTCGCTGCTCAACACCGCCGGCCCTGTCGCGATCCAGACCGGCATCGCTTCGGGCGACACGGTGAACATCACGCTCGCCAACGTCACCACGGTAGGCCTCGCGATCGACACCGTCGATATCGGCGCTCTTGCCGGCACGGGTGACCCGGCGGCTGCGCTGACCGCGCTGGACAGCGCGCTGAACACGATCACCACCGCTCAGGCAAGCCTGGGTGCGAGCCAGAACCGCCTGCAGGCGACCGTGTCGAGCCTCGTCAACCGTTCGACCAACCTGTCGGAAGCCCGCTCGCGCATCCAGGACGCGAACTTCTCGGAAGAATCGACCAACCTCGCCAAGTCGCAGATCCTGGCGCAGGCCTCGACCGCGATGCTCGCCCAGGCGAACCAGAGCCAGCAGGGCGTACTGAGCCTGATCCGTTAATCGCACCGGATCGGAACCGACCTGCGGTTCGACCGTAGGGGAAACGCAACGGCCGTTACCGACAACTCAATGGCCTGAGCCGATATTCGATCAACCCCCTTTCCGGATGGACCGGAAGGGGGGTTTTTCGTATCGGATGGGCGCTACTTGACTGCCCCGCTTTTCAGCAGCTTCGGCACCAGCGCGACGGCCGCGACCAGCGGCCATTTGCGCTGCCACGGCCGGATCGTGATCTGCGTTCCGGCGTGCCGGTTGATCTTCCAGGCCAGGTAATCGATGCCGCCGGCAAAGGTGAAGCTCGCCTTGGCCAGCCGTGCGACGGTCAGCCGCTTGCCGCGCGCGCGCAGCCTTGCCCAGCGGCGTTCTGCCTCGGCGCGCGGCATCGCGGCCAGATCGGGCACCTCGCGCGCGATCGCCGCGCCGACCGCGATATAATGGTCGGGCGCAAAATCGACCACCTTGTCCGGCCGGTCGCCGCGTTCGGCGCGCAATTCCGCGCCGTAGGTACGGGTAAAGCCGGTGCGCCAGATGTGCAGCGGATCGGGCGATGCGGTATCGGCCACCGGCGCGGCATGGCGCAGCAGCGTCACCGGAGCGGCGCACAGCGCATCGAGTGCCCGGGCCTGCGCCAGGGGATCGGCGCTCCACACGATCCGCACCGGCTGGGCAAAGCGCGCCCAGACCGAGACATCGCCCGCCTGCATCGAGCACGCCCTGGCCAGGTCGGCCTCGGACAACACGGCATATTTGGCGGCCAGCGTGCCATGCGCCGCCGGAAAGACGTTGGGCGGGATCAGCGCATTGGCGCGAGCCATCCACCCGGCCTTGTTCGCCGCGCGATAGGCCGCCGCATAATCGGACACGATGACGTAGAAATCGAGCATCAGCCCGTCGAGCTGCGCCTCACGCAGGCACGACCCGTAGAAGATCACCGCACGCGCCGTCTCGCCGAACGGGGCGATGATCGCACGCGCAAAGTCGGTGACGCGCGGATCGACCGGCTGCAGGGCCTCGGCGGCGATAAGGGATTGGAGAGTTTCGGCCATGACTAGCTAGGTTCAAAAGCCCTCCCCCTTGATGGGGGAGGGTTGGGTGGGGGTGTGTTCCCGGAATGTAGCTGCAGGTGTCAAACTGCGAAACCTTTCACGCAGCCGCCCGATCACCCTCACCGCTGCGACTAGGCTCCTTCGTCGCCAAGTCTCGCTGCCTCTCCCATCAAGGGAGAGGCGGTTTCATGCGCGCTGCAGCAATCAAGCCGCCAAGCGCAGGAACGGCACCGGATCGGTCGAGCGCAGGATGATCGGCTTGCCCGCGCTCGCCTCGAAGATTTCGCCGTCCAGGATCACGCGGCTGCGCGTGCGGTCGCTGTCGATGCGGATCATGTCCTCGCGCGCCAGATGCACGCCGCGTCCGCGCCGGGTGCCGAACCGGCCCATCAGCGTGTCGATCAGCATCGTCGTCAGCCCGGCACGATTGTGCTCGACCGCGATGAACTTCAGATGCCCGGTCGGCGATGGTCCGCTGTCGGCACGACTGCCGAGCAGCAGCTTTTCCAGCGTCGTCACCATCACCACCAGGAAGCTGCCATTGAGCTCGCCCTTCTGGAAATAGGAGATGCGCAGTGCCGATCGGGTGATCGGCAGGAACTTGGCGGTCAGGCCAAACAGCATCGTGAACAGCCCCGCAATGGCCGCGATGAAATGGCTGATCGAATTGGGCAGGCCGAGCGGATAGATCTTCTGGCGGCAATAGAGGATGATCTCGGCCAGCCCTGCCCCGCCCATGAACATGCCCAGCACCGGGCGCCCGTCCTCGCCATCGGACAGCGCGATCAGCTGCCGCACGACGATATGGCTTTCCAGATCGTTGCGCGCGATCTCGACGATGCGATCGAGCGTCGCCAGCGGCTTGCCGCGCGCGCCGAGGTCGAGCGCGATCAGGTTGGTCTTGCCGTTCGGCAGCACCGCGACCGGCGGCGGCGACTTGCCGAAATGGCCGCCATGGTAGAGCTCGGTCAGCGTCGCCTGCACCGTGCCGTCGCCGCCATTGATGACGAGCACGCGCGGCTTCACCAGGGCAATGGCGCGCAGCGCGTCGGCAATCTGGTGCACCTCTTCCACCTCGTAGTGGAAGATGTCCGGGTTGCGCGCGCAATAATCGCGCACCGCCGGCAACATCGCCTTGTTGCCGGTCGAGCGCGGATTGGAAATGAGCGCAACGAGAGTCATTCAGGTCATCCTATCGGCTTGATCGTCATCCCCTGGCGGTAGTTCAGGACCACCTGGATGCGCGTAACGCCGGGACCCACCCGGATGGCGGTCTTGCCCGCAGAGGGCTTGAGGCTGAGCAGCGAGAGCGAGGGGTTGTTCGAGAACCCGCCACCATCGTTCCAGCCGGATTTGCCGCTGCCGTCGACATCGTGGCGCACGGCAATGCCATAGGCGCCGGTGGCCGGAAGCGGCACGCAGAAGCTCATCTTGCCGCCACGCGGGGCGACGGCGGTGTCGATGCGGTTGATCCATGCGCCCTTTTCCAGCCAGCTCGCCTTCGTGGCGGGATAGGCCTGGACGCGGATGCGGCCGGTATTCGCCTTGAAGCCGCTGACCGTCACATGCACCGCCGGGCCGTCCGCCCCATCGGCGCATTTGCGCAGGTCGTTGGCGATTTCCTGCCGCTGCGCATGGGCCACAGGCGTCAGGGCCGCGAAGGCGATGCCGCCCGCAGCCAGACAAGCCAGTGATTTTGCCGCAATTTTGAACATGACGTAATCATTCCCAGAAGCTATAGCCGTGCCGCTCCGGATGGCGCGGACAAGGCCGATGAGCCCCCTTTACAGTCCGCTTATGGGAAGCGTTTGCGGCCAAATCATGGTGACAGGGCGACAATAAGTTGAAATTGCTAACCGCCACAGACGCTTATATCGCCCGTCTCGTCTTCTTTCCGCTGGTCGGCACGCTGATCCTGGCTGCCATGCTGCTGGTGCTCGACAAGATGCTGCGATTGTTCGACTTTGTCGCGGCCGAAGGCGGACCGGTCAGCGTCGTGTGGCGCATGCTCGCCAACCTTCTGCCCGAATATCTCTCGCTGGGAATTCCCATCGGCCTGCTGCTCGGCATCCTGCTGGCGTTCCGTAAGCTCGCCATGTCGTCGGAGCTAGACGTGTTCCGCGCGGTCGGCCTCAGCTACACCCGGCTGCTGCGCGTGCCGTACATGTTCGCGGTCGGGCTGATGCTCGTGAACCTGGCCCTGGTCGGCTATATCCAGCCCAAGGCGCGCTATGCCTATGAGGAACTGGGCTTCGAGCTGCGCTCGGGCGCGCTGGGCGCCTCGATCAAGGTCGGCGAATTCACGCAATTGGGCGACCGGATGACGCTGCGCATCGAGCAGAGCCGCGATGGCGGGCGCGAGCTGTACGGCATTTTCGTGCGTGCCGAAGCCAAGTCGGGCACCTCGCTCTCGGTGACGGCGGAGCGCGGCAAGTTCCTGGCGACCGACGACCCGAACACGATCATCTTCCGCCTGACCAATGGCACGCTGGTGCACGATTCGCCCGACTACAAGACCCCGCGCGTGCTGACCTTCAGCAACCATGACCTGCCGATCGACCTGCCCAAGATCGAATCCTTCCGCCGGCGCGGCGGTGGCAAGGACCGCGAATACACGATCCCCGAGCTGGTCCGCATCGGTGCCGATGCCAGCATTCCCGAGGCGCAGCGCAACCAGACGCGTGCCAATTTCCATTTCCGCATGGTCGAAGTCGTGATGATGCTGCTGATGCCGCTGCTCGCGGTGGCGCTGGCGATCCCGCCCAAGCGCTCGACCTCGGCGCTCGGCGTCTTCCTGTCGATCGTGATGATCGTGACCTATCACAAGATAAACGAATATGGCGAGGATGTCGGCGCGCTGGGGCTGGTCGACCCGATCATCGCCCTGTGGGTGCCGTTCGCGCTGTTCTCCGCATTGATCGCCTGGATGTATTATCAGGTCGCCTTCGTGCCCGGCGGTCAACCGATCGGCGCGCTGGAAAAGGTCTTCGCCAAATCGGGCGCGGCGGTGCGCGGGCTGTTCAGCTTCGGCCGCAAGCGGTCCTTCCAGGAATAGGCGCAAGCGCGATGCAGTTCGAATTCTTCCCCTCGCGCACCGTGGCCATCTACATGGCGCGCAAGTTCCTCACCAGCATCCTGGCGGTGGTGGCGCTGCTGTTCATCGTTCTCCAGTCGCTCGACCTTCTGGGCGAAAGCGGCAAGATCCTCGCCTATCCGGGCAACGGCCAGGCGCAGCTCTTGACCTATATCTCGCTTCGCGCGCCGCAGATCATCGACCTCGTGCTGCCCTTTTCGGTGCTGCTGGCGACGATCATCACGCTGGCGACGCTGAACCAGAACAGCGAAGTCGTGGCGATGAAGGCGGCGGGGCTGTCGGCGCATCAGGTGCTCGCGCCGCTGCTGATCGCGGCCTTCGGCGTCTCGGCGATCACCTTCGTCTTTTCCGAACGCATCCTCACCCGCGCCACCGCGACGCTGGACGCCTGGGAAGCGGCGGATTTCGGTCCGATCCCGCGCGATTCCAACGTGAAGTCGAACATCTGGGTGCGCGAAGGCGACAATATCATCCAGGCCGATACCGTCGAAGGCCGGGGCAACGCGACACGGCTCACCGGGGTCGCGGTGTACCAGCGCGACAGCCAGGGCGGCATGGCGCGGATCATCAAGGCCAGCGAAGGCACCTATACCGGCAAGGGCTGGAAGCTGACGGATGCGACGCAGTTCGATGTCGCCACCGGGCAGAAACAGGTGCTGGGAGATATCGTCACCGCAGGCAATGTGCGGCCCGACCAGTTCACGCTCTCCAAGGTCAATGCCGATGGCCTGTCCTTCCCGCAGCTATGGACCGCGATCGCCGAGCTCAAGGCCGCCGGTCGCCCGACTGCGGCGCTCGAGGCCAATCTGTGGCACAAGCTGTCGGGCCCGCTTTCGGCGCTGCTGATGCCGCTGCTCGGCGCAGTCGCCGCCTTCGGCCTGGCGCGATCGGGCCAGCTGTTCATCCGCGCGGTGATCGGCATGGCGCTGGGCTTTGCCTATTTCGTCGCGGACAATTTCGCGCTCGCAATGGGCAATCTGGGTGCCTATCCGCCGATCCTCGCGGCCTGGTCGCCGTTCTTCCTGTTCCTGATGGTCGGCGAGACCGTCCTCATCCGCACCGAGGAATAGGCCGCAACCCGTGGCCGCAGACACGCCCGATCCTGTCAGCCCCGCCCCCGCAGTGAGCCGCGCTGATGTGGCGAGCGGCGCAGCGCTGTCGGGCCTGGCGCGCATGGGCGCGATCATCGAGATCGTGACCCAGCCTGCCTTCGTGTGGATGTTCGGCCTCGCCACCTATGGCAGCTATGTCGTGCTCTGGGCGGCGGTGAACGTGCTTTCGACGCTGACCACCCTGTCGCTGGCGCAAGGGCTGCAGCGTTCGATCCCGTCCGCCGCCAGCCGCGAGGCCGAGCATGGCGTGGTGCGCTATGCGCTGCTGGTGACGGTGATCCCGTCGGCGTTCGTGGCCCTGTGCATCACCCTCGCCGCGCCTGGAATCGCGCCGCAATTCTCGGTCGAGCCGGCGATGCGCCCGCATCTGCCCGCGCTGATCGCGCTGTTCGTGTGGACGCTGCCGCTCACCGTCGCGCTCGAAATCGCGACCGCTGCCGCGCGCGCGCGGCGCGCCTTCGGGCCCGAGATCCGGCTGCGCATCTTCTGGGAGCAGATCGCGCGGCTGATTGTCGCGGTCGCGCTCTATGCGCTGGGCGTGCGGCTGTTCGGGCTGTTCATCGCGCATATCGTCTCGCTGGGCGTCACCGCCTGGTTGTCGGTACGGCTGCTCGGACGCTATTACGACCTCGGGTTGCTCTGGCGTGCGCCGATGCCCCCCGCGTTGCGCCATGACACGCTGAAATCGGGGCTGGCGACGATGCCGCCCAATCTGGCGCGGCGCGCGTTCAACGATCTGCCGCCGGTGCTGCTGGGCCTGGCGCTGAGCGGCGGCGGCGCGGTGGCGGCGGGGCTGTTCGGCATCGCGCGCAAGATCGCCTCGGTGCCACTGATCGTGCGCCAGACCTTTCTCTATGTCCTTGCGCCCCTGAGCGCCGCGCAGCGCGCCGCCGACCGGGCCCAGATCGCGCCGCTCTACCGCTTTGCCAACCGCATCGCTGCCATCATCGTGCTGCCGCTCACCGCCGTGATGATCGCCGGTGGTGATGCGACGCTGCTGCTCTTCTCGCCCGAGGCCGCCGATGCGCTGCCGGTGCTGATCGTGCTGCTGGTCGGGCGCGCGGGCGAGACGATTCTGGGCGCGGCGACCCCGATCGTCGAGATGACCGGGCACCGCCTGCTGCCGCTCGCCAATTCAATTGCCGGGCTCGCAGTCGCGGGGCTGGTCGGCTGGCTGACGGTCGATGCCATGGGCGCGACCGGCATGGCGCTGGCGGTGAGCGCGGGCGTGATCGTGTCGAGCTGGGCGGCGGTGGCAGAACTCTGGATCAGCGATCGGCTGGGTCCGTTCGACCGGCATTTCCTGCGCGCCCTCGCCTGCGGCCTGGGCGGATTTGCCGCGCTCTGGCTGGTCGGCTGGCTGTTCCAGGGGGTAGGCATGGTGCCGCGCGCCACGATCCAGTTTGCCTGTTTCTTTCCGCTGGTCTGGCTCGGCCTCAAGTTCGGGCTCGATGCCGAGGACAAGGCCGCACTCGGCAAGGCGGGGCGTAAACTGGCGCTGTAAGGCGCGCCAGGCCAATTGCCCCTGCAACCAAAGCCCGCTAGACCCGTGGTGAAAGACCGCGCGGGCGAAGCGCGGCAGCCAGAGGAGCCCTGACCCGGTGATCGCCAACAAGTCTCTCGACCAGTTTGCCCGTTTCAACAATCTGCTCGACCTGTTCTTCGCGCGGGCGGACGAGCTGGGCGACAAGCCTTTCCTGTGGGCCAAGCGCAGCGGAGCCTGGACGCCGATCAGCTGGCGGCAGGCAGCGGGACAGGTCGCGGAACTGGCGCATGCGCTCAAGGACATGGGGCTGCAGCGCGGCGACCGGGTGATGCTGGTCAGCGAGAACCGGCCCGAATGGTGCATCGCCGATCTCGCGATCATGGCCGCAGGCTGCGTTACCGTGCCAACCTACACCACCAATACCGAGCGCGACCACCAGCATATCCTCGACAATTCGGGCGCGCGCGCGGTCATCGTCTCCGATGCCAAGCTGGCGCGGACGCTGCTGCCCGCGGTGTTGCGCGCAGGCAATGCCTGGCACGTGATCGGCATGGAGCCGGTCAAGGTCGGCCAGGCCAGCCGCTTCCGCGCGCACAACTGGTCCGATCTGGTCACCGGCGATGCCGGGCGCCAGGCCGAGCTGATGCCTGCGATCCGTAGCCATGCGGCAACGCTCACGCGGCAGGACACCGCCTGCATCATCTATACCAGCGGCACCGGCGGTGCGCCGCGCGGGGTGATGCAGCATCACGGTGCGATCCTGCACAATGTCGCCGGCCCCACCCGCGTGATCAGCGAGGATTTCGGCTGGGACGACGAGGTGTTCCTCTCGTTCCTGCCGCTCAGCCACGCCTATGAGCACAGTGCGGGCCAGTTCTTCCCGATCGGGCTCGGCGCGCAGATCTATTATTCGGAAGGGCTGGAAAAGCTCGCCAGCAATATCGAGGAGGTGCGCCCGACGCTGATGGTCGTGGTGCCGCGCCTGTTCGAGGTGCTGCGCGCGCGCATCCTCAAGCAGATCCAGAAACAGGGCAAGGTCGCCAATTTCCTGTTCGAGCGCGCAATGGCGCTGGGCGAGAAACAGCTCGGCGGCCGCGACGGTCTGCTCGACAAGCCGATGGACTTCATCCTGTCGAAGAGCCTGCGCCCCAAGATCCAGGCGCGGTTCGGTGGACGGGTCAAGGCGATGGTCTCGGGTGGCGCTCCGCTCAATCCCGAGATCGGCGTGTTCTTCCACGCACTCGGCATTACGCTGCTGCAAGGCTATGGCCAGACCGAGGCCGCACCGATCATCGCGTGCAACCGCCCCAGCGTGGGCATCAAGATGGACACGGTGGGCCCGCCGCTCGCCGATACCGAGGTGCGCATCGCCGAGGATGGCGAGATCCTGGTGCGCGGCGAACTGGTCATGCACGGTTACTGGCAGAACCCCGAGGAGACCGCGCGCGTGCTCAAGGACGGCTGGCTGCACACCGGCGATATCGGCTATATCGACGAGGCCGGGCGGATCGCGATCACCGACCGCAAGAAGGACCTGATCGTCAACGACAAGGGCGACAATGTCTCGCCGCAAAAGGTCGAGGGCATGCTGACGCTGCAGCCCGAGATTCACCAGGCGATGGTGGTCGGCGACCGGCGGCCCTATCTGGTCGGGCTGGTGGTGCCCGATCCTGAATGGACGATGGAATGGGCGAGCGCGCAGGGCCTCAAGGTCGATTTCGCCGCGCTCCAGGCCAATCCGCAGTTCAAGGCTGCGGTGCGCGCGGCGATCGACCGGGTCAATGCCGACCTGTCGGTGATCGAGAAGGTGCGCCAGTTCAACTTTGCCGACGAACCGTTCACCATCGAGAATGGCGAGATGACGCCGTCGATGAAGATCCGGCGGCACGTCATCCGCGGGCGCTATCAGGAGCGGCTGGACAGCCTGTACAAGAGCTGAGGGGTCAGGCGGGCCGGCGGCGGTTCCACAGCTGCAGCCCGATCTCGGCGATCAGCAGCGGCCCGAGCCAATAGGCCCATATTCCGAAGGCCGGGGCCACGCCTTCCATGTCGCCCAGCCGCTGCGCCAGGCGGCAGAAGACGAAGGTCCAGGTGAGGACCATCGAGCGGATCATCCACATCTGGTGCGAGCGCCAGCGCTTCTGGCTGCCGCGCCGCCAGCCCATCGAGGTCGCGACCAGCCAGGCCACCGACAGCGTGGCCGTAGCCCAGCCGCTCGCCGGATTGCGGTGCGGATCGCTGGTCGCGAGGAACAGCGCGACGAATACCATGGTCATGCCTGCGCCGACATAGGTGCAGCCGGTGTGGCGGTGATATTCGAACGCGGCGCGGGTCCAGCCCATGTACAGCGCGAGAAAGCCAGAGACGAGGGTCAGGAAACCGGTCAGCGCATGAAGCACGATCCACAGGCTGTGATCGGCATGGCCCCGCTGCGCACCGCCGCCGAGCGCGGGCAGCACATTGAGCCACAGCACCGGCAGCGTCGAGAGGATCGCCGCCCAGAACAGCAATGCGGGCAGGGTCAGACCCGGTCTGTGATCGATCGGCGGCCAGGCCTGGCTGGTCACGATGGCTTCCCCCCTGTTGGTTTGCACCATCGTGCCTCAGGCCGGGAAGTGTCGCAACCCGGCTCGCTACTGCGCCATTCCCGTCACCCCCGCGAAAGCGGGCGTCCCGCTTTCATGGCAACGGTAAACGCACAAGCGGGATTCCCGCGTTCGCGGGAATGACGGGGCGGGATAGGGGACCGGAAATAGCAAGACCCCGGATCGGCCTCCACCGATCCGGGGTCTTGCTGAAACGTCTAGAACGAAATCGCTTATTCGGCGGCTTCGTAGTACTGCGGCGCGGCGGCGTTCAGGATCTCGAGGATCTTCTTGAGCGCGGCGGGCTCGTCGGTCTTTTCCATCGCGGCCAGCTCACGCGCCAGACGGCTCGAGGCGGCTTCGAAGATCTGCCGTTCCGAATAGCTCTGTTCGGGCTGGTCGTCGGGACGGAACAGGTCGCGGGTCACCTCGGCGATCGAGACGAGGTCGCCCGAATTGATCTTTGCTTCATATTCCTGGGCACGGCGCGACCACATGGTGCGCTTGACCTTGGGCTTGCTCTTGAGCGTTTCCATAGCTTCGCGCAGCGTCTTGTCCGAAGACAGCTTGCGCATGCCGATGCTTTCAACCTTGTTCACAGGAACGCGCAGGGTCATCCGTTCCTTTTCGAAGCGCAGCACGTACAGCTCGAGCTGCATGCCGGCAATTTCTTCCTTCTGAAGTTCCACAACACGGCCGACACCGTGCTTGGGATAAACCACATAATCGCCTACATCAAAAGACAGCGCTTTGGCGGCCATTCAAAAACCTTTCTGTATTCAGGGGAAGCGGGAGCCTTTTCGAACTCGCATGTCAGCCGTTC
>Ga0233424_10000381_pt1 | contig 58315 bp, 64 predicted proteins | sample Watercolumn_Towu_FD_181011 | JGI IMG/M metagenome (GOLD analysis project Ga0233424, IMG submission 181011) | Freshwater microbial communities from Lake Towuti, South Sulawesi, Indonesia - Watercolumn_Towuti2014_125_MG | ecosystem: Environmental > Aquatic > Freshwater > Lake | place: Indonesia... | reverse complement strand
AACTACATCGAGATGTTCTACAACCCCAAGCGGCGCCACGGCACCGCAGGCGACACTTCGCCGGTCGAGTTCGAACGACGCCATTCCCAACGGCTCACGGGTGTCTAGGAAATCCGGGTCGATTCACGTGCAGGCGTGAGTGAGAACAATGTGAGCTTGATTGAGCGCGGTGCCACCCGTGTGGCGGTCGACACCTTGTTCGCACTTGGCGATGCACTTGGCGTCACAGCGTCAGAGCTACTCGCAAAAGCTGAAGAACGAGCCTCGTGGCGTGAGCTACCAAATCGGCGTCCTTCGGAGGCTGGCGATTGAAATCCCCCTCCGCCCTCCCCCTGTGGACAACTTGGCTGACCACACTACCGTGTGGACAGCCGCCTTTGGCGGTTCCCAAGTTCCCCACAGCAAGCCTGCGCGCGCTTCGCGCTTGCCCACCATTTAAAATTTGACCAAGACTAAACAGCCGGAGGCCGCGTGATTCAACAGCGCGAGCGAATCACTTTGGGTGAAGAATCCTTGAAGCCACAGAACCACGCCTTCTTCCAGTTCTATGTGGCCGAGGGCAAGCTGTCCTGCCAGCTCTACCAGCGCAGCGCCGACATCTTCCTGGGCGTGCCCTTCAATATCGCCAGCTACGCCTTGCTGACCCAGATGCTGGCTCAGCAGTGCGATCTGGAACTGGGCGACTTCGTCTGGACCGGTGGCGACTGCCATATCTACAGCAACCACTTCGAGCAGGTGCAGACCCAGCTGGCGCGTGAGCCCTTCTCCTACCCCAAGATGCTGATCAAGCGCCGCCCGGCCTCCATCTTCGACTACGAATTCGAAGACTTCGAGCTGCAGGACTACCAGCACCACGCGCCCATCAAGGCGCCGGTGGCGGTCTGAAGGCCGGGCCGCGCATGAGCCGTCTCACCCTGATCGCCGCCGTGGCGCGTGACCGCGGCATTGGCCGCGGCAATGAGCTGCTGGCCCGCATCCCCGAGGACATGGCCCGCTTCAAGGCCCTGACCCTGGGCCATCCCGTCATCATGGGCCGCAAGACCTGGGACTCCATCCCCGCGCGCTTTCGCCCCCTGCCGGGGCGGCGCAATCTGGTGCTGAGCCGCCAGCCGGGCCTGCAGCTGGAGGGAGCCGAGAGCTTCGGCTCGCTGGAGGCTGCCCTGGCCGCCTGCGCCGAAGCGCCCGAGGTCTTTGTGATGGGCGGGGCCGAGATCTATGCCCTGGCCCTGCCCCGCGCCGAGGTGCTGGAGCTCACCGAGCTGGACACGGTGTTCGAGGGGGCCGACGCCTTCTTCCCCACCTGGTCGCCCGAGCAGTTCCAGCTGCAAAGCGCTGAGCAGCATCACAGCCCGGCCGAGCGCGGCCATGGCTGGAACTACCGCTTCGCCCGCTATCAGCGGCGCTGAAGCACGCATCGACTCCCCATCGAGGGCGCATCGCGCCAAGACGGGCCGCCCGAGGCCCGGGTCTGAGAAAACAGACCTTTACACTCGGGCCCCATGTCGCTCTTCCTGCTGATCGCCCTGCCCCTGCTCGGTGCGGCCCTGGCCGTGGTGCTGCCCACGCGGGCACGCAATGCCGAATCGACGCTGGCCGGCCTGGTGGCGCTCGCGGGCCTGATCGGCCTGGGCGGCCACTGGCCCGCCATCCAGCAGGGCCAGGTCTTGCGCGAGGAGATCGCCTGGCTGCCCATGCTGGGCATCAACTGGGTGGCGCGCATGGACGGCTTCGCCTGGATGTTTGCCCTGCTGGTGCTGGGCATAGGCCTGCTGGTGGTCATCTATGCGCGCTACTACATGTCGCCCGAGGACCCGATGGCGCGCTTTTACGCCGCCTTCCTGGCCTTCATGGGCGCCATGCTGGGCGTGGTGCTCTCGGGCAATCTGATCCAGCTGGTCTTCTTCTGGGAGCTCACCAGCCTCTTCTCCTTCCTGCTGATCGGCTACTGGCACCACCGGCGTGATGCGCGCCGCGGCGCCCGCATGGCGCTCACCGTGACCGGCAGCGGCGGTCTGGCCCTGCTGGCGGGCGTGCTGATGCTGGGCCATATCGTGGGCAGCTATGAGCTGGACGCGGTGCTGGCCGCCGGTGATCGCATTCGCGCCCATGCGCTCTACACCCCAATGCTGGTGCTGGTGCTGCTGGGCGCCTTGAGCAAGAGCGCGCAGTTCCCCTTCCAGTTCTGGCTGCCGCACGCCATGGCCGCGCCCACGCCGGTCTCGGCTTATCTGCACTCGGCCACCATGGTGAAGGCCGGCGTCTTCCTGATGGCGCGGCTCTGGCCCGCGCTCTCGGGCACCGAGCAGTGGTTCTGGATCGTGGGCGGTGCGGGCCTGGCCACCCTGCTGATCGGCGCCTACGCGGCCATGTTCCAGAACGACCTCAAGGGCGTGCTGGCCTATTCCACCATCAGCCATCTGGGCCTGATCACCCTGCTGCTGGGCCTCAACAGCCCGCTGGCCGCCGTGGCCGCGGTCTTTCACATCCTCAACCACGCCACCTTCAAGGCCTCGCTCTTCATGGCCGCGGGCATCGTGGACCACGAGACCGGCACCCGCGACATCCGCCGCCTGGACGGGCTCTTCCCCCTGATGCCCATCACCGGCACCCTGGCCCTGGTGGCCAGCGCCGCCATGGCCGGCGTGCCCCTGCTCAACGGCTTTCTGTCCAAGGAGATGTTCTTCGCCGAGACGGTCTACATCTCCTCCCAGCCCTGGGTGGAATGGGGCCTGCCCCTGGCCGCCACGCTGGCAGGCGTCTTCGCGGTGGTCTACTCCCTGCGCTTTGGCGTGGACATCTTCTTCGGCCCCACCCGCACCGACGAGCTGCCGCGCCAGCCGCACGACCCCACGCGCTGGATGATGCTGCCCATGGCCCTGCTGGTGCTGGCCTGCCTGGTGGTGGGCATCGCACCCAAGCATTCGGTAGGCCCGCTGCTGGCCGCGGCGGCCCAGCCCGTGGTGGGCCAGACCCTGCCGGACTACAGCCTGGCGCTCTGGCATGGCTTCAATCTGCCGCTGATGATGAGCTGCGTGGCCCTGGCCGGCGGCATCGCCCTCTATCTGGCCCTGCGCCAGCAGCTGGAACGCGGCCGCTTCGAGCTCACGCCGCTGATGCACCATCTGGATGGCCGGCGCCTGTTCGAGCGCGGCCTGGCCGCCCTCAGCGCCGGGGCGCGCCGCCTGCGCCGGTCCCTGAGCACCCGCCGCCTGCAGACCCAGCTCTTCCTGGTGCTGCTGGCCGCGGCCGCCATCACGCTGCTGGCCCTGCGCGGGCCCGACGGTGCGGGCCTGAGCTGGGGCGACCGGCCGCGCGTGCCGCTCTCGCCGGTGTTTGCCGTGCTCTGGCTGGTGGGCGCGGCCTGCGCCATCGGCGCGGCGGTGCAGGCCAAGTACCACCGGCTGGCGGCCCTGATGATGATGGGCGGTGCGGGCCTGGTGACCTGCCTGACCTTTGTCTGGTTCTCGGCGCCCGACCTGGCCCTGACCCAGCTGGCGGTGGAGTTCGTCACCACCGTGCTGCTGCTGCTGGGCCTGCGCTGGCTGCCCAAGCGCATCGAGCGCTATGGCGACGACAGCCCGCGCAATCTGGGCCGTCGCGGTCGCGACCTGGCCCTGGCCCTGCTCAGCGGCACGGGCCTGGCGGCCCTGGCCTACGCCATGATGACCCGCCCGGCGCCGCAGAGCATCTCGCCCTTCTTCATTGAGCGCGCCCTGCCCGAGGGCGGCGGCACGAATATCGTGAACGTGATGCTGGTGGACTTCCGGGCCTTCGACACCCTGGGCGAGATCACCGTGCTGGGCGCCGTGGGTCTGACCATCTACGCCCTGCTGCGGCGCTTCCGCCCGCCGCTGGAAGCGGTGCAGGCCCCCAGCCAGCAGCAGGCCGTGCCCACCGATCAGCCCAGCGATCTGCCCAACCCGCGCACCGCGCGCGACACGGCCTCGGGCTTTCTGCTGGTGCCCGGCGTGCTGGTGCGCCTGCTGCTGCCGGTGGCCTGGGTGGTGGCGGTGCATCTCTTTCTGCGCGGCCACAACCAGCCCGGCGGCGGCTTTGTGGCCGGCCTGGTGGTGGCCATCGCCTTCATCGCCCAGTACATGGTCTCGGGCACGCTGTGGGTGGAGGCGCGGCTGCGCATCTATCCGGCGCGCTGGATCGCCATGGGCCTGCTCTTCGCCCTGGCCACCGGCGCGGGCGCCTGGTACTTCGGCTATCCCTTCATGACCACGCACACCGCCCACCTCAGCCTGCCCCTGATCGGCGAGATCCACCTGGCCAGCGCCACCTTCTTCGACATCGGCGTGTTTGCCGCCGTGGTGGGCTCCACCTTGCTCATCCTCACGGCCCTGGCCCACCAGTCGCTGCGCCGGCCGCGCCAGCCCGAGGCAGAGGCGGCCAAAGAAAGCGGGGTGGCCTGATGGAGATCGTGCTGGCCCTGGCCATTGGCGTGCTGGGCGGCGCCGGCGTCTGGCTGCTGCTGCGCCCCCGTACGTTTCAGGTGCTGATGGGCCTGTCCCTGCTGTCCTATGCGGTGAATCTCTTCATCTTCGCCACCGGCAGCCTGTCCATCGGCGATGAACCCATCGTGCGCGCCGGCGTGCCGGCCACGCTGGAGCATTACACCGACCCCATGCCCCAGGCCCTGGTGCTCACGGCCATCGTGATCGGCTTCGCCACCACCGCTCTCTTTCTGGTGGTGCTGCTGGCCGCACGCGGCCTGTCCAACACCGACCATGTGGACGGCCGCGAGACCGAGGAGCAGCCCTGATGCACGCCGCCCTGCTCGCCCTGGCCGAGGCCCTGATGCCGCGCCTGCCCATGCTGCTGATCCTGCTGCCCATGCTGGGCGCGGCCCTGATGCTGCTGCTGGGCGAGCGCCGCCGCAGCGCCAAGGCCCTGCTCAATCTGCTGTGCTGCGCGGCCGGCCTGCTGCTGGCCCTGGCCCTGCTGGTCTGGGTGGATGCGCGCGAAGCGCCCCAGGCCTACGCCATCTATCTGCCGGGCAACTGGTCCGTGCCCTACGGCATCGTCTTGGTGGCCGACCGGCTCTCGGCCCTGCTGCTGGTGCTGGCCTCGGGCGGGGGCCTGGCGGCCGCCCTGTTCTCCCTGGCGCGCTGGCAGCGCGCGGGCGTGCATTTCCACCCCCTGTTCCAGATCCAGCTGATGGGCTTGAACGGGGCCTTCCTGACCGGCGATCTGTTCAATCTCTTCGTCTTCTTCGAGGTCATGCTGGTGGCCTCCTACGGCCTGCTGCTGCACGGCTCGGGGCGCACGCGGGTGCGGGCCGGCCTGCACTACATCGCCATCAATCTGCTGGCCTCCTCCTTCTTCCTGCTCGGCGCGGCCCTGCTCTACGGCATCACCGGCACGCTGAACATGGCGGACATGGCCTTCAAGCTGGCCCAGATCCCGCAGGCCGACCGCGGTCTGATGCATGCGGGCGCCGCCCTGCTGGGCCTGGCCTTTCTGATCAAGGCGGCGTTGTGGCCGCTGAACTTCTGGCTGGTGCCGGCCTACTCGGCGGCCAGCGCGCCGGTGGCGGCGCTCTTCGCCATCATGACCAAGGTGGGGCTCTACGCCGTGCTGCGCCTGTGGACCCTGTTCTTCCCCGGCGAGGCCGGCACGGCCATGCCCCTGGGCGGCCAGGTGCTGGTCTGGGGCGGCCTGGCCACCCTGGGCTTCGGCGCCCTGGGCGCCCTGGCCAGCCAGCATCCGGGCCGGCTCGCGGGCTACTCGGTGATCGCCTCGGCCGGCACCCTGCTGGCGGCCGTGGGCATGCGCCAGTCGGCCGTCACCGGTGGTGCGCTCTTCTACCTCTTCAGCGCCACGCTGGCGGTAAGCGCGCTCTTCCTGCTGGTGGAGCTGATCGAGCGTTCGCGTGAAGTGGAAGACGAGGCCATGCGCGCCGATACCGAGGACGAGGAACTGCTGCCCCTGCCCGGCGCCGTGGTGCCCGAGGGCGTGAACCTCGACGAGGACGAGCAGGCCCTGATCGGCCGCGCCATTCCCGCGGCCATGGCCTTCCTGGGCCTGTCCTTCATCGTCTGCACCCTGCTGGTGGCGGGTCTGCCGCCGCTCTCGGGCTTTGTCTCCAAGCTGGCCCTGCTCACGGCCCTGCTCAACCCGGCCGGCCTGGGTCAGGCTGCCCCGGCGCCCGGCGTGGCCGGCTGGCTGCTGCTGGCCCTGCTCATCCTCTCGGGCCTGGCGGCCACCATCGCGCTCTCGCGTATCGGCATCCGCTACTTCTGGGCGCCGCAGCAGCGGCCCGCGCCCCTGCTGCGCGTGATCGAGTGCCTGCCCATCGTGCTGCTGCTGGCAGCCTGCGGCCTGCTGAGCTGGCAGGCCGGCCCGGTGCTGCGCTACACCGAGGCGGCGGCCCAGACCCTGCACAGGCCGGGGCCCTATATCGAGGCCGTGCTGGGCAGCCAGCCGGTGCCGCCCCCGGCCGTCGTGCCGCCGGAGGTCCGCCCATGAAACGCCTGCTGCCTTCGCCCCTGCTCTCCCTGGCCCTGGCGGCCCTGTGGCTGCTGCTCAACGGCCTGAGCCTGGGACACGCCCTGATCGCCGCCCTGCTGGCCGTACTCGCCCCGCTGCTGAGCGCGCCGCTGCGGCCGGCCCAGGCGCCTGTGCGCCGCCTGGGCGTGCTGTTACGCCTGGTCTCGGCCGTGGGGCGCGATGTCTGGGTCTCGGCGCTTCAGGTCGCGCGCGGCGTGCTGGGTGGCATGCGGGAGGCGCCCGAGGGCCGCTTTGTGCGCATCCCGCTGGAGCTGCGCGAGAACGCCAGCCTGGCCGCCCTGGCCGTGATCACCACGGCCGTGCCCGGCACGGTCTGGACCGAGCTGGCTGCCGACCGCCGCAGTGTGCTGCTGCATGTGTTTGACCTGGGCGAGGGCGTGGACGAGGCCGGCTTCATTGCCGACTACAAGCAGCGCTACGAACGCCCGCTGCGGGAGATCTTCGAATGAGCCCCCTGCTTTCCGGCGCCATCATCGCGACGCTTGCCTGCTACACCCTGGCCATGGCCCTGGCGGGCCTGCGCCTGCTGCGCGGCCCCAGTGCCCAGGACCGGGTGCTGGCCCTGGACTTTCTCTATGTGCTGGGCATGCTCTTGGTGCTGGTGCTGGGCATACGCTACAACAGCCAGATGTACTTCGAGGTGGCCCTGCTGATCGGGCTGTTCGGCTTTCTGGGCTCGGCCGCCCTGGCCAAGTTCCTGCTGCGCGGCGAGGTGATCGAATGAGCGCAGCCGATCTCGTGATCAGCCCCCTGCCCCTGTGGGCCGAGGCCCTGGTGGGCCTGCTACTGCTGATCAGCGGCCTGCTGGCCCTGATCAGCGCCCTGGGCCTGCACCGCCTGCGCAGCTTCTTCATGCGCATGCATGCGCCGGCCATCACCGCCGCCCTGGGCGTCTGGGCCGTGGCCGGCGCCTCCATCCTCTACTTCTCGCTGCGGCAGGGACGGCTGGAGCTGCAGAGCTGGCTCATCATCATCCTGCTGGCGGTGACGGCACCGGTCACGACCGTGCTGCTGGCGCGGGCGGCGCTGTTCCGCCAGCGCACCCAGGAAATTGCAAGCCGCGCCTCAAGCAAATCTTCATCCGGCCCGGGCACAATCTGAGCCCCTCGAAACTTGGAGACTCACACATGTCCGGAGGCGGATTCCACGTCCACGGCCCGCATGACCACGAGCTGGAACATGCGGCGCAGCACGAACCCAAGGGCCTGGCCGGCCAGTTGGCGGTGATTACCGCGGTGCTGGCCACGGTGGGCGCCTTCTTTGCCTATATGGGCGGCGCCACCCAGGCCAATGCGGGCCTGTTCAAGAACAACGCCGCGATCAAGAAGACCGAGGCCTCCAACCAGTGGAACTACTACCAGGCCAAGAGCAGCAAGCAGAACCTGGCCGAGCTGGCCGTGGTGCTGGTGGCCGAGGACAAGCGCGGCCGCTATCAGGAAGAGATCGAGCGCTACAAGAAGGAAAAGGCCGAGATCAAGGGCAAGGCCGAGGCCCTGGAGCAGGAGTCCAGCGACTGGGACAAGCGCAGCGATGAGCAGCTGCATCTGCACCACCGCTGGGCCCAGGCCACCACGGCCCTGCAGATCTCCATTGCCCTGGCCGCCATCGCCCTGCTGACCCGCAAACGCTGGATGGAAGGCGCCACGCTGGCCGTGGGCGGTGTGGGCGTGCTGCTGGGCGTGGCCGCCTGGCTGCACTTCTGATCAGGCCGTGACCAGGCCCTGGGTGGCCTCGCGGTAGCGCCGGGCCGAGCCCAGGCCCGCGCCGCGCAAGGCGGCATTGAGATGGCTCAGGTGGGCATAGCCGCAGCGCTGTGCCACCTCGGCCAGGCTCAGCCGGCCCTGGGCCAGCAGTTCACGCGCGCGGTCCAGACGGCGGCGCATCAGCCAAGCATGCGGGCTCTGGCCGAAACTGCTCTTGAACATGCGCAGGAAGTGGTACTCCGAGAGGCAGGCCGCTTGGGCCAGCTCGGCCAGGCTGGGGCTGGCCCCCTCGGCCTCCATGCAGTCCAGCACCCGGCGCCGCGCCTGCGGTGAGAGGCCGCCGCGCAGACGCGGCGGCGCCAGGTTCTGCGTGCCATGGGCCAGCAGCAGGCGAGCCTGCAGTTGCAGCAGGCCATGCTCCAGGGCCAGGGCGCTGTCCGGATGCGCCCAGTCCAGGGCGGCCAGGCGCGCGCCCCAGGCGGCCAGCACCGGATCGTCGAAATAGATGCGCTCGCGCAGGCCCGCCAGGCGCGGGTCCATATCAAACCAGCGCTCGGCCGCCGCGGCCAGGGGCAGCTCGGGCAGATAGAGGTGCAGCAGCTGCAGCTCGCCCTGCACATCCCAGCGCGAGGCATGGCCGGCCGGCAGGCTGCACAGGCTGCCCGGCCCGCCGCGGGCGGAGAGGTCGTCGCGGTTGCGCACCTGCTCGCCCCCCTGCAGATACAGCGACAGTGTGTGGTGTCCGGGCCGCTGGTAATGGGTCTGGGTATCGGCATTGCGCCAGTGCACCAGCCAGGCACCGTCGCGGCCCACGGCCCGCGTGCGCAGGGCCTGGGCGCGTGAGCGCTGCATGGCCTCGAACACGCCGAAGGCGGCAGGCTGCAAGGGGCTGGGAGGACAAACGCCGGACATGGCGCCAGCATAACCAGGGCGGGCGCCGCACCGGCCGCCGGCCGCAGCCGGCATCGCAAAACTGCGCAATTTCCTGCCACACCCGGCGCCGCGCCGGCCCCAGACTGCGGGGCCTATGCACAGCACCGCCCTGCTCTACCTGGCCACCGTCCTGATCTGGGGCACGACCTGGATCGCCCTCAAGCTGCAGCTCGGCAGCGTGCCCATTGCCTGGTCCATTGCCTACCGCTTCTGGCTGGCTGCGGCCGTGCTGATGGCCTGGCTGGCCTGGCGCCGCCAGTGGCGGCTGCCGCCCCGCGGCGTCTGGCACTTGCTGACCTGCCAGGGCCTGCTGCTCTTCTGCCTGAACTTCCTGTGCTTCTTCCACGCCAGCCGCTGGATCGCCAGCGGCCTGGTGGCCGTGTGCTTCTCCACCGCCCCGCTGTGGAACGCGCTCAACGGGCGCCTCTTCCAGGGCAAGCCGCTCTCAGGCCGGGTGCTGTTGGGCGGTGCTTTGGGCCTGGCCGGCCTGCTGCTGCTCTTCGGCAGCGAGGTCTTCAAGGACCTGGGCCGGCCCGAGACCCTCTGGGGCCTGGGGCTGGCCCTGGCCGGCACCTACTGCTTCTCCCTGGGCAATCTGCTCTCGGGCGCCCTGCAGGCGCGCGGCCAGAGCCCCTTGCAGACCAATGCCTGGGCCATGAGCGTGGGCGCCTGCGCCGTGGCGCTGCTGGCCCTGGCCAGCGGCCAGGCGCCGCAGCTGGAGCTCTCGGCTCGCTATCTGGGCGCCTGGCTCTATCTGGCGATTCCGGGCTCGGTGATCGGCTTCACCGCCTACCTGACCCTGGTGGGCCGCCTGGGCGCCGACCGCGCGGCCTACTGCACCGTGCTTTTTCCCGTGGTGGCCCTGAACATCTCGGCCTGGCTGGAGGGTTACCACTGGAGCCTGGCCGGCCTGCTGGGCCTGGGCCTGGTGGCGGCGGGCAATGTGGTGGTGTTCTGGCGCCCGCCCGCCCCGGTGGCCACACCGCCTCAAAATGAGGCAAAGCGTGCGACGGCTTTATGAATCAGCGACTTGCAGCACTCATCTAAAGCGCACTCACAGACTTATCCACAGAAAGCCTGAATAGGCGCCACTCAGGATGAAGCGCGGGCCTCGCGGTCCTGCAGCGCGCTTTCCAGGCCGCGCAGCGCCTGCCCCAGATGCTCCAGGGCCTGGCATTCAATCAGACCGGCAAAGCTCACATCGGCCGTAATCTGGGCCAGGCGTTCCACGCTGGCGACGATCTCACCCAAGGCCTGTGCCGCCCCGAACACCTGCTCGCCGCGCTGCTCCACCTGCTCGGCGGCCTGGGCCATGCAGCGCTTCACATCCCGGGCGGCCTCGGTGCAGCGCAGGGCCAGGGCTCGCACCTCGGTCGCCAGCAGGGCGCCGTCCTGCTGGCCGGCCTGCACCGAGACCAGGGCCCCATGGACGGCCAGCACCTGGGTTTCGAAGGCGATACGGTCCACCGGCTCGACCAGGGCCCGGACCTGGCGCACGCTGGCACGCAGCGCCTGCATCTGGCCGACGATCTCGCTCATCAAGGCCTGGCAGCGTGCCGCCTGCTGGCCCAGGCCGGAGGACAAGACCCGCGCCTGCTCCACGGCCTGCGAGGAGGCCTGCACCGACTGCTGCAGCTCGCCCATCAACCGGCAGGCCCGCGCCACTTCATGGCCGGGGCTGGCGGCATCCGGCTCGCGCTCATGCACCGGGACCGAGGGCTCCATCCGCGGCAGCAGCCGGCGCCACCAGGTGTGCAGGCCGCGGCGCGGGGCGGACTGGGGGGGCGGCAGCGGGGTGGGCTCCAGACCACGCCCTTCCCGCTCGCTCAGCACCCAGAGCGCCATGGCCAGCAGGGACAGCAAGAGCAGGCCCGCAAATACCAGCAGCAGGCGCCCCAGCTCTCCATGCGCCACCCGCAGCCCGGTGCGCAGACGCTCGCTGTGCGATTGCAGGTCCCGCAGACCGGTGCTGGCGCCCCGCAACTGCTGCTCCAGCAGGCCGAAATAGGCCGCGTGCAGATCCGGCGTGATGCCGCGCGAAGGCAGCTGCAGCTCCACCGCCTCCTCGCCCAGCAGCTCCGACCGGGCGGGCCTGAGGCCCTGAAGCGCCTGCAGCTCCTGCAGGCGTTGCCGGGCCGGCTCGAGCTGGCCCCGCGCGAAGTCGCTGGCGCGGTCCACCTCGTCTAGGGCCGACAGAAACTCCGTCTCGAATTTCCTGGCGCCGAGCAACAAAATAAATGCCCCCAGCACCAGCTGCAGGAATATCAGGCTGGTCGCCATACTCGCGCGCACCATGGGCCTATTAATAATCATATGTTTCAATCTCCTCGATCTGTTTTCAGAGCCGGGCAGAAAACCCGGCGCCTGAAAACTCCTCCCGCCAGCCCCGCCGCACCGCCACCGGATGCCACATCCGCCACAAAACCCCGCCAACGCGGGGGCTTTGCGCCGGTGCGGCGCCTCTTGAGCTAGCCTCGGGCTGCACTTTTCTGTGTTCGCAAAGGGGCAAGCGTTGCCTGCCGCACTGCACTTGTCGACAATATTCGTGAACTCAATCACGATTTCCATCGCGCCGACCGATATACCCATCGCCAGCGTGTCAAGAGAATGATTCAGTCTAGGGTGGCGGCTTTTCAGCTCCTACCCCATAGATGTCCAGTTAATGATTCATAAAATCCACGGCAAGACATATGTCCCATGGACCAGGGACAGGCTCAATGCTAATTTCCTGGCCCCATCGGACGGCGTTTCAGCCGGCGTTCCAGCGCTCCGGCCGTGGGCTCCCGTGCACCATGGTCCGGACCTGAACTCAGGCCGACGGACCGCATTCCCATAACTAGAAGAGCAGAACGAGCGTGGCAGCCCTGAACGACCGTGCCCAGATCCTGATCGTCGAAGACCAGAGCCTGATCCGTCAGGCCCTGCGCATGCTGATCGAGGAAAACGCACCGCAATACCGCATCCACGAGGAAGCGAGCTATGAGGGTGCCCTGCAGGCGCTCAGCCGCCAGTGCTTCGAGATTGCCTTCCTGGACATCGATCTGGGTGGCCCCAAATCGGGGCTGGACCTGCTGGAATTCATCAAGAGCGGGCCCAATGCCTGCCGCGTGATCATGCTGTCGGGCGACGACGACCGCAGCACCATTGCCTACTGCCTGGCCCATGGCGCCGCTGGCTACATCTCCAAGGCCGCCGACGATGGCGCGGCGCTGGGCCGGGCCATCTCGGCCGTCACCGGCAACGAGATCTTTCTCTCCGACGCCTGCGGCAGCAGCGGTGCCACGGCCGCCGGCGCCGATGCCGCCCAGCTGCGCGATCTGGCGGCCCTGGGGCTCTCGCCGCGCAAGTGCGAGGTGCTGTACTACCTGTGTCAGGGCCTGTCGAACAAGGCCATCGCCAATCGCATGGGCATCGAGGAAGCCACGGTGCGCAAGTCTTATGTGACGGACCTGCTGCGCAGCTTTGGCGTGACGCGGCGCACCGAGCTGATGGCCGAGATCAGCCGCCGCGGTCTGCGCGTGCCGGCTCCGGACGGGGCGGAGCGGGACGCCTAGAATCGCGGCCTCGCTGTTCTCTGCCGCCCGCGCCGCCCGACGGGCCCTCGCCCATGAAACTCGCCACCTGGAACGTCAACTCCCTGGCCGTGCGCCTGCCGCAGATGCTGGACTGGCTGGCGGCCAACCCCGTCGATGCCCTGGTGCTGCAGGAAACCAAGCTCACCGACGACAAGTTCCCCGCCGCCGAGATCCAGGCCGCGGGTTATCAGGTGCACTGGTTCGGCCAGAAAACCTATAACGGTGTGGCCTTGCTCAGCCGCGAACCCGTGGCCAGCGAGACCGTGCTGCGCAACATCCCGGGCTTTGCCGACGAGCAGGCCCGCGTGATCGCGGGCACCCTGGGCACGGTGCGCGTGATCGGCGCCTATTTCCCCAACGGCCAGGCGCCCGACAGCGAGAAGTTCGTCTACAAGATGGCCTGGCTGGAGAGCCTGCGCGCCTGGGTGCAGGCCGAGCTGCAGCAGCATCCCGAGCTGGTGCTGATGGGCGACTTCAATATCGCCCCCGAAGACCGCGATGTCTACGACCCCGTGGCCTGGGCCGGCCAGATCCACTGCACGCCCGAGGAGCGCGCGCATTTCCAGGGCCTGCTGGGCCTGGGTCTGGTGGACGCCTTCCGGCTCTTCGAGCATCCGCCCAAGAGCTGGAGTTGGTGGGACTACCGCAATCTGGCCTTCCGCAAGAACCAGGGCCTGCGCATCGATCACATCCTGGTGAGCGATGCGCTGCGTGCGCGCGTCAGTGCCTGCGAGATCGACAAGCAGCCCCGCCGCAACGAGCGCCCCAGCGACCACGCGCCGGTGGTCGTCACCCTGGGCTGAGGCTCGGCGCTCAGTCCACCGCGTCCAGTGCCGCCTGCATGGCGGCATAGAACTGTGCGACGTGCAGACCGTCCATCAGGGCGTGATGCACCTCCACGCCCACCGGCATCAGCCGGCGTCCCTCACGGGTTTCGATGCGACCGAAGGCCAGCTTGGGCACATCGGCATCGCCCGCGCCGCGCGCATGCGTGAAGCTGCTGAAATGCAGCCAGGGCAGCGTCGTCATATGAATCAGGGGGCGCGGACCGCTGTCCTCGCCGCCCAGGCCCGGGGCTCGCTGCTTGGCCGCAGCCAGCACGGCGAGCGCACCGGCCACAAAGTCCGCCAGGCGCGGCTCATAGCGCAGATTGGCAAAGCCCAGGCTCTGATCCTCGCGCAGCACCGTGGTGCTGGCATCGACCGCCGCATGCACCCGCACCCCCTGATCCGCCAGCCGGTAGCGGAAGGCCTCCACCTGGTTGGCGGCCGTCAGCGCCGCATGGTGATAGACCAGAAACGGCGTGGCGCCCGGGCAGGCGGCCACCCGGCGCGCCAGCGCTCCCACCTCCAGATGGGCGCAAAGACTGAAAACCGGCTGGGCCAGCGCGCGGAAATGTTCGTAGGCCGCCCGCCGCGGCCAGTTCCTCAGATCCAGGTACTCACTACTCATCATCGGCACATCCTACCCAGCCCCTGGTCGCGCTCACGCAACGGCGCCCCCGCGCTTGAGATACGTCAAGTTACGCCCCCCTCCTCTATGGGGATACTTTGCGTTGATCAGGAGACAGTTTGATGAGAGACAACCAGCCCGTCACGCAGCGTGAGTATCCTTTCCCGAGTGGGCAGAGCCTGGTCTCCACCACGGACCTGAAGGGGCGCATCCTGCATTGCAATGCGGCCTTTGTGGAGGTCAGCGGCTACACACGCGATGAGCTGCTGGGCCAGCCCCACAACCTCATCCGCCATCCCGATATGCCGGCCGAGGCCTTTCGCGATCTCTGGGAGACGATTGCCGCGGGCAAGCCCTGGTCGGGCCTGGTGAAGAACCGCCGCAAGGACGGCGACCACTACTGGGTGCAGGCCAATGTCACCCCCCTGCTCGACGGTGGACGCCCCGTGGCCTATATGTCGGTGCGCAGTGAAGCGAGCCGCGAACAGATCCAGGCGGCCGAGACCCTCTACGCCCAGATGCGCCGCGAGGCCCAGAGCGGCGCCCTGCAGCACCGCCTGCATGAGGGCCAGGTCTTGCGCCAAGGCACGCTGGCCTCGGCCCAGCGTGGCCTGCAGCGTCTGCTGCGCCAGGCCGACGGCTGGGGCGGCTACCTGCTCTTGGGTGCGGCCGGCTGGCTGATGGGCAGCCTGGCCTGGTACTGGGCGCTGGCGGGCTTGCTGCTGCTGGCCGCCGCCGCCAACATCTGGCTGCAGTCGCGCCGCCGCGCGGCCCTCGCCCCTTTGCTGCGCTTTGCCAACCAGCTGGCGGCCGGCGATCTGAGCACCGGCCTGCGCCCCAGCGGCAACCGCCTGATCCGCGGCCTGGAGCTGGCGCTCAATCAGCTCAGCGTGAATATGCGTGCCCTGGTCTCGGACAGCCAGCGCGAGCTGGGCCGCATGCTGCAGGCCAGCGAGGAGATCGCCAAGGGCAACCGCGACCTGGCTTCGCGCACCGAGTCCCAGGCCGCCAGCCTGGAGCAGACGGCGGCCAGCATGGAGCAGATCACGGCCACGGTGCGCACCAGCGCCGATGCCGCGCGCCGCGCCCATGGCGTGGCCGAGGAACTCAACAGCGTCTCGCGCCGCAGCGGTGAGGTGGTGCATTCGGTGACCGACACCATGGGCGCCATCGCCAGCTCCTCGCACCGCATCGGCGAGATCATCCAGATCATCGACGGCATTGCCTTCCAGACCAATATCCTGGCGCTCAATGCCGCGGTGGAGGCGGCGCGCGCCGGCGAGCATGGCCGCGGCTTCGCCGTGGTGGCCAGCGAGGTGCGGGCCCTGGCGGGCCGCAGCTCGGGCGCGGCGCGCGAGATCAAGCAACTGATCAGCGATTCAGCGCAGAAGGTGGAGGCCGGTGAGTCCCAGACCCGCGCAGCGCGGCAGAGCATCGACGAGACCCTGGTCTCGGTGCGGCAGTTCGCCGGCATCATCGACGGCATCGACACCGGCGCGCGCGAACAGCTGCAGGGCATCTCGCAGATTCACGAGGCCATCCAGCATCTGGACGGCATCACCCAGCACAACGCCGCCCTGGTGGAGCAGCTGGCGGCCTCGGCCGGCCGGCTGCAGAACCAGGCCGGCGAGGTGAATGCAGCCCTCGGCGTGTTCCGGCTCAGCGCTCACGCGCGTCCGCTGCCGGATGCGGTGGCGCTGCGCCGTGAAGCGAAGGCGGAGCAGGCCTCACGCCGGGCGGCCTGAGGCCTTGTTTGAGCTCAGCCGGGCTGGCCGCTCTTGACCTGGGCGGCCACGGGCTGAGCGCCCTGGATGCGGCGCACTTCGGCCAGGAAGGCCGGGCCCTGGCGCAGGCGCTGGTACTCGGCAAAGCGGGCCTGGTAGTCGGCGCTGCTGCTGTCCACGGTGTTCTCGCCATAGGCGCCCGGCAGGCCGGCACGGCGCCACAGAGCCAGATCGGCCTGCACCTCGGCGCGGCTCAGGCTGGAGGGCTGGGCCGTCTTGAGCTCGGGCGCGATATCGTCGGCCGAGGTATCGGCCAGGGCGGCGCCGGCGAACAGGGCCAGGGTGGTGGAGGCGATGGCAGCGGCCAGAGACTTGCGGTTCATGGTGAATCCTTTCTTCCTTGGGTGGCGTCTGCGATGTGCGGCGCCATGGGAAGAAGTTTGCGCGCCGGCCTTCGGACACGCAGTGCCTTTGCGCACAGTTTTCAGCAGCAGGCCAGGGCCTGCGGCGCCAGGGCGTAGGCCGTCAGCGCCTCGCGCCGGCCGCGCAGCTGCAGCTGGTGGCGGGCCTCAATGGGGCGAGGCGCGCCGGCAGCTTCCATCACCCGCTCCGAGACCACCAGGCGCGTGTCCAGCGCCTTGCACTGGGCCTGCAGGCGGCTGGCGGTGTTGACCACCTCGCCAATGGCGGTGAGGCTGGTGGTGCCGCCGTGTCCCAGCTCGCCAATCGCCACCGCCCCGCCATGCAGGCCCATGCCGAAGTCCAGCCCCTCGCCGAACTGGGCCTGCAGCTCCTCGCGCCAGGCACTCATGCGCGCATCGATCAGGGCCGCGGCCCGCAGCGCGCGACGGCATCCTTCGGCGAACTCGCAGTCCAGGCCGAAGATGGCCATCACCCCATCGCCGATGAACTGGTTGGGGAGGCCGCCGGCCTGCTGCACCGCCTCGCCCACCAGGGCGAAATAGCGGTCCAGCACATAGACCAGATCGGCCGGCCAGTGCCGCTCCGAGAAGCCCGACCAGCGCCGCAGGTCCACGAAGAGCACCGCCACCTCGCGCTCGGGCCGCGGCTCGGGCCGGCGGCTGTCGATCAGGGGCCAGATGCGCAGCTCACCGCGCGGACGCAGGCAGCAGGCCAGGCGCACATCGGGCCCGGCGCCCACCCGCGCCAGCGTGCGGCGCTCCTCCGCGCTGACCGGATTGCAGTGCGCGGCCGGCCCTTCCACCCGCACCCGGCAGGTGGAGCAGCGCGCCCGTCCGCCGCACAGCGAGGCATGGGGAATGTCATGGGCCAGGCTGGTCTCCAGCACGCTCCAGCCGGCCCGCACGCTGACACTGCGCTCGGGGTAGTGCAGGCGCCACTCGGCGCCGCGCTGCCGTTCCCACAGCGCGCGCAGGCCGCGCCACAGCAGCAGGGCCGCGAGCAGCAGGCCATAGACCCCAACCAGCTGGCGCTTGAAGTCCGCGATCAGTGCGGCCTGGGCCGGCGTGCTGCGCAAGGCCTCGGGCAGCTCGCGCCAGGCCAGCTCACGGCCCATCATCAGAAAGCCCAGGGCGGCCAGCAGGGGCAGCAGCACCATCAGCAGCAGCCAGACCGGGAAGACGCGGCGGTAGCTGGGCCGAGCGCGCCAGGCCAGGTGCAGGCCCAGGGCCGCATGGCTCCAGGCCGCGATCATCAAGCCCAGCTGCAAGGCCGCGCCATCGGACGTCCAAAGCCCCCGCACCACGCGGGCATAGGGCGACTCCAGGCCGAACTGCTCGAAGGCCCAGCGCGTGGCCGGCACATGGCTGATCAGCAAGAGGGGCAGCAGCAGGCCCAGGCCGATGCGCAGCGCATCCAGCGGCGCCATGCGCCAGCCGCGCCGCGCCGTCAGCGCGCCCAGGGCCAGGGCCATGTGCAGTATGCCGGCGCCGTAGAGCAGCACCGTGCCCGGCGGGCTGCGCCAGACCTGCTGCAAGGCCTCACGCAGGGCATCGGCCGCGGCAATCGACAGCAGGCCCAGCGCATGATTGGCCAAATGCAGGCCCACAAAGCTCAGCAACACCCAGCCGCTGGCCCAGCGCAGACGGCGCGCCGAAGGCAGAATGGCCAGCCCCGCTGTCGCGCTCTCGCTGAACCCGCTCACCCGCTCACCCGCTCACCCGCACCATGCCTGCTCCACCCTCCAGCTTTGCGCTGCGCGATATGCCCTTGTTGCGCGGATTATCGACCGAGCGTCTGGACCGCCTGGCCGGGCAATGCCGTTGGCGCAGCACCGAGACCCAGGTCAGCCTGGTGGCCGATGCGGCGCCCGATGCCGACCTCTATCTGCTGGTCTCGGGCGCGGTGCGCGTCACCACCTATTCGGCCGGCGGCAAGCAGGTGACCTTCAGCGACTACAGGACCGGCGACTATTTCGGCGAGGTGGCCGCGGTGGACGGTCGGCCGCGCTCGGCCGATGTGCTGACCCTGGAGCCCAGCGTGCTGGCCGTGCTGCCACGGGCGGACTTCCTGGCCCTGATGCGCGAGGAGCCGCAGATCGGCCTGCGCGTGATGCAGCGCCTGGCCGGCATGGTGCGCCGGCTCTCGCGCCGGGTGGTGGAGCTCAGCGTGCTGAGCGTGCAGCAGCGCCTGTGGGTGGAGCTGCTGCGTCTGGCCGAGGGGGCCGGCGTGGTGGGCAATCAGGCCCGGCTCACGCCCGTGCCCAAGCATATGGATCTGGCCGCCCGCATCAGCACCAACCGCGAGCAGGTGGCGCGCGAGCTCAGCGCACTCGCCCGCCAGGGTCTGGTGCGCAAGGAAGGCAAGACCCTGGTGCTGGCCGATCTGGCCGTCCTGCGCGCGCGCCTGGAGGCGGCGCAGGAAACGGCGTAGACCTGCAGACCGATCAGTCCTCGGCCGCGGCCTCCGGGCCCAGCAGGGCCAGGCACTCATCGATCAGGGCATGAAGCTGGGCCACCCGGGTCTCGCCCAGGCGCTCGTTGAGCGCCCGCTGCGCCCGCTTCCAGTCGGTCTTCATGGCGGCACGCTTGGCCTGACCCGCCGGCGTGAGCCGCAGCTGGCGACTGCGCGCATCGCCGCCCGCGCCCTGCTCCACCCAGCCACCCGCGATCAGGGGCTGCAGATTGCGCGAGAGCGTGGAGGCTTCCAGACCCATGCGCCGGGCCAGCAGGCTGGGCTGTATCGGCCCCAGATGGTCGATATGGGCCAGCAGCGAGTACTGCGTGGGCTTGAGCCCGGCAGCGGCGAAGAAGGGCTCCACCTGCTGGGCCACGCAGCGCGTGAGCTGACGCAGCTTGAAATTGGTGCAGCCCTGGGGCGTGGCGATCAGGGTGCCGTCGTCGGCGACGCTTGTTGCCTGGGTGACAGAAGCCATTTGATCATTGTATCTACAATGATTGCAGCTACAACCATTCAGAGAATCGCATGAGCACCCAGGAACACGATCAGGTTTTGCAGCAATGGCTGGCCGACGAGGCCGCGGTGCGCGCCCGCATCCAGCCCGAACCGGGCCTGGCCCGGCCCGAGCAACTGGCGGGCCGCGACGGCCTGCAGCAGATGCAGGCCATGCTCCAGGGCGAGGTGCCGCCGCCGCACATCGCCAAGACCCTGGACTTCACCCTGATCTCGGCCGAGCGCGGTGAGGTGGTCTTCCAGGGCCAGCCTCTGCTGCGGCACTACAACCCCCTGGGCAGCGTGCACGGCGGCTGGTTCGCCACCCTGCTGGACTCCGCCCTGGGCTGCGCGGTGCACACCATCCTGCCCGTGGGCAAGGGCTACACCACGCTGGAGTTCAAGCTCAATCTGGTGCGCGGCCTGAGCGTGCAGGTGCCCCGGGTGCGCGCCATCGGCCGCGTGGTGCACGCGGGCAAGCAGGTCGCCACCTCGGAGGCTCAGCTGGTGGGGCATGACGGCAAGCTCTACGCCCACGCCAGCACCACCTGCCTGATCTTCGATATGCGTCCCTGAGGCCGTCTGGCGCCTGTCGGCCGGCTTTACAGCGCAAGGGCCGAACTCGCGCCAAGTCCTTGTCTGGTTTGAGAAATAGGAGCGTGGACCGGAATCTGCTTTATCAGCGATCGGCCCGCGCCCTATCCATCAGAGAGGAAAGCCATGACAAGAACACTGAGCCCACGCCTAGCCCTGTCCGCTGCCGCCCTGCTGCTGGCGGGCGCCCTGACGCCAGGTTTTGCTCAGGCGGATGCCATCCGCGTAAGCATGACCGTCGACAACTCCTATGCCCTGTTCCTGGGTGACCTGAACGGGGCCACCAGCTTTGTCGGCTCCGACGGGAACTGGCCCACGGTCGAGACCTACAACTTCAATCTCTCGAAGAGCGCCTACATCTACGTGGTGACGGCCTCCGACCGCTCCGTGGCCCAGGGCTTTCTGGGGCAATTCGACAATCTGAGCACGGGCTACACCTTCTACAGCCAGGATCCCCAGTGGCAGGTCATGGCCACCGGGCTGGGCCTGAACGCTCCCTACAGCGGCTCCAGCGCCGATCTCGCCCTGCTTTCCCAGGAAATCCAGGATGCCAATGCCGGCGGCAATCCCAGCCAGGGCTGGACCGGCTTCACGGCGGGCGGCAACAATGGCAGCTCGCCCTGGGGCAGCATGGCCAATATCGACGCGGCCGCGAAATGGGTCTGGTACGGTGGCGGCAACTGCGACCGCAGCAACCCCACCCAGGGGGGCTGCGACGCGGGTGAATGGCTGGTGTTCCGCATCGCGGTGGCCGCCACGCCTGACAACCCCAATCCCGACACGCCCAACCGGGTGCCCGAACCCAGCTCCCTGGCCCTGGGAGGGCTGGGCTTGCTGATGGCCGCCATGGCCCGCCGCAGCAAGGCACAAGACCAGGCCCCAGCCTCAAGGCTCAAGGCCTGAGCGCAGCGGGAAGGCGCCCATCAAGGGCGCCTTCTTCTTTCAGGCTCGGCGCAGGGCCTGGGCCTGGGCAGCCAGGCGCGTGATGCGCGCCCAGTCGCCCTGCTCCACCGCGTCCTGCGGGGTCAGCCAGGAGCCGCCGCAGACCTTGACATTGGGCAGGCTCAGGAACTGCGGCGCGCTCTCCAGCGAGATGCCGCCGGTGGGGCAGAAGGCCACATCCGGGAAGGGGCCGCCCAGCGCCTTGAGCAGATTGATGCCGCCCACGGCCACGGCCGGGAAGAGCTTCAGGAAGCTGTAGCCGGCAGCATTGGCCTGCATCACCTCGCTGGCGGTGGACACGCCCGGCAGCAGGGGCAGGCCCTGCTCGCGGCAGGCAGCGCCGATGGCGTCGGTATAGCCCGGGCTCACGCCGAACTGGCAACCGGCATCGCGTGCGGCCTTCACATCGGCCACGCTGCGCAGGGTGCCCGCGCCCACGATGGCCTCGGGCACGGCGCGCGCCATGGCCTCCATGGCCTGCAGGGCCACCGGGGTGCGCAAGGTCACCTCCAGCACCTTGACGCCACCGGCCACCAGGGCCTCGGCCAGGGGCACGGCATCTTCCAGACGCTGGATCACGATGACGGGAATCACGGGGCCGTGGCTGGCCAGGCTGAGGGTGTCGTTGCTGTGGCTCATATCGGACTGAAGCAAAGAATAGTCGTGAGTTGAAACGTCGGGCCCGGCGCGGCCGATGCGCCTGATCGAGCGACGCCCGGGGATCCGGCTTTGCCGGACCCTCGGGCGTGCCGCCTTGAGGGGGCGCGCGATGCGCGTAGGGGGTGGTCCATCACAGCCAGGTGACGGCGCCCTCCTCGGCGCTCTTCACATTGCGGCGGATGCCGGCAAAGAGCTCGCGGCCCATGCCCCAGCCATTCTCGTCCAGGGCCTCGGGGCGGATCTGGGCCAGCTCGCGGGCGGCCCATTCATCGGCGGGCACCAGGGCCTGCAGGGTGCCGGCCACAGCGTCCAGGCGCACGAGGTCACCATCGCGCAGCCGGGCCAGCGGTCCGCCGGCCAGGGCCTCGGGCGAGACGTGGATGGCGGCCGGCACCTTGCCGGAGGCGCCACTCATGCGGCCATCGGTCACCAGGGCCACCTTGAAGCCCTTGCCCTGCAGCACGGCCAGGGGCGGGGTGAGCTTGTGCAGCTCGGGCATGCCATTGGCCTGCGGGCCTTGGAAACGCACCACCACCACCACATCGCGCTCCAGCTCGCCGGCCTTGAAGGCGGCCTGCATGGCTTCCTGGCTGTCGAAGACGCGGGCCGGGGCCTCGATCACATGGCGGTCCTCGGGCACAGCCGAGACCTTGATCACCGAGCGGCCCAGATTGCCTTCCAGCAGCTTGAGGCCGCCGCTGGCACTGAAGGGCTCGGCCGCGCCGCGCAGCACGCTGGCATCACCGCTGGCAACGGGCAGCTCCTGCCAGGCCACGCTCTTGCCGTCGGCCGCCAGCACCGGCAGACGGGTCTGCGGGCGCAGGCTCTCGCCATTGATGCTCAGCACGTCCTCGTGCATCAGGCCGGCGTCCAGCAGCTCGCGGATCACAAAGCCCGGGCCGCCCGCGGCCTGGAACTGGTTCACATCGGCCGCGCCGTTGGGATAGACCCGGGCCAGCAGGGGCACCACGGCTGAGAGCTCGGCGAAGTCGCTCCAGTCGATCAGGATGCCGGCGGCGCGCGCCACTGCCACCCAGTGGATCAGGTGGTTGGTCGAGCCACCGGTGGCCAGCAGGGCAGCCATGGCGTTGACGATGCAGCGCTCGTCCACCACACGGCCGATGGGCGTGTAGCGCGCCCGCGGCGTGATGGCCAGGGCCTGGGCCACGGCGGCCTCGGTCAGGGCCTGGCGCAGGCCTTCGTGCGGGTGCACAAAGGCCGAGCCCGGCAGGTGCAGGCCCATGGCCTCCAGCAGCATCTGGTTGCTGTTGGCCGTGCCGTAGAAGGTGCAGGTGCCGGCACCGTGGTAAGCGGCGGATTCGGCTTGCAGAAGCTCCTCGCGCCCCACCTTGCCGGCCGCGAACTGCTCGCGCACCTTGGCCTTCTCGTTGTTCGGCAGTCCCGAACTCATGGGGCCGGCCGGCACAAACACGCAGGGCAGATGGCCGAAGTGCAGCGCGCCGATCAGCAGGCCCGGCACGATCTTGTCGCAGATGCCCAGCAGCAGGGCGGCGTCGAAGACATCGTGGGACAGCGCTATCGCGGTGGACATCGCGATGTTGTCGCGCGAGAACAGGCTCAGCTCCATGCCGGGCTGGCCCTGGGTCACGCCGTCGCACATGGCGGGCACGCCGCCGGCCACCTGCACCGTGGCGCCACGCGCCAGGGCGGCAGCGCGGATCTGGGCCGGGTAGGCCTCGTAGGGCTGGTGGGCCGAGAGCATGTCGTTGTAGGCCGTGACCACGGCCAGATGCGGCGCCTTCTCGGCCACGATGCGCAGCTTTTCATTGGCCGGCAGGGCCGCCACGGCATGCGCCACATTGGCGCAGCCCATGCGCTCCACGCCCCGCGGGCGCGCTGCCATGCGCTCGATACCGGCCAGATAGCGCTCGCGGGTGGCCGCGCTGCGGGCGCGGATTCGCTCGGTGACATGGCTCAGGGTCTTGTTCATGCGATGGGTCGATGTAACTCGACGTTTTGAAAGCACGTAACCATATTACACGCTCTCACGGGGAAAAGCTGCCGCAAGCAGCGCATCACCGGGTACGAAGTGGTTACAAGCGTGCGCCGGCCACGCCCCACGATCCCGGGCCCGGTCCGGCCTGTGGCAGCATAGGGCCTCGATGTCAGCGCCCGACCGCTCCGATTCCTCGCTTCCCGCCATGGCCCCCACCGAGGAGGGCCTCGCCCCGGCCGGCTGGGCCCAGCGCAGTGCCGCCCTGCTCCAGGAACATCTGGCCCGCCTGCAGGGCCGCGATCTGCATCTCTTCGCCTATGGCTCCCTGATCTGGCGCCCGGAATTCGAGCACGACGGTCAGTGGCTGGCCCGGGTACAGGGCTTCCACCGGGCGCTGCGCATGCGCTCACGGGTCTACCGCGGCACGCCCGGGCGGCCCGGTCTGGTGCTGGCCCTGCTCTCCGGCGGTTGCTGCACCGGCCTGGTCTACCGCATCGCAGCCGCCCGGGCGCCCGAGGTGCTGCGCCAGGTCTGGGAGCGCGAGATGGTCAATGGGTCCTACCAGGCGCGCTGGCTCCGCTGCCACGCCCTGCCCGGCCAGGCCCCGCTGTCCGACAGCGCGCCCCTGGCCCTGGGCTTCACACTGTCACGCCGCAGCCCGCAATGCTCGGGCCTGCTCAGCGATGGCGAGGTGCTGGGCGTGCTGCGCCATGCCCACGGGCGCTACGGCAGCAGCCTGGAATATCTGGAGCGCACGGTGCTGAGCCTGCGCCAGCGCGGCATCTGCGACCGTGAACTGGAGCGACTCTATGGCCTGGCCCTGGGCCATGGCCTGTGCGCAGCGGCGGCGCCGGCACTGCGAGCCGGGGCCTGAGCCTGATCAGCCCCCGCCCGCGGCCCCCTGCCCCAGGGACAGGCCGCCGGCCTCGCCGCTGTGGTGGCGCAGGCGCTCCAGATCCTCGGCCGTGTCCAGATCCAGCAGCACGCCGGGATCATCCAACTCCAGGCCGTGCGAGGGATAGCGGGCCAGGATGCGGCGCGCGCCCTCATCCCCCTGCAGCCCCACCAGTTCGGAGAAGAGCTCGGCATTGAAGCCCACCGGGTGGCCGCGCTGACCGCGGTGCTGGGCATAGACCACCGGATGCTGGGCCAGGGCCTCGGCCACGGCCAGGATGCTGGCGGGCTTGAGCAGGGGCATATCGGCCGGCAGGATCAGCCAGCCCGGGGCGTCACCCGCCGCGGCCACGCCGGCCGCGATGGAGTAGCCCATGCCCACGGGTTCGAGCAGGCCGCGCGCATCGCGCTCGGGCAGCTCCACCACATCGCGGCTGGCCACCAGGCTGCGCACGGCGGGCGCCATGCGCGCGCTGCTCACCACCACCAGGGGCAGGCCCGTGGCCATGACGGTCTTGAGCGTGCGCGCCAAAACCGTGTCCGACCCCAGCGCCTGCTCCAGCTTGTGCCCTGTGCCACGAAAGCGCGTTCCGCGCCCGGCGGCCAGCACGACGATTACCGGTTGCCCATTCATCGTTCGCCGTGGTCCTTTGCTACTGCTTGTACTGCCCAACGTGAGGCTGCGACATCTGTCGGCTTGCCTCTTCTTCTGTAACACAAGCATGCCCAGCCCGGGTGGGCCTTGTCACTGGGGGGTTTACTTAAACGTTTTTAGGTATAAGCCTGGCACGGCGACTGCCGATAAGCGGCTCGCCGCAGACACACCACAGACACAGCACAGCCACAGGGAGACCCGCACATGATCGATCACACCGGCCTCGTCGTCAGCGATTTCGAGCGCAGCAAGCGTTTCTACAGCGAGGCGCTGGCCCCCATAGGCTATGCCAAGCTGGCGGAGTTTCCGGCCTCGATCACCGGCCACACCGATGTGGCGGGCTTTGGCGAGCCGCCCAAGCCCGACTTCTGGATCAGCCGCGGCACGCCCAACCAGCCGCCCATCCATATTGCCTTTCGCGTGGGCTCGCGCGCCCTGGTCGAGGCTTTCTACCAGGCCGCCCTGGCCGCGGGCGGCCGCGACAAAGGCGCACCGGGCCTGCGCCCGCACTATCACCCCCACTATTACGGCGCCTTCGTGCTGGACCCGGATGGCCACAATATCGAAGCCGTCTGCCACGAGCCCGGCTGAGCCTTGATCCAGGCCGCCTCCTCGGGCTTGCGCCCTCCTGCATACTGGCGGGCATGAGCAAATTATCCGATCTGCGCAAGAGCTACGAACAAGGCGAGCTCGTCGAGGAGCAGGTGGCCGGCCAGCCCCTGCAGCAGTTCAAGACCTGGCTGGACGAGGCCCTGGCGGCCGGCGTGCCCGAGCCCAATGCCATGACCCTGGCCACGGTGGGCCCCGAAGGCCGGCCCTCCACCCGCATCGTGCTGATCAAGGACATCGATGAGCGCGGCCTGGTCTGGTACACCAATTACGAGAGCCGCAAGGGCCGCGAGCTTGCTGCCCATCCCTTTGCCGCCCTGCAGTTCCACTGGGTGGAGATGGAGCGGGTGGTGCGCATCGAGGGCCGGGTGGAGCAGGTGGACGCGGCGCAGTCCGATGCCTACTTCCGTTCCCGGCCGCTGGACTCGCGCCTGGGCGCCTGGGCCTCGCCCCAGAGTCAGGTGATCAGCTCGCGCGCGGTGCTGGTGGCCAATGCCGCCAAGGCCGCCGCCCAGCATGGCCTGAACCCCGAGCGCCCGCCGCACTGGGGCGGCTACCGCCTGCTGCCGGAACGCTGGGAGTTCTGGCAGGGCCGCAAGTCCCGCCTGCACGACCGCCTGAGCTACAAGCTGCAGGCGGACGGCAGCTGGCTCAGGGAGCGCCTGGCCCCCTGAGCGCCGGGCGGCGCAGCCCTCAGAAGCGGACCTGCAGGCCCATCAGGGCCGAGCGCCTCGCCAGGGGCGAGAGATCGCGCAGCGTGGCCATGCTGGTGGCGCTGTAGGCGGTCTTGTTGCCCAGGTTGTCGAGCTTCAGATACCAGAGCGCGTCATAGCCGCCCAGGCGCAGCTGGCGGGCCAGGTTCAGGCGCAGCAGGCCGTAGCCGGCCGTGGGCGTGTCCAGGGCCGGCACCCGGTTCTGGCGCGCGGCCAGGCGCAGCTCCAGGCTGGCAGACCAGAGGCCGCCATCGTCCGCCGCCAGCGAGAGCGTGGCGCGGCGCGGCGCCAGGCGCGGCAGGGGCTCGCCCGTGGCGCGGTTGCTGCCGCGCACCGCATCGAAGCTGCCGCCCAGGGTCAGGCGCCAGGCACCGCTCCAGTCCATGCGTGGCAGGGTCTGGCGGGCTTCCAGCTCCAGGCCGTTCAGGCGGGCCGGCACGCCGGTGTAGCGGTACTCGGGCAGGGTCTCGCCCTGCTCGTTGCTGAAGCTGGCGCCGGTGGCATCCAGGGCGATGTAGTTGCGAAAGCGCGTCTGGTAGACATTGGCGCGCAGCAGGCTGCCGCCCTTCTGCCAGCGCAGGCCCAGGTCCAGGCCGCGGGCGCGTTCCAGGCCCAGGCTGGCATCGCCGCGCTCATAGGCGCCGGTGGCCACATGCACGCCATTGGCATAGAGCTCATAGAACATGGGCGCGCGCTGGGTGTCGCTGAGATTGGCCTGCAGGCTCAGGCCGGGGCTGAGGGCATAGCCGGCCGAGAGCGAGAGGCTGCGCGGCTTGAAGCTGCGCCGCCCGGCCTCGCCAAAGCGCGCCTCCTCGGCGCCCGGGGCATCGCCGTCCGACTCCACCCGCACCGATTCCTGGCGCAGACCGGCCGCCAGGGACAGCGGACCGCTGCGGTACTGCTCCAGCACGAAGAGCGCGGCCGAGCGGCTGCGCGTGCCGGGCACCAGGGCTTCCTCGCCCAGGGCCGAGAAGTCCGAGCGCTCCCACTGCAGGCCCACCACGCCACGCACCGGCCCCAGGGCCGCATGCTCGGCCTGCAGGCGCAGATCGCTGCCGCGGCTCTTGAAGGTCGTGCCCACCTCGCCCGTGCCCTCCACCTCCTGGTGCTCATAGCGCGAGCGGCTGGCCTGCCACTCGATGCGCGGGAACAGGCCGCCCGCATCGCGCCATTCACCGGCCGTGGCCAGGCGCTGGCGCTGCATGCGGATCTTCACATCCGGCTCCACGGTCACGCCGTAGTCATTGCGGTAGTCCTCCAGCGAAACGCCGGCAAAGCCCTGGGAGAACAGCAGGGAGCTGCCCAGGGCGCCGCCATGGCTGTCGCTGGCGGAGTTGCGCACCCGGCCGTCCGGCACGCGCAGATCATCGGCCTTGCGGCCGGAGACATCGGCATGCCAGGCCCAGGCGTTGCTGCCGCCGTCCAGGGTGACGGCGCCATTGCGCTCGGCCGCGGCGCCGCCCAGGCGCAGCTCGGCCGCGCCCGACAGGCCCTGAGCCGGCTCGCGCGGGATGCGCTTGTCCAGGGTGTTGACCACGCCGCCGATGGCATTGCCCCCGTACAGCAGCGAAGCCGCCCCGCGCAGCACCTCGATGCGATCCACCACCAGCGGGTCCACCGGCACCGCATGGTCATAGCTGAGGCTGGAGGCGTCGATGGACGCGCCGGAGTTGCTGAGCATGCGCACCCGGTCGCCGTCCAGGCCGCGCAGCACCGGACGGTTGGCATTCGGCCCGAAGTAGGTAGCGGCCACGCCGGGCAGGCCGTCCAGGCTCTCGCCCAGGGTGGCGCCGCGGCGCAGGGTCAGGGCATCACCGGAGAGCTGCAGGCTGGGCTGCACCGGCTCCTTCTCGCGCAACGGGTTGCCGGTGAGCAGCACGGGCTGCAGCTTCTCGGGCGCAGTGGAGTTCTGGGTGCTCTGAGCCACGGCAGGCAGGGCCAGGGCGGCGATGGCCAGGCTCAGCAGATGCGGCGCGAAGGCCGGGCGGGAATGGACGGGGGAGATCAGGAACTTCATGGCGGAAGGCTTTCGCAGGCAAAAGCGACGGGCCGGCTTCAGGGAGGAGCCAGCCGCAGATCGTTTGCGGACACAAGGGAGGGCGCGCGGCGGCGGGATGGCTCAGGCCATCCGCGCAAGGCGGCGCGTCAATCAGGCGTGAAGAGGCGAAAGCGCTCCGGGCGGGGCGCGGGCACTGCGCGCCCAGCGCGGGGCGGCATGCTGGGCGGCGCGCTCGGCGCGGCCCGGGATTTCGGCGCGATGCGCCGCCAGCAGCAGGGGCGCGGCCCGGGGCGGCGCGCCGTCATGGGCCTGGTGGTCCAGCTGCTGACAGTCCAGACCACCGGCGGCATGGCCCCAGTCATCGGAATGCGAATGGCCCTGCGACGCCGGGGCGCCCTGGGCATGGGCAATGCGGTGCCACTGGCCCAGGCCCTGCAGGCTCAGCAGCAGGCTCAGCACAAGCCACAGCGACCAGCGCCGCCAGGGCGCCAGGGCGTGGGAACTCATGCGGGGGCTGCGGGCCATGCCTGGGTCAGCAGGGTTCAGTTGGCGGCGACGGGCTGGGCCTCGGTCACGCGGTAGAAGAGGCCATAGGGGTCGTTGCTGAGCACGGCCATCTGGCCTTCCACCGTCACCGGCTCCAGGGTGTAGCGCACGGGGGTCTTGCTGCGCACCTCGATCAGGCCCTCGGGCCCGGCCGGCACGCAGAAGGAGCAGCTGGTGGGCACCGAGGAGAGCAGGAAGTGGCGCTGCTTGTCACCCGGCTCCAGCGGCATCATGAAGCCCTGGATCTTGACCGTCTTCTTGTCCAGGGCCTGCACGGCCGCCGGGAAGCTTGGCACCAGGCGCTTCTTCTCGGCCTTCACCGTCACCGAGGACAGCAGCGGCCAGGACAGCACGCCCTCGCGCTCCTCCAGCGGCTTGAAGGGGCTGCGCGGGTCGTGATAGCCGGGGCCCTGGCCCATGGCCGGGGCCTGGGCCGCAGCCGGCAGCGCCGCACCGACGAGCAGCGCCAGGGCCAGCCAGCCGGGGAAAGAAGTCTTCATGGTGGGCAGTTCAGTGTTCATGCTTCAAGCCACAGTATTTGCCGATGGCCAGACCCCGGCAGGCCGCGAGCAGGGCCTTCTGGCAGCGCTCCTCGCTCTCGCCGGACTCCAGGCAGCGCGCCGCCTCCTCATGCGCCTTGGACATGGCGCGGTGGCGGCCGATGTCCGCCTTCACATGCTCGCTCAGCGCTTTGGCGGCCGGGGCGGCTGCCGGGCTGGATTGTGCCTGTAGCGCGCCGGAGGCGCTCAGCGACAGGGCGATCAGCAGGGCTTGCAGGGAGAACTTCATGGCGGAACCTCGAGAGAAAACGATGAAAGCGGCGCTGGCAGCAGCGCCCTCAGTGCGGCGCCTGCAGCAGCTCCGTCACGTCCAGGCGGTAGGCACGCCAGGCCGGCCAGGCGCTGCTGAGCAGGGCCAGCAGCAGGGCCAGGGCCGGCACCAGCCACTCCCAGACGGAGAACCAGCTGCCCACCACCCGCAGCGACTGCTGCTGGGCCAGCACCCAGCCTAGCAAAGCTGTCAAGCCATGGCCCAGGGCCAGGCCGAGAACACAGGCCAGGCCGGCCAGCCAGACCGCCTCGGCCGCGATCAAGAGGCCCACTCGGCCCGGCGGCGCGCCCAGCATGCGCAGCATGGCCAGATCGCCCTGGCGCTCGCGCACCGCATGCAGCAGGGCCACGAAGACCGAGAGCCCGGCCGCCAGCAGCAGCACGGCGCCAAAGCCGCGCAGCACCTCGGTGCCCGCGCCCACCATGCGCAGCAGGCGCGCCGTCTCCAGCGCCGGGGCGGCGGCCTGCAGCCCGTCCTGGGCGTTCACCCAGCGCGGCAGGCTCACGGCCGCCAGCGGGCTGCGGTAGCGCAGCAGGGCCAGGGTGATCTCGCGCTCGGCCTCCAGGGCGCGGCGGTCGGACTCGTCCACCGCATGCATGTCTTCATGCACCTTCCAGACCGAGGCCAGATCGGTGAGCACCAGACGGTCCAGCACCGTGCCGCCCGGCGCCAGCACGCCCACCACCCGGTAGCGATGATCGCCATGCTCGTGGCCGCCCTCGCCCAGGCCATGGCTGCCGGCAAAGCTGTCGCCCAGGCGCAGGCCCGTGGCCCGCGCCACCTCGGCGCCCAGCACGGCCTCCAGCGGCTGGGTCCACCACCGCCCCTCGGCCAGACGCCCCTGATAGAGCGCGGGGTAGTCCGCCGTGGTGCCCACGATGCGAAAACCCTTGAGGCTGTCGCCCAGGGACAGGGGCACGGCGCTGGCCACCAAGGGCTGGGCCCGCAGCTCGTCCAGGGCGCTGAGCGGGATATTGCCGGTGGGCACGTCCAGGTGAAAGAGACCCGCCAGCATGATCTGCATGGGGCTGCCCTTGGCGCCCACCACCAGGTCCACGCCGGCCAGATCGCGGCGCACGCCGGCCTCGATCTGCTCGCTGACCAGGAGCACGAAACTCACCGCCGCCAGGCCCAGGCTCAGCAGCAGCAGATTGAGCCCGGCCACCAGGGGGCGGGCCCAGAGATAGCGCCAGGCCAGGGCCAGCATGCCGCCCCTCATGGCCGGCCTCCGCCGAGCTTGGGCAGTTGCAGGCTGGGCAGCTGGGTGCCCAGTCGCTCGGCCACCCGGCCGTCATGCGTGGCCAGCACCAGCACCGCGCCCTGCTCCGCCGCGGCCTGCTGCAGCAGGTCCAGGCTGGCGGCGGCGTTCTCGTCGTCCAGATTGGCCGTGGGTTCATCGGCCAGCAGCAGACGCGGGCGGCGCAGCAGGGCCCGCGCCAGGGCCACCCGCTGGGCCTGGCCCAGGCTGAGCTGGTGCGGCCGCCGCCCGGCCAGGGCTTGCAGATCCAGGCGCGCCAGCAGCTCGTCCACCCGCGCCGCCTCCACAGCCTGGCCGGCCGCCAGATAAGGCAGGCCCAGGTTGTCGCGCACGCTCAGGGCCGCGCTCAGATGCAGGCGCTGCGGCACAAAGCCCAGCTGCGCGCCGCGCCAGGCATCGCGCTGGCGGGCGTTCAGCGCCCCGAGCTCGGTGCCGGCCATGCGCACCGCGCCCGCGCTGGCGCTCAGCAGGCCGGCCATCAGGGCCAGGAGCGTGGACTTGCCGCTGCCCGAGGCGCCGCGCAGCAGCAGGCCCGGGGCCGTGCCCAGGGTGAGGTCGGGAAAGGCGATTTCCGGGCCTTGCGCATAGCGGTAGCGCAGCCCCTGCAGCTCGATCATCGATGCTCAGCCCGGCTCGGGCTCGCGAGCCAGGCGGCGGAAGGTGGCCAGGAACTTGTCCACCTTGGCCGCCACCACGAAGACGCAATAACCCTGCGCCGGGTTGCGGGCGTAGTAGTGCTGGTGATAGTCCTCGGCGCGGTGGTAGTTGCGCTCGGGCAGCAGCTCGGTCACGACGCGCCCGCCATGCGCCGTCTGGGCCTCGGCCAGCACCTCGCGGGCCACGGCCTCCTGGGCCGGGCTGTGGACGTAGATGCCGGAGCGGTACTGCGTGCCCACGTCCGCGCCCTGGCGGTTCAGCGTGGTGGGATCGTGTACCGCGAAGAACACCTCCAGCAGCTCGCGCAGGCTGACCTGCTCGGGGTCGAAGCGCACGCGCACCACCTCGGCATGGCCGGTCTGGCCGGTGCAGACCTGCTCATAGTTCGGTGCCGGGCTCTGGCCATTGCAATAGCCGGACTCGACGGCCAGCACGCCGCGCACGCGCTCGAACACCGCCTCGGTGCACCAGAAACAGCCCCCGCCCAGGGTGATGACATCACCCCGCAGGGCGTCGGAAGAATGTGGATTCATGCGCGCTGTCACTCTCGAAAACCGCTCGGCCGGCAGCATAGCCCAAGCCGGCGCGCTCAGCGCAGGCCCAGGGCCATATCCACCCGCGGCACCCAGGGCTTGGCCTCGGCGCCGGACTCGGTCTCATGCAGGCGCGGCGAGGCCAGAAAGAGCCGCGCATTGGGCACACCGCGGGCCAGCAGCGCGTCGCGCAGGCCCACGGCGCGCTGCAGGGCGAGCTGGCGCATGGCCTCGGCATCCGCCACCTGGGCGGCGGCCAGCAGGCTTTGCATCTGCTCGGGCGGCACATCCTTGAGCAGGCCCAGCAGATTGCGCGGGCGGCCCGGCAGATTGCTGGCCTGGTAGACCTGGCGCAGCAGGCGCAGGCGTTCGGTCTCGCTCAGCGGCGGCAGCGGGGCCTCGGCGCCCTCCCCGGCCGCGGCCTGGGCGCCGCGTCCGCTGCTGAGCTGCTGGCGGCGCAGCTCGCGCCGCCGCTCGGCCTGGATCAGGGCTTCGACCTGGGCGGCCTGCAGCGCGGCCTTCTCGGCCTGGGGATCGGCCCAGCCGGTGAGGGTAAGGTTCAGGGCCGGGCGCTCGCTCAGGGCCTTGGCCACCTTGTCGAGCTGGGTCTGCAGGTCGGCGGCGGGCTGGGTGCTGGCCGGCGCGAAGGCAACCTGGCTCATGTCCGCCCCGCCTCCGCCGGTGAGCAGGGAGAACGGCGCCGTCAGGGCCTTGCCCAGCAGATTGATGATCACCTTGAGGATGAGCCCGCCCACGCTGAACTGCGGGTCATTGAGCGAGCCGCTGACGGGCAGGTTCACATCGATCACGCCCTGGCTGTCCTTGAGCAGGGCCACGGCCAGCAGCACAGGCAGCTTGGTGGCATCCGGGCTGTCGATCTTCTCGCCGAAGCTCAGCTGATTGAGCACCACCTGGTTGTCGGCCTGCAGGCGACCGTCGGCATCGATGCGGTAATGCACCTGGGTGGAGAGCTTGCCGCGCTCGATGGCGTAGCCGGCGTACTTGCCGGCATAGGGCGAGAACGGCGCCAGCTCGATATCGGTGGCCGCGGCCCGGATGTCCATCTGCGGCGGCGAGCCGGGGCGCAGCTGGCCACTGATGTCCAGCAGGCCGGTACCGGCCACCTTGCCCTTGAGCGCCAGCGGTGCCAGCTGGGCCTGGGCGCTGTCCACGCTGCCCAGCGTGCCCTGCAGCTCGCTGAGCTTGGCGCTGTAACTGGGGCGTATGAAACGGTCGTTGAAGTCCACATTGCCATTGGCCAGCTGCAGCTCGCCCAGGCGGAACTGCAGGGCCGGGCCGGAGGCGGCCTGAGCCGGCGCCGACGCGGCCTGGGCCGCTGCTTGGGCTTGGGCCTGGGCCTCGCGCGGCCCCAGATCGCGCAGATTGAAGCGCCCCTGCTCGTCGACGATGAGGCGGGCGAAGAAGTCGTTCAGCGCGGCCTTCTGCACCTCCAGACGCGGCGCCTTCTCGGGCGCCAGCTCGGCACGCAGGCCGGCCAGGCTCAGGGCCTGCCAGCTCAGCAGCTCCTCGCCCACCTCGCGACGACCTTCGCGCTCGCGGGTCTGCATGAGGCGCAGATCGGCCAGCAGCAGATCACCGCGCGCCTGCGCTTGCAGGCCCTGTGCGGCCTGGCTGAGATTCAACTCGCCCCGGAACCCCGCTTCGGCCCGGCGCAGATGCAGGCCGAGGCGCCGGTCCAGATAGGGGTCGGCCGCCTGCAGGGGCAGGCGCTCGGCACGCAGGCTGCCGCTCAGGGCCAGGGGCGCCAGACCCAGCTGGCCCTGGAACTGCAGGCTGCCCAGGGGATTGCTGCCACGTGCGCCGCTGGCAAAGCGGCGGCTGGCCGCGGCAGGCCGGCCCAGCTGCAGACTGAGCTGCAGGGCGGCCCGGTCCTTGGCGCCGGCCGGATAGGCCAGGTTCTGCAGCTTCAGGCGCAGCTGTTCGGCCACCAGCTGATAGGGGGCATCGTCGGCCTCGCCCTCGCGGCGATTCAGGGCCTGCACCGAGGCATCGCTGAGGCTGAGTCCGCCCTGCTCCACCGTCAGGCCGGCCAGGCGCAGCGACCAGTCCGGGCTGCCCGCAGCGGCCGCGGCCGGCTCACTCGCCTTGGGCGCCACCGGCAGCGGCAGCAGCAGGCGGCCATCGGCCGCACGTCGCAGCTGCAGGCGCGGCTCGCGCAGGTTCAGCTGGCCCAGCTGCAGCTGGCGCTTGTCCAGGGCCAGAGAGGCCTCGTCCAGGCTCAGGCTGGCCAGACTGGCCAGGGGCTCGCGCCGCCCGCCCGGGCCCATCTGCTGCAGCTGCAGCTGATCCAGGCGCAGGGCCTGCAAACCGGCCTGCAGCCGGTTTTCGGCCTGCGCCGCCAGAGGCTCGGCAAGCTTGAGGCTGGCCTTGCCCGCCAGGCGCCCTTGCAGGACCAGGGGCAGCTCGGCCTGCAGATAGGGGGACAACCAGGCCAGGGCCAGGTCTTGCCAGCCGGCTTCCAGCGTCAGGGCCTCGGCGCTGAGCTGGCCCTGCGCGTTCAGGCTGGCGCTGGGGCCCGCAGCCTTGCCGCCGCCCTGCAGGCTGGCCTGCAGCTGCAGCGCCGCCTGGCCTTGCAGCGGCCAGCTGAGCTGCTTGATCTCCAGGCCCAGGGGCTGCAGGCGCAGGGCGGCGCCAACGCGCTGGTCCTGCCAGTCCAGCCCCGCATCCTCAAGACTCAGGCTTGCCAGACTCAGACGCCAGGCTGGCGCGTTCTTGGAACTGGCGGCGGCGGTGGCGCCCGGCGCCGGCGCCGGCGCGTCGAAAGCGGGCAGCCCCAGGCGGCCGGCCGCATCGCGCTGCAGCTGCAGGCGCGGGCCCACCCAGCGCAGGCTGTCGATCTGCAGCTCGCGCTTGAGCGGCTGCAGGCTCTTGAGTTCCAGGCTCAGCTCACGCCAGGCCAGCCAGTCGGCCTGCGCTCCGCGGGCCAGCACCGCATCCAGCAGGCTCAGATGACCGCCCAGGCTCAGCTCCGGGGGCTTGCCGGGCGCCTGGGCAAAACTCAGGCGCAGATCGGCCTGGAGCCGGCCTTGCAGGGGCTTGAGCGGCAGTGCCGTCGGCCAATAGGCCAGGTAGGGCTGCAAGTCCAGGTCCTGCAGCTTGAGCTCCAGCGCGGCTTCCCGCCGCTCGGCAAAGGGCAGCGCATCACCGCCCAGATCGAAAGTCTTGCCATTGAGCCGACCGGCCAGGCGCGGCTGCACATGCGTCGCCACATGGCTGTCCAGGGCCGAGAGAAAGGGCAGATCCAGCTGCAGCGCCTCCAGCTTGTGCTGACGCTGATAGGGGCGGTCATCCAGCCAGACCTGCCCCTCGGACAGGCGCAGGTTGTAGAGCGCGAAATCCGGCGTTTCGGCGCTCTCGGGCTTGGCGGCGGCACGCGGCTGGCTCAGGTGCTGGATCAGATCGTCGATGTCATAGCGCCCCTCGGCAAGCCGGCTCAGGCGCAGCAGGGGCCGCTGCACGCTCAAGGACTCCAGCACCAGGCTGCGGTGCCAGAGTGAGCGCAGGGACAGGGCGGCATCGATCTCGCCCACCTCCAGCAGCGCGGGCTCCGCGGGGCTGGCACCCGCGATGCGCAGGCCCTGCAGCACCAGCGCGAGGCGCCAGGGCTGCAGACGCACCGTCTCCACGCTGACCGGACGACCCAGGGCCTGGCTGGCCAGCTGCATGCCGCTGCCCGCCACCCAACGCGGCAGCAACCACATGGCCAGCAGCACAAGCAGCAGGAGGGTGCCCAGGCCCGCCAGAAGGCGGCGCAGCCAGGGGCGGCCGGAAATGAGTGAGGCCAGAGGCATGGGCGAAGGCAGGCAATGCAACAGCGTCCGATTATCCTGTGCCCGCTTCGGGGCGACACTGCTGCCGCCCTCCCCCCTCCCGCCATGCACGACCTGCTTCATCCCCTGCTCGAGTTCAAGCCTTTTCTGCTGGCCCTGCTGCAGCCCCCCACGCCCCTGCTTCTGCTGACGCTGCTTGGAGGCGGCCTGCTGCGGCCCAGTCCCTGGCTGGGCCGCCTGCTGCTGGGCTCGGGCGTGCTGGGGCTGTGGTTTGCCTTCACCGAGATAGGCGCTGATGGCCTGCAGCGCCTGCTGCTGGAACCGCATCCAGCCCTGGACGCCCAGGCCGTGGAGCGCCTGCGCGCGCAACCCATGAGCACGGCGGTGCTGGTGCTGGGCGGTGGCGCCTTGCGCGAGCTGCCCGAGTACGGCGGCCCCAGTCTCAAGCCCCTGAGCCTGGAGCGCCTGCGCTATGGCGTCTGGCTTTCCAGGCGCGGCGACTGGCCGCTGGGCTTCAGCGGCGGGCCCGCCGGAGAATTGCGCGGCAGCGGCGCCAGCGAGGCCTCGCTGGCCCAGCAGAGCGCCAGCCAGGAGTTCATGCAGCCGCTGCGCTGGGCGGAGGATCGCTCCCTGGACACGCGGGCCAATGCCCGGCTGAGCCTGCCCCTGCTGCGTGCCGATGGCGTGCGGCGCGTGCTGCTGGTGACGCATGATCAGCACATGACCCGGGCCTTGCGGGCCTTCCGCGAGGTCGGCGCCGAGCAGGGCCTGGAGATCATTCCGGCCCCGCTGGGCCTGCGTCCGGGCACCGCCTACAGCCTGGCCGACTGGTTCCCGTCGAGCGACGCGATACGCAAGACGCGCTATGTGGTCTACGAATGGCTGGGCCTGCTGGGCGGGCGCTGACCGCACAACACGGGCCGCAGGCCTCAAACCGCTTTTCAGACCCCGGAAATAGAAACCCCTCCCGAGCCAGAGACTGGGAGGGGCTGGTGGCTGACGCCACCGCTTGGGGCTCCACAGCCATTTGCTGCGGGGCTCCTGGCGCGCAGAGACTGCGCCAGCGTGTTGACCTGCGTTGCAGGCCTCTCAACAGTAGGCGCGCGCGCCGGGCGCTTCAAGCCTCGGCAAACCCTAGTTGAAACCAGGCGTCAGCCAAAGAGCTGCCGGTACAGATCCTCGGTGCGGGCGGTGACCTCGGGCGTCATGGTGATGGTGCGCCCCCATTCACGCGGGGTTTCGCCGGGCCATTTGTTGGTGGCATCCAAGCCCATCTTGCCGCCCAGGCCGCTGACCGGTGAGGCGAAGTCCAGATAGTCGATGGGCGTGTTTTCCACCAAGGTGGTGTCGCGCACCGGGTCCATGCGGGTGGTGATGGCCCAGACCACTTCCTTCCAGTCCCGGATGTTCACGTCTTCGTCCACCACCACGATGAACTTGGTGTACATGAACTGACGCAGGAAACTCCACAGACCGAACATCAGGCGCTTGGCGTGCCCGGGATAGGCCTTCTTGATGGAGATCACCGCCATGCGGTAGCTGCAGCCCTCGGGCGGCAGGTAGAAGTCAACGATCTCGCTGAACTGCTTCTGCAGAATGGGCACGAAGACCTCGTTGAGCGCCTCGCCCAGAATGGCGGGCTCATCGGGCGGCTTGCCGGTGTAGGTGCTGTGATAGATCGGGTCGCGGCGCTGGGTCAGGCGGCAGACCTCGAAGACCGGGAACCAGTCCTGCTCGTTGTAGTAACCCGTGTGATCGCCATACGGGCCTTCCAGGGCGTGCAGATAGCCGCCCTTCTCCTTGAGCGGCACGCCGTCCTCGCTCAGCCCCTCGAAGCCCGGCGCGGCCACCGGGATATGGCCTTCCAGCACGATTTCGGCGCTGGCGGGCACCTGCAGCCGCTGATCGGCCTCGCCCACGCCGGTGTCCACCACCTCGGTGCGCGAGCCGCGCAGCAGGCCGGCGAACTGGTACTCGGAGAGCGAGTCCGGCACCGGGGTCACCGCGCCCAGGATGGTGGCCGGATCGGCCCCCAGGGCCACGGCAATCGGGAAATTCTGGCCCGGATTGGCCAGGGCGAACTCACGGAAGTCCAGGGCGCCGCCCCGGTGCGCCAGCCAGCGCATGATGAGCTGGCGCCGGCCGATCAGTTGCTGGCGGTAGATGCCCAGGTTCTGGCGTCGGCGCGGCTGGGCCACGGATTGCGGCCCGCGGGTCACCACCAGGCCCCAGGTGATCAGCGGGCCGGCATCGCCCGGCCAGCAGGTCTGGATGGGCAGACGCTTCAGGTCCACCTCGCTGCCCGCCATCACCTCCTGCTGGCAGGCGGCCTCGCGCACCCGGCTGGGCTTCATGTCCCACAGGGCCTTGGCCATCTGCAGCAGGCGGCCGGCGTCCTTGAGGCCGCGGGGCGGCTCGGGCTCCTTGAGACTGGCCAGGACCCGGCCCACATCACGCAGCTCCTCCAGGTTCTGGGCGCCCATGCCCAGGGCCACGCGACGCGTGGTGCCGAAGAGATTGGTCAGGGCGGGCGTCTGGTAGCCGGTGGGCTTCTCGAACAGCAGAGCCGGTCCGCCGGCGCGCAAAACGCGGTCGCTGAGGGCGGTCACCTCAAGTAGGGGGGATACCGGCGTGGCAATGCGCCGCAGCTCTCCCATCCCCTCTAATCCGTGGAGAAAGTCGCGAAGATCTCGGTACTTCATAACTGAAAGTAATTTTGAATCAAGGCCATAAGCTTGACGGGTTATTTTTGACCCTTAGAATCCCGCCTGCCCTGAACCTTCAGGGTTAACCCGCGCCTCGCCTTGGGACGGCGAAGCGCCCCGCTGCCGATGGACCCGGCCCGGGTCTTGCTGAGCCTTGATGCTCGACAAGCCCCGAGATTTGCCGGCCCATTATCACTGCCACACCTGCAGGACTCGCCCGATGAGGACGAGCCCCGGCGGGCTGGCGGAGAAGAAAGGAGTCGCATGACAGCGCGTCGCAATGTCTTATCCCTCGCCCGCAGCGCCGCCGCGGCCGGAACCTTGTTTGTCAAGGACATCGGTCAAGGCCTGCTGGTGGTCAGCCACAACACCCTGGCCCTGCTGGGTCTGGCCGTGGTGGCTGTTTTGCTGATGTTCAGCAGCCAGGCGGATCTCCGCCACAAGCTCGAAACCGAAGCCTTTGGCTGGCTCAATGCCCGCCAGGAGGCCCGTGTCGAAGCCTCGGGCAACACCCTGATGGGTCTGTCCGAGCCTGAAGCCCTGACGCGCGCCACCGCGGCCGACCCCAAGGAGCTGACCCGCCAGCAGGCCGCCGTGGCCATGTGGCTGTCGCGCCGCTACAAGGTGGCGCCCGAGCCGGTCAGCCGCCTGGTGCAGGAGGCCTGGACCGTGGGTCAGCGTGCCCGCGTGGAACCCACCCTGATCCTGGCCATCATGGCCATCGAGTCGGGCTTCAACCCCTTCGCGCAGAGCGCTGTGGGCGCCCAGGGCCTGATGCAGGTCATGACCCGGGTGCACGACGACAAGTACGAGGCCTTCGGCGGCAATCTCGCAGCCTTCGATCCCATCACCAATCTGCGGGTCGGTGTGCAGGTGCTGAAAGAATGCATCCAGCGCGCCGGCAGTCTGGAAGAAGGCCTGCGCTACTACGTGGGCGCCGCCAATCTGCCCGACGATGCCGGTTATGCCGGCCGCGTGCTGGCCGAGCACGAGCAGATGAAGTCCCTGATCGCCGGTCGGGGCTACACCCCTGCCCCGCGCAGCGAGCGGGAGGCTACCGCCGGTACCGGCAAACCGGCGGCCAAGCAGGAGCAGCTGGCTCTGCTGGACTGAGGCTCGCCCGCTTCATTTTTCACACCCGAACAAGGCCCTGGTGTCCGCTACACTGGGGCCTTCGCGCAACTGGCGATCAAGGCTGCTGACGGCATCAACCGGCTGGCGGCCCGAGGTGGTGGACCACCGGGGAGCGCGAACGGTTCAGGGCCCAGGCCCGACCGTCATCAGCCGTTCGCCTGGGCAGCCCTGCAAGCCGTTGCGCGCGTCGCCGCGGCTCGTTCCGGGCCCAACCCTCATCATGAACCACCACCATCATGTTTGATCGCAGCCAATCGACCCTCGCCAACGTCGACCCCGAACTGTGGGCCGCCGTCCAGAACGAAAACCGTCGCCAGGAAGATCACATCGAGCTGATCGCCTCGGAGAACTACACCTCGCCGGCCGTGATGCAGGCGCAGGGCAGCCAGCTGACCAACAAGTACGCCGAGGGCTATCCCGGCAAGCGCTACTACGGCGGCTGCGAGTATGTGGACGTGGTGGAGCAGCTGGCGATTGACCGCCTCAAGCAGCTCTACGGCGCCAACTTCGCCAATGTGCAGCCCAACTCGGGCTCGCAGGCCAATCAGGGCGTGTTCTTCGCCCTGCTGCAGCCGGGCGACACCATCATGGGCATGAGCCTGGCCGAAGGCGGCCACCTGACCCATGGCATGGCCCTGAACATGAGCGGCAAGTGGTTCAACGTCATCTCCTACGGCCTGAACGCCAAGGAAGAGATCGACTACGAAGCCATGGAAGCCCTGGCCCGCGAGAAGAAGCCCAAGCTCATCATCGCCGGCGCCTCAGCCTACAGCCTGCGCATCGATTTCGAGCGCTTCGGCAAGATTGCCAAGGAAATCGGTGCCTACTTCATGGTGGACATGGCCCACTACGCCGGCCTGATCGCCGCGGGCGTCTACCCCAACCCGGTGCCACACGCCGATGTGGTGACCTCCACCACCCACAAGAGCCTGCGCGGCCCGCGTGGCGGCATCATCCTGTGCAATGACGAAGCCATTGCCAAGAAGATCAACTCGGCCATCTTCCCCGGCATCCAGGGCGGCCCGCTGATGCACGTCATCGCCGGCAAGGCCGTGGCCTTCAAGGAAGCCCTGAGCCCCGAGTTCAAGGCCTACCAGGAACAGGTGGTCAAGAACGCCAAGGTGCTGGCCGACACCCTGATCGAGCGCGGCCTGCGCATCGTCTCGGGCGGCACCGAGAGCCACGTCATGCTGGTGGACCTGCGCCCCAAGAACCTGACCGGCAAGGAAGCCGAGGCCATCCTGGGCGCCGCCCACATGACCTGCAACAAAAACGGCATCCCCAACGACCCGCAAAAGCCCATGGTCACCAGCGGCATCCGCCTGGGTACGCCGGCCATGACCACGCGCGGTTTCAAGGAAGAGCAGGTGCGCATCACCGCCCACCTGATCGCCGACGTGCTGGACAAGCCGCATGACGAAGCCAATCTGGCCGCCGTGCGCGAGAAGGTCGCCGCCCTGACGCGCGACTTCCCGGTCTACCGCTGAAGCCCGCCCGCCGCCGATGCGCTGCCCCTTCTGCAATCACGGTGAAACCCAGGTCGTCGAGACCCGGGAATCGGACGAGGGCGATGTGGTGCGGCGCCGGCGGCGCTGCCAGGCCTGCGACAAGCGTTTCACCACCTACGAGCGGGCCGAAATCGCCCTGCCCGTGGTGGTCAAAAAGGACGGCTCGCGGGCCGACTTCGATCCGTCCAAGCTGCGCGCCTCCATGCAGCTGGCCTTGCGCAAGCGGCCGGTCAGCATCGAGCAGATCGACGCGGCCCTGGAACGCATCCAGGAAAAGCTGCTGACCAGTGGCGCCCGCGAGCTGCCTTCCACCAAGCTCGGCGAGCTGGTGATGCGCGAACTCAAGAAGATCGACAAGGTGGCCTATGTGCGCTTTGCCTCGGTCTACCGCAGCTTCGAAGACGTGGACGAGTTCCGCCAACTGATCCGCGATATCTGAGCACACCCGGGGGAGGGATCATCCCCCACCGCTCCCCCTTCGGCAGGACAGAAAGCCCCGCGCGCCCGGCCTAGATTGCTCTGAGCAATCTCTCCAGCTGCCACGGCGGAGGCCTCATGTGTCCCAAGCTCTTCAGTGTCCGTCCACAGATGTCCGCACAGCGCGGCGTCAGCCTGATCGAGGGCTGCATGGCCTGCGTGGCCCTGGGCATTCTGTTGGCGGCGGCACTGCCACAGCTGCGCCAGATCCAGCAGCGCCAGCGTCTGCAAGGCATTGCCCAGACCCTGTTCACCGACCTCCAGGAGGCCCGCAGCCTGGCTGTGCTGGGCGCCGGCGCCGTGCATCTGCGCTTCAGCCAACACCCGCAGGGCAGCTGCTATGTGGTGCACAGCGGCAAGGCGGGTGACTGCGCCTGCTCGGACCAGGGTCAGGCCCTGTGCCTGCAGGGCACCGAGCCCATCAAGTTGCAATGGTTGCCATCAGGGCGCGGCTTCGACAGCCTGCGCGCCAATGTGCCGCAGATGAGCTTTCAGCCCCGCCAGGGCAGCGTGACCTCCACCGGCAGCATCGACATCGTCGGACCGGACCGGCAAAGCATCCGCCATATCGTCAGCATCGCAGGCCGGGTACGAAGCTGCGCCCCCGCCGCTCCTGTGGGTCGCCTGCCTCCTTGTTAACCCTGCCCCCTTGAACAAGGGAGCCAGCGACCAACGGCCACAGTCCGACGACCAACGGCGGGCAAGATGTGAAATACCTCACGCCCACTCCCCACAATCCCAGCATGCCGGTACTGCGACCATCTCTGCCAGCGTCTCCCGTGTCGCGCGCGCTTGGAGCGCGTGGCTTCACGCTGGTGGAAATCATGCTGGCGCTTGTCGTGATGGGTGTGCTGGCGGCCGTGGCCCTGCCGGCCTACCAGCAGGCGGTGCAGAAGAGCCGACGCTCCGATGCCATCGCCATGCTCACGGCGGTGCAGCAGGCGCAGGAGCGCTGGCGCGCCAATCGCACCGGCTACGCCGCCAACCTCAGCGATCTGGGTTTCAGCAGCGGCCAATCGCCCAAGGGCTACTACGAGATTGCGCTGAGCAATGTCGCCATGAGCACCTACACCGTGACCGCCACCCCCATCTCCAGCGGAGCCCAGGCCAAGGACAGCGTCTGCGCCAAGCTGGGCATTGCCGTCAGCGGTGGACAGGTCAGCTACACCAGTGCCGACTCGGCCAGCCAGGCGACGTCGAGCAAGTGCTGGGCACAGTGATGAAGCCGCGTTGCAAGGTCAGCATCCCGGTCCGGCACCAGCTTGGCCGCGGGCTGACCCTGATCGAGCTGATGGTCACGGTCGGCGTCCTGGGCATCGTGCTGGCGGTTGCTGCGCCCTCCCTGGCCGATTTCATGAACAAGCGCCGGGTGCGCCTTGTGGCCGACGAACTCAGCACCCTGATGGTCTACGCCCGCTCCGAGGCCGGCCTGCGCAACCGCCGCGTCAATGTCTTCTTCAGCAGCGGCGGCTCGCAAAGCTGCTACACGATTGCCGAGTTCAGCGCCCTGGGGCGCTGTGATTGCAGCAGCACGCCGATCTGCACCGGCGGCTTTCTGCAACTCAAGACGGTGTCCATTCCCGCGCTCACCGGGGTCAGCCTCACACCATCGGAAGACCTCCGCTACGACACGGGCCGTGAGGGCGTGGTGGGCTATGCCCTGGCCTTCATGGTGCCCACGCTGCAGACCGCGCCCGGCAATGTGATGGTGCAGATCAGCGGTGGCCGCGGCTATCAGTTGCGCATGCAGCTCACGCCGCTGGGACGGCCCACCCTGTGCACCCCCAACGGCTCCTACAGCGATGTTCCCCGCTGCGCGGCGCCCTCGACGGAAAGCTGAGCCATGGTCCGGCGCCAGTCAGCAGCCTCAGCCCCCCGCAGACGCCAAGGCGGTCTGAGCCTGGTCGAGCTGATGGTGGGCATCACGGTGGGCATGATCATCGTGGCCGGTGCCTCCATGATGATGGTCAATCAGATCGACGAGCATCGCCGCCTCACGCTGGAGACCCAGATCCAGCAGGATCTGCGCGCCGCCGCCGATCTGATGCTGCGCGACCTGCGTCGCTCCGGCTTCCGGGCGCAGGCCTTCCAGTCGGTCTGGGCGCCGGGCCAGGCCGTGACGGCCAATCCCTATCCGCTGGCCCTGCAAGTGTCGGCGGATGGTCAGCAGGTGCTCTACAGCTACACCTCGGCGCTGGATGCCAAGAACGCCTCCAAGGAGAACAACCAGGTCGATCCCAACGAGGTCTTTGGCTACCGCCTGCGGCAGGGCGTCCTGCAGTTCAATCTGGGCGGCACCTGGCAGCCCCTGACCGACCCCAACACCCTGGAGGTGACGGTGTTCCAGGTCACGCCCAGGGTCCAGACCATCGCGCTCTCGGAGTTCTGCCTCGTGCCCTGCCCGACGCCGGCCAACTGCTTGCAGCAGCAGGTGCTCGACATTTCCTTGCGCCTGGAGGGCCGCGCCCGGCATGACCGGCAGAACGTGGTTCGCAGCATCAACGTCAGCACCCGCCTGCGCAACGATGCGGTTTTCGGCGCCTGCCCTGCCACATGATGCACCAGCCCCCACAGCGTCGGCCCCGGACGCGCGAGCAAGGAGCCAGCACCCTGGTGCTGGTGATGGTGCTGTTCTTCGTGATGGCCATGGTGGCGGCCTTCTCCAACCGCAATCTGGTCTTCGAGCAGCGTATCGGCAGCAACTACTACCGTGCCGCCCTGGCTCAGGAGGCCGCCGAGGCCGGGGCCGAGTGGGTGCTGGGCGCGCTCAACGGCGATCTGATCGATGCTGCTTGTCAGCCGGCGGCCGCGGGCCAGCGCTTTCGCGATATCCACCTGGGCATTGCCGCCGACCGCAGCATCAGCCGCAAGATCCTGAATGTGAACTGGGAGGTCGCGGCCTGCGCCCGCAACGGCGGCCAGGGCTGGCAATGCGACTGCCCCGCCAATGGCGCCGTGACCCTGGTGCCCGCCGCCGACCCGAATGCCCAGATCCGCCCCATGTTCGGCACCCGCTTTGCCGTCTCGCCACGACCTGGTGTGGTGCGCATCACGGTGCAGGGCTGCACCGACCTGCTGGCCAACTGCCGCAACCTAGCACGCGCCGCCACCAACAACCTCGCGCAGGACACCCTGCAGTTCGACGCAGCCCTCGTCAGCGCGCTGAAGACCCCTCCTGCCAGCCCCCTCACCGTGCGCGGCACGGTGGATCTGGGCAATGTGGGTCTGGGCCTGCACAACACCCATCCCGAGTCCGGCGGCCTGCTGATGCAGACCGGACAGGCCGAGTACCGCGGCTCGCTGGACCGTTCCAGCAGCACGCCGGGCACGCCCGCCGGCAGCGCCCTGATCCGGGATGACGCCAGCCTGCGACGCGGTACGGCGGACGATATGTTCCGCCTCTTCTTCGGCATGGCGCCCCAGACCTACCGCCAGCAGGCGGCGATGCGCGAGCTGCGTTGCGGCAACAGCGACTGCTCAGCCGCACTGAGCCAGGCGATTGCAGCGGGCGCCGATCTGGTCTGGGTGGAAGGCCCCGCCAGCCTCAGCAGCAATGTGCAGCTGGGCAGCGCCACCCGCCCCGTGGTGTTGGTGGTCAATGGCGCCCTGCAGCTGCAGGGGCCCATGCTGCTCAACGGCCTGGTCTATGTGCGTGGCGATGTCAGCTGGACCAACGGCAGCGGCCAGCCCGCCCGCCTGATCGGCGCCCTGCTCAGCGAGGGCGATATGGTGGCCAGCGGCACGGTGGATATCGCCTACGACGCCAGCACCCTGAGCACGATCAGCAATCAGCGCGGCAGTTTTGTGCGGGTGCCGGGCAGCTGGATGGATGCCACGCAATGAAGACCAGCACGCTCATCCTCCCGCAGCGTGGCGTGACCCTGATCGAGGCCCTGGTCTCGCTGCTGGTCATGGCCTTTGGCATGGTGGCCCTGATTGGCCTGCAAGGCACCATGCGCAACAGCGCCGACCTGGCCCGACAGCGCACCGAGGCCGTGCGCCTGGCCCAGCAGGAGATGGAAACCCTGAGGGCCTACTCGCTGCTGCAGGCCTCCGGTAATGCCGAGGATCAAAGCCGCGCCTATGCCCAGATCGTCTCCGAGCCCACGCGCACGGATGCCGGCGATGAGATCGGCAACGCCAGCTATAACCTCACCCGCACCGTGAACCCCACGGCCGACGGGCTGGGTGTCGCGGTCGCCGTGCAGGTGGTCTGGCAGGACCGTTTCGGCCAGCAGCAGCAGATCCAGCTGGACAGCGTGATCAGCCGCAGCGATCCACGCCTGGCCGGTGCACTCTCTGTTCCGCCCGACGGCACGCCGCTGCGCCGCCCGGCTGATCGCCACCCCACCATCCCGCCCGAAGCCAGGAATCTGGGCGACGGCCGCAGCCTGCTCAAGCCCCCGGCCCTGGCCAGCGGCGTGGCCTGGATCTTCGACAACAAGAGCGGCCTGATCATCCAGCTCTGCAGCGGCCTGTCGGCCTCCGCCACCACCGAGACCCTCAGCCAGGCCGATATCGAAGCCCAGTGCAGCGGCAGCGTCAACGCCATGCTGCTGGCCGGCCATGTGCGCTTCTCCACCGGCGAGGCCCCCGACCCCGAGCTGCCCCTGAGCCCCGCCCTGCCCCTGAATCTGGGCCTGGTGGCCGTCAGCGACAAGCTGCCCGCCCCCATCTACGAGTGCTTCGACAACGCGCCGCCCGCCGCCGACCCGACCCGCACCCAGGGCGTGCGCTATTACTGCATCGTCTACCCCAACGTCGGGCGCACGCCGCCGAGCTGGGACGGACGACTCAACATCCTGGATCTAGCGCTCAGCGGGCCCAGCGCCTACCGCGTCTGCCGCTACAGCGCCGATTACAACGCCGACAAGAGCCTCGGCAATGCCGAACACCCGCTGAACTATCTCAAGGTCGAGGGCTCGCTTGTGCAGCAAAACTTCCTGGTGGTGGCCGGCTCGCGCCGCTGCCCGGCCGGCTACCCGCTGGATCCGAGCCAGGGGCATTTCTTCAACAGCGCCACCGTCGAGCATCAGCCCGATCCTCAGTAAGCAGGCGGCTGAGCGCGGCTAGACTGCCGCCATGACCGCTGTCGAAGACTCATTCAGCGCCGCCGACGAAGCGGCCATGCGCCAGGCCCTGGGCCTGGCCGAACAGGCCATCGGCCTGAGCGACCCCAATCCCCGCGTCGGTTGCGTGATCCTGGCCCCCGACGGCCGATTGCTGGGTGCCGGCCATACCCAGGCCGCGGGCCAGGCCCATGCCGAGGTCATGGCCCTGCGTGACGCGCAGGCGCGCGGCGAGGATGTGCGCGGTGCCACCGCCTACGTCACCCTGGAGCCCTGTTCCCATCACGGCCGCACCCCTCCCTGCTGCGACGCCCTGATCGCAGCCGGCCTGGGGCGGGTGGTGGCGGCCCTGGGCGACCCCAACCCCCAGGTGGCAGGCCAGGGCATGGCGCGCCTGCAGGCCGCCGGCATTCGCACCGGCCTGGGCCTGCTGGCCGTGCCGGCGCGCGAGCTCAATATCGGCTTCTTCTCGCGCATGCTGCGTGCTCAGCCCTTTGTGCGCATGAAGATCGCGGCCTCGCTGGACGGCCGCACCGCCCTGCCGGACGGCCGCAGCCAGTGGATCACGGCCGAGCCTGCCCGGCGCGACGGCCATGCGTGGCGGCGCCGCGCGGGGGCCTTGCTCACGGGCATCGGCACGGTGCGCGAGGATGATCCACGCCTGGACGTGCGTCTGGTGGAAACGCCACGCCAGCCCCTGCGCGTGATCGTGGACTCGCGCCTGGAGACCCCGCCGGCGGCGCGCATCCTTCAGCCGCCCGGCCAGGTCCTGATTTTTGCCGCCCAGGACTCGCCCGAACGCGCAGCCGCTCTGCGGGCGACCGGCGCAGAGATCGTGCTGCTGCCCGATGCGCAGGGCAAGGTCGATCTGGCCGCCCTGATGCGTGAGCTGGGCGCGCGCGGCATCAACGAGCTGCATGTGGAGGCCGGCCACAAGCTCAATGGTTCCCTGCTGCGGGCCGGCCTGGTGGACGAATTTCTGGTCTATCTGGCGCCCAAACTGCTCGGCCAGGGCCGCGAGATGGCCGCCTTCGGTCCCCTGGAGGCCCTGGATCAGGCCCCGCAGCTGCGCTGGCGCGAGATCACGGCGGTGGGCGAGGATCTGCGCCTGATCGCCCGGCCGCGCGGCTGGTCACTCTAGCCCGCCTACAATCACGCCCTATGCCCATATCACCCGTTCCCGAGCTGGTTGCCGAACTGGCAGCCGGCCGCATGGTCATTCTGGTTGACGAGGAAGATCGCGAGAATGAAGGCGACCTCGTGCTCGCGGCCGACCATGTGAGCCCCGAGGCGATCAATTTCATGGCCAAGTACGGCCGTGGCCTGATCTGCCTGACCCTCACCCGCGAGCGCTGCGAACGCCTGCAGCTGCCGCCCATGGCCACGCGCAACGGCACCAAGCATGGTACGGCCTTCACCGTGTCCATCGAGGCCGCTACCGGTGTGACCACCGGCATCTCGGCCGCCGACCGCGCCCGCACCGTGCAGGCCGCCGTGGCCCGCCATGCCCAGGCCAGCGATCTGGTCCAGCCCGGCCATATCTTCCCCTTGCAGGCGCAGGACGGCGGCGTGCTGATGCGCGCCGGCCATACCGAAGCCGGCTGCGATCTGGCCCAGATGGCCGGTCTGAGCCCCGCCAGCGTGATCTGCGAGATCATGAAGGACGACGGCACCATGGCCCGCCTGCCGGACCTGGAGCTCTTCGCCCAGGAGCATGGCCTGAAGATCGGCACCATTGCCGACCTGATCGAGTACCGCAGCCGCAACGAGTCCATCATCACGGCCGTGGGCTCGCGCCCCATGCAGACGGCCCAGGGTGAATTCCTGGCCCGCAGCTTCCGCGACCGCAGCGGCGCCCTGCACCTGGCCCTGAGCCTGGGCCACTGGACGCCCGAGGACGAGGTGCTGGTGCGCGTGCACGAGCCGCTTTCGGTGCTGGACCTGCTGGAAACCGGCCCCTGCAACCATTCCTGGCCCCTGCCCAGCGCCCTGGCCGAGATCCAGCGCGCCGGCCGCGGCGTGGCCGTGCTGCTGAACTGCGGCGAGGAGGCCGAGGGGCTGGCGGAGCGCCTGCAGCGCCCGGTCAACGCCGGTGCAGCCCCGCGCGCCGCCATGGACCTGCGCACCTACGGCGTGGGGGCCCAGATCCTGCGCGAGCTGGGTGTGCAGCGCATGCAGCTGCTGGGCAGCCCGCGCCGCATGCCCAGCATGACGGGCTACGGCCTCGAGGTGAGCGGCTTCCGCGCCCCGGACAACAACTCTTAAGGACCTTCATTTCATGCAAGCAGCCGACAAAGGCCAGGCCGTCAATCTGAACGGCCAAGACCTGCGCATTGGCATCGTGCAAGCGCGCTTCAACGACGAGCTCACCTCCGCCCTGGCCAAGCACTGCATCGATGAGCTGCAGGCCCTGGGCGTGAGCGCGGCCGACATCCACCACATCACCGTGCCCGGCGCCCTGGAAGTGCCCGTGGCCCTGCACGCCCTGGCCGAGCGCGAGGACTTCGACGCTCTGGTGGCCCTGGGCTGCATCATCCGCGGCGAGACCTACCACTTCGAGCTGGTGGCCAATGAAAGCGGCGCCGGCGTGACCCGCGTCTCGCTGGACTACCAGATCCCCGTGGCCAATGCCATCCTCACCGTCGAGAACGAGGAACAGGCCTGGGCCCGCGTGGACGAGAAGGGCCGCGACGCCGCCCGCGTCGCCATCGAGATGGCCAATCTGCTGGACACCCTGCGCTGAACACGACCATGGCTGAAGACAAGAAGACCAACAAGCCGGCCGGCAAGCGTGCCGCGCCCAAGTCCGCCCGCCGCCGCGCCCGCGAGGCCGCGCTGCAAGGCCTCTACCAGTGGCTGCTGGCCGGTGAGGATGCCGGTGCCATCGACGCCCATATGCGCGAGCAGGACGGCTTCAACAAGGCCGACCAGGCCCATTACGAAGCCCTGCTGCACGGCTGCGTGATCGAGGCCGCCGACCTGGACGCCGTGCTCGCGGCCCATGTGGACCGCAAGACCACCGAGCTCTCGCCCATCGAGCACGCCGTGCTGATGATCGGCGCCTACGAGCTCAAGCACTGCATCGACATCCCCTACAAGGTGGCGATCAACGAGGCGGTGGAGCTGGCCAAGAGCTTCGGCGGCACCGACGGCCACAAGTACGTCAACGGCGTGCTGGACCGTGCGGCCGTGGACCTGCGCCCGACCGAGGTCAAGGCCGCCAGGCGCTGAGCCCCCTCGCCCATCCGCACGCACGCAAGCCATGAAGCTGGCCCAGCGGCTCGATCAGATCGAGCCCTTTTACGTGATGGAATGCGCCAAGGCCGCGGCCGAGATCGCCCGCAGCCCGGCCTGCGATCCGGCCCAGGGTGGCCGGCGCATGATCTACCTGAACATCGGCGAGCCTGATTTCGCCGCGCCGCCCGCCGTGCAGGCCGCGGCCCAGGCCTGCATCGCGGCCGGCCGCACCCAGTACACGCCGGCTGCCGGCCTGCCGGCACTGCGCGAGGCCATCGCGCGCTGGTACGGCACGCATTTCGGCCTGCAGATCGCGCCCGAGCGCATCGTGGTCACGGCCGGGGCTTCGGCCGCGCTGCAGCTGGCCTGCCTGGCCCTGTTCGAGCGCGGCGACCGGGTGCTAATGCCCGACCCCTGCTACCCCTGCAACCGCCATTTCGTGGCCGCGGCCGATGCCGAGGCCGTGCTGTTACCGGCCGGGCCCGAGCAGCGCTTCCAACCCTCGGTGGCGCAGATCGAGGCCGCCTGGGACGCCCACACCCGCGGCGTGCTGCTGGCCTCGCCCAGCAATCCCACCGGCACCTCCATCGAGCCGCAGGAAATGCGCGCCATCGTCGAGGCCGTGCGCGCACGCGGCGGCATCAGCATCGTGGACGAGATCTACCTGGGCCTGAGCTACGAAGCCCATTTCGGCCACAGCGTGCTCGCCCTGGGTGAGGATGTGATCTCGGTCAACAGCTTCTCCAAGTACTTCGGCATGACCGGCTGGCGCCTGGGCTGGCTGGTGCTGCCGCCGGCCCTGCTGCCCGCGGTGGAAAAGCTCACGCAGAACCTCTTCATCTGCGCCTCCAGCGTGGCCCAGCATGCGGCCCTGGCCTGCTTCGAGCCCGAGCAGCTGGCGATCTACGAGCAGCGCCGCGCGGAGTTCCGCGCCCGGCGCGACTACATCGTGCCGGCCCTGCAGCAGCTGGGTTTCACGGTGCCGGTGATGCCCGACGGCGCCTTCTACGTCTGGTTCGATGTCTCGGCCTTCAGCGACAGCAGCTGGGACTTCTGCTTCGAGATGATGGACAAGGCCCATATCGCCCTGACCCCGGGCAAGGACTTCGGCAAGCTGGGCGCGGAGCGCTGGGTGCGCCTGTCCTTCGCCAGCAGCCTGGACGATCTCAAGGAGGCCGTGGCCCGCCTGGCCGCCGCCCTGCCCGCCAAGAAAACAGCATGAGCGACTTCTCCCACGGCCTGCGGGTGTACTGGGAAGACACCGACGCCGGCGGCGTAGTCTTCTACGCCAACTACCTCAAGTTCTTCGAGCGCGCCCGCACCGAGTGGCTGCGTGCCCTGGGCTTCGAGCAGGAGCGCCTGCGCGTGGAGGGCGGCGCCATGTTCATCGTGGGCAGCACCGCGGTGCGCTACCTCAGCCCGGCCCGGCTTGACGATTTTTTACAGGTCTCGGTGCAGCTCACCGAGCGCGGTCGTGTCAGCATGACGCTGTTCCAGCAGGCCCGACGCGCCAGCGACGGCGCCTTGCTGGCCGAGGGCGAGATCCGCATCGGCTGCGTGGACAGCCGCACGTTCAAGCCCACCCGCATTCCCGCTTCGATCCTGCAGGCGCTGGACGCCCACGCCGCCCCTCTCTTGCCCGCCACCACCCCAGAATGAACCAAGATCTTTCCATCGTCAGCCTGATCATGCACGCCAGCCTGGCGGTGCAGCTCGTGATCGCCGGCCTGCTGGCCATGTCCCTGGCCAGCTGGAGCGTGATCTTCAGCAAGTTCTTTGCGCTGTCCAAGGTCAAGACCAGCAACGAGGGCTTCGAGTCCGAGTTCTGGTCGGGCAAGAACCTCAACGAGCTCTACAACAGCGTCAACGGCAAGCAGGGTGGCGCCCCGCTGGAGCGCATCTTCGCCGCCGGCATGCGCGAGTTCCTGAAGCTGCGCGAGCGCCGCGTCACCGAGCCCACCGCCCTGCTCGACGGCGCCCGCCGCGCCATGCGTGCCAGCTTCCAGCGCGAGCTCGATGCCATGGAGTCCCACCTTTCCTTCCTGGCCTCGGTGGGCTCGGTCTCGCCCTATGTGGGCCTGTTCGGCACCATCTGGGGCATCATGCACGCCTTCGTGGGCCTGTCGAATCTGCAGCAGGTGACCCTGGCCACCGTGGCCCCCGGCATCGCCGAAGCCCTGGTGGCCACCGCCATCGGCCTGTTCGCCGCCATTCCCGCGGTGCTGGCCTACAACCGCTTCGCCCGCCAGATCGACCGCAGCGCCATCACCATGGAGACCTTCATCGAGGAGTTCTCCAACATCCTGCAGCGCAATGCCGGCACGCCCTCGGGCCACCATCACGGAGCCGATTGAATGATGCCCGCACGTTCGATTCATCTGCTGCCCCGCGCACGGGCAATCCTGCGGGAGTCCTGATATGGCCGCCATCAGCCCCCGTGGCGGCGGCCGCCGCCGCACCATCAACGAGATCAATATGGTGCCCTTCATCGACGTGATGCTGGTGCTGCTGATCATCTTCATGGTCAGCGCCCCGCTGATCACCACCGGCCTGGTCGACCTGCCCAGCGTGGGCAAGAGCCGCCAGCAGCCCGACCAGGTGATTCACGTCATCGTGGGCAGCGACGAGAAGCTCAAGCTCAAAATCGACAAGGGCGAGGCCGAGGCCGTGCAGCTCAACCGCCTGGCCGACCGCGTCAAGCAGGCTCAGGCCGGCAAGGAGAACTCGCCGGTGGTGATCTCGGCCGACAAGGCCGTGAAGTACGAGGCCGTGGTCAAGGTCATGGACGCCCTGCAAAGTGCCGGCATCCCCAAGGTGGGCCTGGCCGTGAAGAGCGGCGCCAGCAGCGGCGGCTGATCTCCGCCCTCCCCCTCCCCGTGCCACTGCATCACCCGACGTCCCGCCCATGAGTGCCGCCACCGCCCTCCAACACGATTCCCTGCGTCCGCCGCCCGCCCCGGGCCTGGGCCGCGGCATCGTCCTGGCCCTGGTTGCCCATGGCCTGCTGCTGCTGGGCCTGACCGCCGGCCTGAACTGGCGCAGCCAGACCGAGCCGGCCATTGAGGCCGAGCTCTGGGCCGCCGTGCCCGTGGCCGCCGCGCCGCGCGAGGAAGCGCCGCCGCCGGAACCGCAGCCCGAGCCCCCCAAGCCCACGCCTGAGCCGCCGCGCCCCGATCCGCGCATTGAGCAGCAGCAACGCCTGCAGGAGCAGCGCGAGGCCGAGATCGCCGCCGAGCGCGAGAAGAAGAAAAAGCTCGAGGACAAGAAGCGCGCCGAGGAAGAGGCCGAGCGCAAGCAGCGCGAGCAGGAACTCAAGGACAAGAAGGCCCGCGAGGAGCGCCTGAAGGCCGAGAAGGCCGAGAAGGACAAGAAGGAAGAGCAGGCCCGCCAGGAAAAAGCCCAGCAGGAGAAGCTGGACAAGGCCAAGCAGGAGAAGGCCAAGCAGGACGCCAAGAAGGCCGAGGCCGCGCTGGAGAAGCAGCGGCAGGAGAACCTCAAGCGCATCCAGGGCATGGCCGGCGCCAGCGGTGCGCCCAATGCCACCGGCACGGCCCTGCAGAGCGCTGGCCCCTCGTCGACCTACGCCGGCCGCATCAAGGCCCGCATCCGTCCCAACATCATCTACAGCGACTCGGGCCTGGGCAACCCGGTGGCCGAGGCCGAGCTTCGCGTGGCGCCGGACGGCACCATCGTCAGCAGCCGCCTCATCAAATCCAGCGGCGATCCGGAATGGGACAAGGCCGTGCTGCGCGCCATCGAGAAGACCGAGGTGCTGCCGCGCGACACCGATGGCCGCGTTCCGCCCCACCTGATCATCAAGTTCCAGCCCCGCGAGTGAAGGAGCCGGCCCGCCAGCCGTCCAGCGACCAGCGGCCCGCGCCGCACAGCAGCAGCATGAGCAGCAGCGCGCCCCAGAGCTGATGGCCCAGCAGGGCTGCGGGCGCGATCTCGGCCAGGCTGAGCACCGCCACCACATTCACCACCGAGAGCCCCGCCGCCGCGAAGCGCGTGGCCAGACCCAGCACCAGCAGCACCGGCAGCACGAGCTCGCCGCCCGTGCCCAGCCAGGCCGCCAGCTCGGGCGGCAGGCCCGGCACGTGGTATTCGTCCTGGAACAGGGCCAGGGTGATTTCCCAGTCACGCAGCTTGCTCAGGCCGGAAAGCCAGAAAGCCCGCGCCACATAGAGCCGCGCCAGCAGCTGGGCCAGCCAGCGCGCCTGCGTGAGCAGGCTGGCCAGGGGCGGCGTCATCTGGCGCGGCCGCTCCAGGCCGGCGTCGCAGGCGGCCTGCCACAGCGTATTCAGAAGGGTCTTCATGCCGTGCTTTCGTGTGAGGGCGCTGTGTCAGGCTGCGCGTCCTGCGTGGCCTCGTCCAGCCCCAGCAGCCAGCCCGCGCCGAGGGCCTGCTGCAGCCAGGCCGCAAAATCGAAATCGGGATGCCGGGCCAGACAGGCGTCCAGGGCCGCCGCCAGCGTGGGCTGGCTGATGAGCTGGCGCATGAAGTCCAGTGTGGCGGGCTGGTCCGCCAGGTCCTGCTCGCGCACCCGCCAGCCCTGGCGCCAGACCAGCTGATGCGGCGCCACGCATTGCAGGCCCGGCGCCAGCCGGGCCCGCCAGGCCCGCTCGGGCTGCGCCGCCAGCCGGCCCAGGCTGGGCAGATCGGCCGGCACATCGGCCGCGCGTTCGGCCCCATGGCAGGCCCACTCCAGCCGGGCCAGCGCCACCAGCTCCCGCTCCATGCCCGGCTGAGCGGCCAGGAAGGCGGGCAAGTCCTGCCCCCAGTCGCCCAGATCGCCGCTGCGCGGCGGTTGCCGGCGCCAGAAGCTCCAGGCCATGGCGGCAAAGTCCGCCTGGCCCAGCTCGGCCTGCAGGCGCGGATAGGCGGCCGCCAGCGCCCGGTCCGCCAGACCCTGGGCATTGCGCCGATAGGCTTGCAGCCCCAGGGAGGGCGAGGCTTGCTGAACGTTCAGGGCCTGGGGTGCTTGCCCCGGCGCGAAGCCGCTGAAGCGTCCACTGTCCAGCGCCGCCAGCAGGGCCTGCTGGCGCTGCAGCTCACGCTGGCGGGCGTCTTCGGCGCCGCTCATGCGCCCAGCTCCTGCGCCGCGATGGCATCGGCCTCGGCAGCCTCCAGCAGCAGCGCATCCAGGGGCGGAATGTCCTGATCCCGCTCGATCAGCGTGGGCTGCGGGCCCAGGCGCCTCAGGGCATGGCGGTAGACGGCCCACACCCCCGCCGGCACGGCGCTGGCGTGATCGTCCACCACCAGGCCGTCCTGCTGGCTGTGGCCGGCCAGATGGATCTCGCCCACGCTGCCAGGCCGCAGGGCATCGATCCAGGCGCAAGCGTCGCGCCGCGCTGCCTCGGGTGCCAGACCGCGGTTGAGCGCATTGACCAGCAGATTGTTCACATCCAGCAGCAGCTGGCAGCCGCTGCGTGCCACCAGGGCGTTGAAGAACTCGGGCTCGGCCAAGGCATCATCTTCCCAGGCCAGATAGGCGCTGAGGTTCTCCACCAGCAGGGGCCGGCGCAGCCGCTCCTGCACCTGCTGCACATGGCTCACCATCAGGTCCAGGCTGGCCTCGGTGAAGGCGATGGGCAGCAAATCCTGCCCATGACGCGGCCCCACGCGGGCGAAGCTCGCATGGTCCGAGACCCGGACCGGCTCGATACGCTCCACCAGGCGAGCCAGGCGCTCCAGATGCCGGGCATCCAGACCGCTGGCCGAGCCCAGGGAAAGCCCCACGCCGTGCAGGCTCACCGCATAGCGGGCCCGGCCCGCCTCCAGCACCTGCAGGGCCGCGCCCCCCTCGGCAAAGAAGTTCTCCGAGTGCACCTCTATGAAGCCGAGGGTCGGTCGCTGCGCCATCAGCGCGGCATAGTGCGGCTGACGCCAGCCTATGCCGGCCTGTGGCGGCCGCGCGGAAGCGGGGCTTGCATGCATGGCAGGGACTCCGGCCGCCTTACTTCTTGCCGCCTTGCATGGCCTTGGCCTCCTCGGCCGTCATGCCCTTCATGCTCTTGCAGCTGCCCTTGGGCACGTACTTCCACTCGTCGGCGGCCATGTCCTTGCTGGCCTGTCCGGCGCAGGAATGGCTGCCACTCAGGCTGGCGCAGTCGTTCTGGCCGGCCTTGGCAATGCCGAAACACTTTTCCTTGCCGCTGTCCTGGGCGGCGGCGGGCTGCGCCAGGCCCAGGGCCAGGACGGCGGCGAAGGCGGAGGACAGAACTTGGGTGCTGCGAGTGCTCATGAGGATCTCCTGTGTAGTGAGCTGGGGGTTTGGCAAGATCGGCGTCTTGATGTCCGACCCGAGGGTCTGTCGCCAGGGCGGCCTGAGTCCTTACACTGGGCCCCATCTTTTTTGTGCCGCTGCCCGCGCAGCGCCTGCCTCATGAGCGATTTCGCCAAGGCGCTTGAAACCCTCAGGCCCCAGCTGCTCAAGTTCGCGCGCCTGCAGCTGCGCAACCCGGACTGGGCCGAAGACGCGGTCTCCGACACCCTGCTGGCCGCGCTGGAGAAGCCCCAGGCTTTTGCCGGCCAGTCCCAGCTCAAGACCTGGCTGATCGGCATCCTCAAGCACAAGCTGGTGGACCAGATCCGCCGCCACCAGCGCGAGATCAGCGCCACGCCCGAGGATGGTCAGGATCTGGACGAGGCACTCTTCCTGCCCGACGGCCACTGGCGCGAGGCGCCGCAGGACTGGGGCGACCCCGAGGCCGCGCTGCGCCAGCTGGAGTTCATCAAGGTGCTGGAGGCCTGTGTGGAGCATCTGCCGGGCCAGCAAGGCCGGCTTTTCATGATGCGCGAATGGCTGGAGCTGGAGACCGAGGAGATCTGTAAGGTTCTGGCCATCAGCCCGACCAATCTCTGGGTCATGCTGCATCGTGCCCGGCTGCGCCTGCGCGAATGCCTGCAGCTGAACTGGTTTGCCGGCGCCGCGCCGGCGCGTTCCTGACACTCTCCACCATGCCGCTGCTACGAAGAAGCTGCCGCGACGTCACCGCCCTGGTGCTGCGCGCCGAAGACCAGGCCCTGCCCTGGCGCGAGCGTCTGGCCGTGCGCCTGCACATGCTGGCCTGCCGGGCCTGCCCGCGCTTTGCCGCCCAGGTAGCCCTGATGCGCCGGGCCAGCGCACGCTGGCGGGCCTATAGCGAGAACTCGTCTGACTAGGGCCTCAGGCGATCGTGCCGCCCTGCTCGCGCACATCCTCCCGGGTGCGCAGCGCCAGGGCCAGGGCCAGGCGCGTGCCCTCCACCAGGGTGCTCAGCGGCAGGCTGGGCTGGCCGGGGTGGCGCGCCGCCTGCTCGGGCAGCAGGGGAATGTGCATGAAGCCGCCGCGCACGGCCGTGCCCGCCAGGCGGTGCTGCAGGCCGTAGAAGACATGGTTGCAGACAAAGGTGCCGGCGCTCTGCGAGACCGAGGCCGGATAGCCCGCGGCGCGCAGCCCTGCCACCATGGCCTTGATGGGCAGGGTGGAGAAATAAGCCGCCGGAGCACCGGGCAGTACCGGTTCATCCACCGGCTGGGCGCCGGCGTTGTCGGGGATGCGGGCATCGTCCACATTGATGGCCACCCGCTCCACCGAAAGATCGCAGCGACCGCTGGCCTGGCCCAGGGCCAGCACCAGGACCGGCGCATGGGCTTGCAAAGCCTCGTCCAGGGCCTGCAGGGCCGCGCCGAACACACAGGGCAGTTGCCAGGCCCGCACCCGCACGCCCTCGATCAGCGCACCGTCCAGGCTGCGGGCGATCTCCCAGGCAGGGTTGACGGTCTCGCCGCCAAAGGGCTCGAAGCCGGTGAGCAGCAGCAGGGGTTCGAAAGCTTGGGACATGCCGGCATGCTACCCGCTGCCCGGCCCGCGGCCGCCCTCCCGGGCTCCACCGGGCAAGACCTGGCGCCGCTCCAGAGCCGGCACCGGCCCGCGGGGCGTGACATATTTGCCACGCGCCGGGGGGCGCTCGGACATCTGCGCCAGGCCCCCTGGCCTGATCTGCGGATCAGTCAGGCGGCAAAGGCGCTAAGCTGAGCACCGCGGCACATGCGCCCCTGCCATGCCTGCCGGACCCGACCGCAGAACTGGAGACCCTGATGCACGACCCGTCCACGCCCCTGAACTGGCCCCATGCCAAGGCCCAGGATCCCGACAAGGCTATTTTTGCCCAACCCCCGAAAATGCAAAAGTTCCGGCAAGCATTTGATTTGCAATAGGAATTTCGCATCTGGATTGCGATGTTCGCCCCCTTTTTGATGTCCGTGGACGCCCCCAAGAAACAT